>ENA-OYXD01000597-OYXD01000597.1-human-gut-metagenome-genome-assembly--contig:-NODE-597-length-19397-cov-4.570727_pt1 | contig 19397 bp, 10 predicted proteins | sample MGYA00244818_ERZ653412 | MGnify/ENA primary metagenome ERZ653412 (study PRJEB26926, sample SAMN06165146) | human gut metagenome | biome: ENVO:00009003; feature: ENVO:2100002; material: ENVO:00002003...
AGCGTCAGATGTGTATAAGAGACAGTTATAAAATAATTTTTCTTCTTAGTCAATCGAAAATCAGATAAATTGTTTTTTTTCTTCTTTTTTGAGTGCAAATATGAAAAAAAGACGGAAAATGCATTAAAATATGGCATTGACTTTAATCTTTTGCCGGTATATAATTAAGTTGTAAATGTAATACCTACCGTTTTATGGTTTATATTCTGCGTTGTTCTGTTATCAAAATAAGTAAAAAAAGAAAACTAACAAGCAAAATAAGTATTGAAAAGCAACGTTGGACAATATAATTCATGAACGTGTAAGTGGTATGTTTTGCCGTCATATACGCTAAAATAAAGAAAAAACTTTGCAAAAGGCATGCCTTTTGCTTGACAAAGGTTCTTTGTCAAGCAGTACGTCTTAACTGCGAAAGTATAACCGCAAAAAATTAAAAAAAGAAAAAAATAAATTTAAGACTAGATTCAAAAAAATTCACTTAAAGGAGATAAACCATGAAAAAATCACTTTTCAAACGTATCGTCGGTTGCGGGCTTGCATGCATCGCCGCAATATCTATGGCGGCGTGTAGCGGCTACGGTAACGGAGACGATTCTGAGAAAGATGATCCTACAAAGACCACGCTTAACATTTTTACCTATAAAGCGGGTTACGGCGACGAATGGCTTAACCGTCTTGAAGACGCTTTTGAAAAAGCATACGCCAACGTTCCGTTTGAAGAGGGTAAAACGGGTGTTCAGGTTAAACATACTTCGGATATGTTGCAGTTTAACGCCGCACAGGTTCAAAAATCGGAATACGATATTTTCTTCTTCGAGAATGAACATTATTATAAATATATTGACGTTTTAGAAGATCATAGCGATATAGTAAACTCCAAAGCGTCGGCAGATGATTCGCTTACCGTATTGGAAAAACTTGACGCACAGCAAATCGATTATTACGGCGCGAAAGTCGGCAACGAAACGCATTATTATGCGTTGCCTTCGTATTTCGGTAACTACGGGATAATTTACAACAAAGACCTTTTTGAAGAAAAAGGGTATTATCTTGCTGCGGATAAATCCAACGGCGCGATTATAGGCAACAACAAAAACGCTAAAAAATCCAGCGGTCCCGATGGTAAGGAAGGCACTCCCGACGACGGACTTCCCGCTACATACGAAGAATTTTTCACTCTTTGCGATGAAATCTTCAATGCGAACGATACCCCTGTATGCTGGCCCGGGAAATACAGACAGCATCATCTCGGCAACCTTATGGATAATCTCGTTTCCGATTACGAGGGTGTTGAGCAGATGCGCATAAACTACGATTTTGACGGCACGATTGCCAAAGATCTCGTTGTTTTAGATGAAAACGGTAAAGTCACAAAAGACAGTAAAGGCAATATAGTAACCGAGGAGAAGCCGATCAACTCGTCGAACGGTTATGATGTTGCCCGCCAGATCGGTAAACTATATGCAATGCAATTTATCGAAAAACTTATAACCAACGATAACTACTATAATAGAGATGCGTTCACCGATTCGTTCAGCCATACCGATAACCAGGAACTGTTCCTTATGGAAGGTACCGAAGATTTTGGAACTGACAATACGTCGATTGCTATGCTTATCGACGGACCGTGGTGGCAGGAAGAATCGGCCGGCGTATTCACCGAAATGGAAAAAGTGGACTCGAAGTATGCCAGAACAAACCGTAATTTCGGCTGGATGCCGCTCCCCAAGGCTACTGCGGACAAAGTAGGTAAGGGCAACGTTTACTCCGATTATCTTAACGCTTTCGTATGCGTTAAGGGCGGACTTTCCGAGGGTGTTAAAAAGGCGGCAAAAGAATTCGTTAAATTCTCCTGCACCGATGCAATGCTCAGAGATTTCACCGTTACGACGGGCGCGCCCAAAGCGTATAAATACGATATGAGCAGCGATATGAACAAACTTTCGTCTTTCTCTAAAGACGTTATAAACTACGTTGCCAACTCGAAAATTATCTACAAATATTCTTCGAGCAACTTCTATAACGCAAATATAGCAAATCTCCAATATGACGTTGTTTATTCGGCAAGAGTAAACGGTTCGCTTTACAGAAACGTTGTAGACGGAATAAAAGAGGGCGGCGCAACCGGAACCTCGTACTTTGAATCGTTCAACGATTACTTCAAGAAATACTCCTTCTGGAAATAATAATTATGCTCGTTCGGGCGGGCGGGGGAACCCTGCCCGAACGACTGCATTTATTTTTTTACTTTGCCCGTATCGGGGATTGAATGATGAAAAATCTTAAATCAAAATCTTTTAAAACCGCAAAAAGCATGTGGTTCTACATTGCTATTTTAGCAATTCCGCTGCTTCAGTTTTGCATATTTTATATCGGGGTAAACGTCAACTCGTTTATTCTTGCGTTCAGAAACATCACGCTCGATGCCGAAACGAAAAAATATTTTTTTTCGTGGACGTTCGATAATTTCATAAACTGGTTCGCTGACGAAAACGAGTTTTTGCAACTTACCCAAACGCTTTTGATTTCGCTTAAGTCGTATGCTATTTCGCTTATTATAGGCGTTCCGCTCGGCTTGTTTTTTGCGTACTATATTTTTAAAAAATTACCGGGAGCAATGTTTTTTCGGTTTATGTTGTTTATGCCGTCTATCATAGCGAGCATAGTTCTCGTTTCGATTTTCAGGTATTTTACCGACTACGTCGTTCCCGAAGTTTTAAACATTTTCCATATAGAACTCAGCGGAACGCCGTTATCGGAAAAAAGTATGAGGTACGCAACGGTTATGTTCTATAACCTGTTCGTAAGTTTCGGCACTACCGTTTTGCTTTATTCAAACAAAATGGCAAATATTTCGCCCGAAATAATCGAAGCCGCTCAGCTTGACGGAGTAAGCCCCGCGCGCGAATTTTTCAGTATTGTCCTTCCGCAAACTTTCTCTACTTTATCGATCTTTTTAGTTACGGGCATTGCGGGTATATTTACGAACGAGATAAACAACTTTTCGTTTTTCAACTATTACTGGAAACCCGACACGGCAACTTTGGGCTTTTTAATGTATTTCAGAACGCAAAAGGCAAAAGGCGATATTTCGCAATATCCGCCGCTTGCGGCTCTCGGTCTTATGATGTCCGCCGTGGCGATTCCTCTTACGTTTTTGGCTCGTTGGTTCTTGAATAAAGTAGGACCGAGCGAAGATTAAGGGCGGAGGTGAGAATATGAAAACACATAAAAGACGTTTAAAAAGCAGATTATCGCCTCTTACCGTCGTAATGCTTGTCGTTCTTATTTTATACTGCGCGTTTTTGTTAGGAATGCTTTTGTGGGCGGTGCTTACCGCGCTTAAAGAACCGCTTGCGTTTAACCGCAACAAGGTAGGACTTCCCAATCCGTGGTATTTTGAAAACATACCTTACGTTTTAAAAAATGCCGAAATACGGAAAGAACAGGGCGTTGTGCCTTTCGGCGAAATAGTATGGAACTCGATTTTATACTCGGTAGGCTGTGCGCTTGTAAACACGTTTGTTACCGCCGTGGTAGCTTACGCATGTTCAAAGTATAAATGCGCTTTCTCAAAATTCATATACGGGCTTGTTCTCGTGGTAATGGTAATTCCCGTGGTCGGCAATCAGACCTCCGAAATTCAGATGTCTATGAACCTCGGGTTATATGATAAAATGATAGGCATGCTCGTAATGCGTGCAAGTTTTTTGGGTATATACTTTCTCGTGTTTTACGACATGTTCGGCGCAGTGCCTTCGGCAGTCAGCGAAGCCGCCGAAATCGACGGTGCGAACGACGCACAAGTCATGCTCAGGATATTCTTTCCTATAGCGAGCAACACGTTCCTTACCGTATTGCTTATAAACTTTATAGGTTATTGGAACAACTATCAGGTTCCTATGATTTACGTTCCCAACCACCCGACGCTTGCCGAATACGTATTTCAGATCAGCACGTTTTCTAAATACCCGTTCAGCAAAGCGCCCGTGCAACTTGCAACTTCGCTCATTCTGCTGTTGCCCGTTGTCGCATTGTTTTGCTTTACGCACAAGCGGCTGTTAGGCAATCTTTCGATCGGCGGGGTTAAGGGCTAAACCGATAAAAACCGATAAAAAACAATAAGAAGCGAAAACTATAATAAACTCAAAAAATTAAAGGAGAATAAGAATGAAACGCGGATTAACGATGATTATTATCCTTTTGTGCGTGGCGATTTGTTCGACGGTTACGGTTTTTGCCGTAGGTGCGAACGCCGCAGTGTGGAGCGAAGTCAATATTGCCGAGTTTTACGCTTACGGCGATACTTTTGCTGTTCCCGAACGCACTCTTACCGTCGGCACAAACACTGTCAAAGCGCTTCACACCGTATCTTTCCCGAGCGGCGATGCCGTTCGCGGAAAATCGGTAAAACTCAGTGAAATGGGTAATTATACCGTGCGCTACTATGCAAGTATAGGTAAAGAACAGTATTCTGACGAAAAAAGTTTTACCGTTCAGGGTTTCGGTTACGGGGTTAATAGCGCTGAAAGTTCGGTGGCTTATGGTCGCTATACCGAATTCGGCGCGGATTCCACGGGGCTTATAGTAAAACTCGCAAACGGAGATAAACTTACGTTCACAAAACTTATAGACGTTGCCGCTCTTACGCAAAGCGACGCGCTTTTCAAGTTTTTCATAACGCCCGAACATCAGGGCTCAGCCGACTTTAACAAACTTACTCTTACGCTTACCGACGCGCTTGACAGTTCAAAATATTTGAAGATTGACGTTAACCGCGGTCAGTTTTCATCGGGCGGCGTAGGCGTTTCATGGGTTATGGCAGGCGGAAACGGTCAGGATATGGTCGGTTACGAAAAAGGTAAAAAACTGCATGTAAACGACGATGTCGGTACGGCGTTATACATTTCGTTTGTGGCTCAGAACAACTCGGGCGACGGTTGGTCGGGACCCGCGGTCGACGTAAAACCCGATTTGCGTTACGGCACGATATCTTTTGATTATAATTCTAAAATCGTTTATGCCAATTCGGATATAGTGTCCGATCTCGACAGTTCAGACTATTACAAAGATTTATGGCGCGGCTGGTCGTCCGATAAAGCAAGACTTACGGTAAGTGCAAGCGGATATTCGAGCGCGACCGCAAACTTCTGCATAACCGATGTTTTCGGCATGTCGGCGGACGAATTAAGAGATAACAATTTCATCGACGACGAAGCTCCCGTAATCACCGTTGACAGCGACTATACCGAAATGCCGCGTGCCGAGGTAGGCAGGGCATATTCCGTTCCCGCGGCTACCGCATACGACGATTATGCGGGCACTTGCGAGGTTGCAACCGAGGTTGTTTACGGTTATCACACCGAAGAACCCGTTTCGGTAACTCTTTTAAACGGTGTTTTCGTTCCCGACAGGCAGGGGATTTATACCATAGTTTACACGGCAAAAGACGGTTTCGGCAAGACGGGAAGAGAACTGCTTTTCGTTCAGGCGGTTAAAACCGTTCCCGAAATAGTAATAACTCCTCCGTCCGTTTTATCGAGCGTAGAACTCGGCACATACGTTGAAATTCCCGAACCGATCGTAAGCGGCGGCAGCGGAAAAATCAATATCGAAACCGCAGTCGTTTTCGGCGGCGAACGCACGATTATAAACGGCGGTTTCCGTCCCGAAACTGAGGGCGAATATACCATAGAATTTGTGGCAACCGATTATATCGGCAAAACGGAGTCCGCGACGCTTATCGTCGAGGCGACGAGGGGCGATGAGCCGGTATTTGTCGACGGCGTTAATTTGCCGCCCGTATATATAAACGGCGGCAGATATATCCTTCCCGAACTTTATGCAAACGATTACACGTCGGGCAGCTTAAAGCGCGCGCTTTGCGACGTTAAAGTCGTGGATGCGAACGGCGAAAAGATTTATAAAGCGGGCAGCGAATACATTCCCGCAGTCAATAGTAACGGCGATATTGCCGAAATAACTTATTATTCGGGCAGTGCGGTATATCACGCGTTCAATGTTCCCGTAATTATAGGAAGAACGGATAACACCGTACATATGTCCAACTATATTTACGGCAAAGATATTACCGTAACTACCCGCGACGAAAACAATGCGTTGTATACCACAGGGCTTGCGGTGATACCGTCCTTAGGTAATTCGAGTTGGATTTTTGCAAACGCTTTACTCAAAAACGAAGCGTCGGTTACCGTAAGCACGCTTGCGGGCAAAACCAATTTCGGCGCGTTTGAATTTACGTTCATCGATGCATTAAACGGAAAGAAAATTACCGTTGCCGCGGAAATCGGTTCGGCAAAAGTAACGTTTACGCATGGCGGTGAGAGTTATGTTTTAGGTTCGTCTGTTAAAAACGGCGGCGAACTTAAAATAACGTTCGGCAACGAAAAAATCAACATAGTGTGCAACGATTATGCGGCTATGTCTATTCCTCTTACCGTATACGATGACGGCGATGCGTTCGACGGATTTACTTCCGACAAAGTTTATATCGGCGTAACTACTAAGGATAATAAAGCGGACAGCCGTTATATGGTTTTATCGGTAAACGAAAACGCGCTTTCGTACAGAAATCGGGATAACGGCGCGCCTTCGTTCACTATTCTCGGCGACTACGGCGGAAAACAAAAAGTCAATTCCGAATACATTATAAAACGCGGTATTTGCAGCGACGTATTCGCTCCCGAAGCAAGCGGAACGCTTTCCGTTACCGCTCCCGACGGAACGATCGTGAAGGACAAAAACGGTAAACTCTTGAAAGACGTTTCGATCAACGAAGAATACGTCATAACGCTTACACAATACGGAAAATACACCGTTTCGTACGTTATCTCTGAGGTTAACTGGGTCGGCAACCGCAACAAACCTAATATAACCGTTACCGTGCCCGATGAGGAAGCTCCTGTTATAGAATTTACCAAAGTTCCGTCTGCTACGGCGACTGTCGGCGAGGTAATCGTAATGCCCGAATACAAGGTTAGCGATAACATTTCCTCCGAAAGCGAAATCACGGTAAGGTCGTTCGTTATAAACGCACAGGGCAGGTTTATCGAACTGACCGACGGAGCGAACGCAATCAAGTGCGAAAACGCGGGCAAATATACCTTTATTGTGTATGCAACCGACGCGGCGTACAATTCTTCGTCGCTGTGCTTTGAAGTAAACGTAAGGTAAGGTGGAAAATATGAAAAAAAGCATATTCAAAGCAATTATTCTTTTGTTAACCGTTATATTTATGTTTTCGGCTTTTTCGGCTTGTAAAAACAATAATACGTCCGTCGACGGCGACGACGTAAAGATGGTTACAGACGAAAAAACTCATAAAGTAGAAGGCACGCTGCACGACGTAAACGTCAATTATAACGCCCCCGTCGGCACGCTTTCGGCAAACGGAAGAACCGAATACACGGTTGTTTCGGCATCCGAATACAGCGTTGCTTCAAAGTTTGTTTCCAAACATTTAAGCGCGGCAACGGGTGTAAATTTCCCCTTAGAATTTGCCGAAGAATGTAATTTGTCCGCGGGCAAATATATCGTTTTCGGTTTGAATGATCTCATAAAATCGACGGTAACCGTTCCCGAGGCTTCGGTTCTCGGCGATCAGGGTTACTACATTAAAACCGTAGGCGACGACGTACTCGTATATTTCACAAGCGAAGACGGCGCACAACTTGCGGCTATAGCGCTTCTACGCGCGCTCGTCGGTTACGATATGATGTCGGGCGACTGCGTTATTTACGAAAAAGCGGGCGACGTTTTGCCCGCAATCGAAATAACCGAACGCCCCGATTACGAATTCCGTATCAACAGTAACGAAATGAAGGGCGATGCCAAATACGGCATGGGTTTCACGCAAAAATCGGGAATGCTTCAGACCGAAACCGGCAATGTTCACAACCTTTACGATTTCTTCACGCAGGAAGACGTAGAAAATCACAGCAAGTGGTTTTCCGAAGGCGCTATCGTTCAAAGAGAGGCTGTCGGCGGCGGTTTGGAACGCGTCCGCATAGGTCAGCCGTGCTTTACCGCTCATGGAGATAAAGAGGAATACGAAGCTCTTTTAAACCACATGGCTGAACAAATCATCCAAATTTTAAAGAATAAACCCGACGTTGTGAATATGCGTATATCGCAGAATGACGTTATGGATGAAAATATGACGTGGAGATGCACATGCGCCGCATGTAACGCAAGTTACGATTACTACGGAACTTTGGGCGGGGCTATGATTTCGTTTGCGAACGACCTTGCAAAAAAGGTTAACGCATATATCGACGCTAACGAACCCGGCAGAATTTTCAATCTTATAGTTCTTGTTTATCAGGAAGCTTTGCAAGCACCCGTTCAGCGCAAAAACGGCGAGTACGTTCTCGACGAAAAAGGCAAGGGTATTCCCGAAACTCGTTACACGTTCGACGAGCAAGGCAATAAAACGGCGGTTTTGGACGAAAACGGTCAGCCCGAAAAACTCGTTTGCGGTCGCGGCGTGGCATACGAATTCGCGGCGTCCAAGGCAAATTGGATACATTCATTCTATGAAGCGGAAAACAGGGAATTCGCTTCGGCAATCGAAGCGTGGGCAGGGCTCGGTTCGTCCAACCTCTATATTTGGTCTTATGAAATAAGTTATTATCAATATTTGTATCCGTATAACAACTATCACATATTGCTTGATAACTTCAAATACTTCAAGGAATTCGGCGGTAACTACATTTACCCCGAGGGCACGTGGGAAAACATGAATAACCCCGGCTTTGCCAAACTGCGCGACTATATCAACTCAAAGGGCATGTTCGACGTGAACTCCGATTATAACGAACTTGTAGATAAATTCTTCAAGTACTATTTCAGAGAAGCCGCGCCCATCATGCGTAAATACTTCAACGAAGTACAGGTTAACTTAACCATCAACGAAAACATCACCGGCGGTCGAGTTCACTCTTACGGTTTGTCAGATAACCGAGTATGGCCCGAAGCGCTTGTAACGGGTTGGCTTAACTCTTTCGAAGTTGCTCAAAACGAGATTTTAAAATATAAGGAAACCGACGCCGAATTATACGAAGCTTTATCCAAGCATATTTTAATCGAATCTTTGTTCCCGAGATACGTTTTATGTACCAAATACGATAAATCGTTCAGCACAAGTCAGATTAAAGAAATGCGTAAATCGTTCCTTAAAGATTTTGAGGATCTGGGCAACACCACGCATCAGGAACACTATGTAATTTCCGACGTTACTTCCGGTTGGGATCTGGACTAAGGGGGGGGGAACGATTATGAAAAACAAATTATTGAAAATTGCCGTTTCTTTAATCGCGGTAATATCGCTTGCCGTAGCATCGGCAACTTTGCTTATCGGTTGCACCAAAAACAACGATAACTCGGACGATTCGTCCTCGGGCGGAGATAAAACCATAGTGAAAATCTCGGCTGAAACAGCGACGGTTGCCGAGTTTGAAACCATAAAACTTTCCGCCACCGTAGAAAACGGCGACGAAACCGTAAAGTGGAGCACGAGCGACGACTCAGTTGCCACGGTAGACCAAGACGGTCTTGTGCTCGGTGTAAAAAGCGGCAAGTGCAACATTATCGCAATGTCGGGCAAGGCTATGGCGACTTGCGCGCTTACCGTAACCGAAAGCGTTTACGCACCCGTTATAAAAACAGCCGATAAAATCACCGTCGAAAGCGGAAGCAGTTACGTCGGCAAAATCAGCGTTTTATTCAGGGGCGAGGACGTAACCGAAAGGACTAAAATCGAATGGTCGTTAGCAGACGGTTACGAACATGTTTGCGACGTGGAAAAGGGCAACGGAACGGTTACTTTTGTTGCGAAAACTCTCGGCGAGGCGGTCTATTACGTTTCGGCAACTTTTAACGGAATTTACGTAAATAAGAGCGTGTCCGTAAAGGTCGTAGAGCCGATAGCGACCGTTGTGCCCGACGGAGGAATCACGGTCAGCGACGACGGCTACGAATTGAAATTATTCACCATAGCCGAAGCGGGACAAACCGAAATGCCTTTAAGTTTTACGGCATATCAGGGTAGTAGCGTAGTTGAAAATGCGGTTATCGATTGGGATCTCGATTCCGAACGGTACGATCCCGACATTGCCGAAATTACGGGGGCGAACGGAAATTATATCGTTAAAAAGGTTTCCGCCGGTACGACCGACATTATCGGCGCTTACCGCACGCCGAATGGCAAAAACATTACCGTTTCCATAAAAGTTATCGTCGAAAAGGCAGTTAAAACGCTTGATATCCGTCCGGAAATCGAGGTCGAAGATTTAAAGCCTGTAACGCTTCCCGACTCGTTTAACGAAAACGTTTTGTCGCTTACGTTAGACGGAGTAAACGTTTATTCTTCCGTGTCGGGCAAGAACGTCGTTCTCAACAAGGATAAACTTCCCAAAACGGCTGATAAACTCGGCGCAAGAGAGATGATTTTGTCTACCGCCGACGTTGAATACACGTTTACAGCGGATATTTACACGCTTATAATAAGCAACAAAGCGGAATTCGATCAGATGCGCAGTCTTGCCCGCGCGAACGGCGACATAAGCAACACGGGCGTGCTTGACGGTTATTTTGTGCTCAACGGAAATATTGAATATAACGCAGGTTTTGTTTCTCTTACAGACAGCGGTGAATTATGGACGATAAACAACAAACTCGGCGGCGCAGGCTGGAACGATCCGTCAAAGTACGGCTTCAGGGGCGTATTCGACGGGCGCGGCTATAACGTAAACGGAATTACCGTCAAAGCGGCTACGAGCAGAGAAAGCGGCGGTATCTTCGGATTTACGGGTAACAACGCCGTTATCAAAAACGTTTCGTTCACAAACGCCGGTGTAGAGGAAAATAACGGGTTTATCTGTTCCTACGGCGGCGGACTTATAGAAAACGTCAATATAACTTTCGCAAAATTAGGCGTAGGCAACGAAAACAGGGATTTGTTCAGTACGAACGGCGATCCCAGAACCATGGGCGCGTTTTTCTCGTGCGGGGCTTCGGATTCTGCAAAGGTCAGGAACTGTTTCGTGGACGCAATAGGCGCGGATATCGCTTACGTTACCAATAAAGACAGATCCGATCTTGCAAACGTAGTTTTGGGAACAAGAGCCAAAAACGTAGAAAATCTCGTTGTTGTATGCAACCATGCCCGCGCAGATAAAATCTTGACCGAAAGCGGTTCGTCTTATACCGCTACGTCTTATAGCGATTTTTCGACTTCTGTTCCGTTAAAGAGCATAATAAGCGAGTTCGATGAAGACATATGGTCGGATATAAACGGCATACCGTTTGTTAAACACGCAATCGAAACTATCGACCTGGATCAGCAGATAGAATTCGTTCAGATTGCCGAAATGATTGCTTTAGGCGGCAGTTCGATTGTTAAGGTAAATACTCGTTACGCAGGCATTACAGCCGAAAATCTTTTTGGCGGCATCACGCTTGAAAACGGCGTAATCAGCGTACCGCAAGATGCCGGCGCCGGCAGTATTACGATAAATGCGATTTCCTATCTGAATGGTTCGCATGTAGCTGTTGAAATCGAAATAGCCGATTCGCGTGACGTAATCGTATCGCATGAAAGACAAATTGTCGAAACGACCGCAAGCGAAATCGATCTTTCGTTCGCAAGCGATTATGTCGGCGAAAATGCAACAGTAACCTATAACGGCGTAATACTCGGAAGCGGCGCTGTAAACAACGGCAAACTTACTGTAGATTTAACAAAAGCGGGTGCAACGGGCGAACTTACGTTTGAAGTCGTATCGAAGAAGGGCGGTGTGTATTACACGTTCGGTTACAACGTTTTACTTGCAACAAAGATAATCCGCAATGCGGAAGATCTCGACGTTCTTAAAATTAAAACGATTAGCGAGTCGATTTACGGTTATTACGTTCTCGACGCGGATATAGATATGAAAAATGCAAAACTTTCGCAAGATTTAACGGGTCAACCCGGTTATTGGGAAGGCGGTTTCGGATTCAGAGGTACTTTTGACGGACGAAATCACACTATATCCAATTTTACTGCGGGCGCAAACGGCTTGTTCGGTAATATAGGAAAGGGTGCAATAATAAAAGACGTTAATTTTGCAAACGTAAGCTGTAATAACGACTATCTTTCCGCAGTGCTTGCAAGAACGATAATAGGTGCCGAAATAAACAATGTAACTATAGGTGTAATCGGTTTTGCGGGAACGACGTGGGACAACGGACTTTTAGCGTCGAGATATACAGATGGCGCTATTATGAAAGACGTGAAAATCGACGCAAGCGAATGTACTGTTTATTCGTTATTCGGAAATCAGGTGGGAGATAAAGCAGACAACACCTACAGCGGAGTCGAAATCAAAGTAAAATCGTACACAATGTTTGCAAATCAAGGTAAAGACGTAAACAGCAGTGATAAAGCGATTGCTCCCGCAGGAGTGGACGTCGTCGTTGCATAAGGCAAAGCGAACAAAAGGTTCAGACGCATTTTGCGTTGTAATATAAGATAACAAAGTTATCGAAAAATTGGAGGGAAAAATATGAAAAAACTCAAAGCACTGCTGGCGGTTCTTTGCATCGTTTTCGCTGCATGCGCCGTTATGGCATGCGGCTTTGAAGGCAGTGAATCTGCCAAAACCGTGGTCAACGCGCCCGTTATAAATTCAAAAGTTTATAACGGCGAAAAGCAGGTGGCGACCGTTGAAGCAAGCGACGTTTACACCGTTATCGAAAATAACGGCGGCGTAAACGCAGGCGAATATAACGTCGTGTTAAAACTCACCGACGAAAACGCTTACGAATGGAAAACACCGGACGAAGCCGACGCAACTATGCTTACGCTTAAATTTGTCATTACAAAGGCGACAAACTCGGTAAGCGAGCTTACGCTTGATGGATGGAGAGCAGGTGAAACCGCAAACGTACCTGCGGCAAATGCGGAATTCGGCGAAGTAAAATTTGCTTACGCTACTGAACAAAACGGCACTTATACCGAAAACGTTCCCACGGCGGCGGGTACTTACTTTGTAAAGGCGTATGTAGAAGCGACCAAAAATTATGACGGCGCGGAAGCCGTAATTTCTTTTGAAATTACAAAAGCAAAGAATGAAAACGCCGTTACCGTTTCCGCCGAAGATGTTAAATACGGCGAAAACGTAACGCCTGTTGTAACCTCTAATGCAACTCATATTCCGGATGGCGCAGAGATAGTTTATACTTACGCTCTCACTTCCGACGGCGAATACGTTGCATGGGAAGCTATCGAAAAACGCGCAGGCGCATATTTCGTAAAAGCAACCGTTGCCGAAGACGACGATTATAAGGGAGCTTCCGCTATTGCCGAATTTGAAATGACAAAGGGCGACAACGCGATAAACGATTTCGAGATCGATGCCGTTACTTGTAAACAGAATATAGTTCTTAACGCAACCGCAACTGCGGGTACGGTCGTTACTTATAAATACGCAACCGCGGCTGACGGCGAATATATAGATATTCCCGCCGACGGTCTTGTTGCAGGTACTTATTATGTTAAGGCTTACACGGCAGGCAACAACAATTATGCCGCAGCCGAAAGTAATCCCGCAACACTTACCGTAAACCACGCTTACACATGGACTACCGACGCAAACGGTAACGATTACCGCGCTTGCGCATGCGGCTCTGCCGAAAGATTTGTTTTCGATACGAGCGCAGAAGTACTTGAAAAAACCGAAAGCGGTTACTCGCTTAAACTTTACACCGCGGAAGACGAGGGCAAACCCAACAAAGTAACGTTCTCGTTCAAAGTAACGCTCGGAACAACCGTTACCGAAAATGCCGTTATGACTTGGACTCAATCGACCGAAGGTATTGTTGAAATTACGGGCAGTGCCGAATATACCGTTAAAGCTCTCGCTATAGGCGAAGCCGTTTTAACAGCTACTTACACCGCCGCGGATGGCAAAAAAGCGCACGTAACTATCAACGTAACCGTCGAAAGACTTACAAAAACGGTTGAAGTCGCCCATGAAACAATCCTTGCCGATTTAGCAACCACCGAACTCGATCTTTCGTTCGCAAGCGATTATGTCGGCGAAAATGCAACAGTAACCTATAACGGCGTAATACTCGGAAACGGCGCGTTAAACAGCGGTAAACTTACCGTAGATTTCAGCGAAATGACCGACGCAGGCAATCTTACATTTGTCGCCACTACAGATAAAGACGGCGTGTACTATTCGTTCAACGTGAACGTTCTTCTGGCAACAAAAATTATTCGCACGGTAGACGATCTCGACGTTGTAAAAGTAACTCAGACTAATATCGATAACAATACTTCGATTTACGGTTATTATGTTCTTGGCAACGATATAAACGTAAAATGGAGTAAGACTATGATGGCAAGTTTGACTTACAATGGTACTGTAAATAATTGGGAGGCAAATTTCGGTTTCCGCGGCACGTTCGACGGTCTCGGTCACACGATATCCGGTTTTGCGGTTAGTACAAACGGTATGTTCGGACATGTCGGCAAAGGCGCTGTTATTAAAAACGTTAAGTTTGATAAGTTCAAATATAACGGACATTATAACGGCGGATTGTTCGGCGGTACGGTACGCGGAGCTGAAATAACCGACGTTACCCTTAGCAACGTAGAATATACGAAGCCTAAAACAGATCCTGAATGTACGGGGTTTTTTGCCGGAAGATTTATGCAAGATAACAAGCTGACCAACATAAAGATAGATGCAAGCAATTATGATGTCTACTCTGTTTTCGGTCGTAACATATCTAATAACGCTTACACTGATGTTGAAGTCAAAGTAAAATCGTTTACTATGTTAGGATATAACGGCGATGTCATGAGCGAAGAAACAATGTTGCGTAAATTGGAAGGCGTAACCGTTATAACTGCGGATACAACCGTCGAAGCATAATTATACAGTAGGGATTCCATTCGTCATCACTAACAAAACAAAAAGCGTTGCCGTTGCCGAACGAACACCGGCGACGGCAACAGTCTATAAAAAACTTTTATTAAATCTTTTATTATGAAACTGAACTTTGAAGAATACAAAAGCAAGGTCTATGCCTGTTGGACGGGTAAAAACATAGGCGGCACGATAGGCGGTCCTTACGAGGGCAAGCGAGAAATTTTAAACGTAACGGGTTTTACCACTAAGCCGGGCGAAGCTCTGCCTAACGACGATCTCGATCTGCAGCTTGTATGGCTGCATGCGGTCGAATCCGAGGGGGCAAAAAACATTACAGCCGAGGTGCTCGGCGAGTATTGGCTGTCGTTTATAAGCGGATACTGGAACGAATACGGTATTGCGCACGAAAATATGTTAAGAGGCATTATTCCGCCTCTTTGCGGCGATTTCGATAACGCCTGGAAACATTCCAACGGCGCATGGATTCGTACGGAAATCTGGGCGACTCTTGCGCCCGGTTATCCCGATCTTGCCGTTCGTTTTGCCATGGAGGACGCAAAAGTCGATCACGGTTCAGGCGAGGGCACTTATGCTGCTGCGTTCGTCGCCGCAATCGAAAGCGCGGCGTTTGTCGTTTCCGACGTAAACGAACTTATTGAAATAGGTTTGTCAAAAATTCCCGAAAACTGCCGGATGGCTCAGACCGTCCGTCTTGTAATAAAGTGTTTTAACGAGGGTAAAACGGCTATAGAAACAAGAAATATCGTTCAAAAAGCAAACGCGGATATCGGCGACGGTTGGTTTCAGGCTCCATCCAACGTAGGTTTTGTAGTAATCGGCTTGCTTTACGGCGAGGGTGATTTTAAAAAGTCCATGCTTACCGCGCTTAACTGCGGTGACGATACCGACTGCACGGCAGGTACAATCGGCTCGATAATGGGCATTATTTACGGCGAAAAGGGGTTGCCCAAAGACTGGTGCGAATATATCGGTGACAAAATAGTTACAGGCACTATAAACCCGTGCATTGCTTTTCCGTCGGTAAAATCCTGCAAGGAGTTAACCGAAAGAGTTTGTTCGCTCGCGCCCGCCGTTTTGCGACTTAATTCTACTAACGCTTTGAGCGTGGAATTATGCGATAAAACCGAGCTTTCTTCAGACGAAAAAGCCAAATTGCCTTTACCCTACGGAAAAGCGGAAGAAACCGACGGCATGCGCGCCTCACTTTTTTCGCTTAAAGAAAACGCGTTTTCTAAAAAAATCGGCTGTATTACGGTTGTTTTAACTTACGAAAGCGGTTTAAAAATCACGCCGAACGAGGAAAAGGCGGTATCGCTTAAAGTTATAAACAACGTAAAAGCGTACGGCAATCTTCCGCACACGGCAAGATTTAAACTTTGGCTGCCCGACGGCTTTACGGCGGATAAATCGTCGTTCGACGTTTTTGTGCCGCACTGGACGCCGTTTACGCTCGATTGCGTGTCCGACGAAGTCAAAATAAAAATCAAAGCGGGTGAAGAAATCGACGCGCTGAATGAAATTCTTATAGAAGCAAGCGTAAACGGCAGATATACAAAAGAGTATATCTCGCTCGTGTTCATTGCTGCAATATAATCCGATAAACATAACAGAAAAAAGTGCGAATAAGATTAGTTGGTTTGCGATATGAGGTCGCGTAGCGGAAACGCAAGATTTTCGGGCTTTGTCAAAAGTTGAATAAAAGTCCGAAATCCACCCGAATAGTGCGGGTAGTTTGTTTCTTTGCTTACTTGGTTAATAAGGCATTCGGCAAAAGTAACCAAAAAGGCGTCGCAGGTCAGTTTATAATCGAAATCCGACGATGAAAGATATTCGGTTTTTATTTCGTTTATATGTTTATCTCTACCGGGCGATACCTGAAATTCGATTATATCGGGGGCGAATAACCTGTTCAATATGTCACGGCTTAAAAAATTCATAAAACGGTGAATTGTTCTATACCTATGTGGCAGGTGATATAAGTAGAATCCGGGAGGTTCTGATGTGTAGAATGTTCGTCATCCGGGCGCAAAGCGCACAAAGTGTGCGGTTTTAAAATACGTGTTTGCTTGTTGATCGTATGCGTATATTCGCCCGACGTTATATACATAAACTCCCACGAACCATGGTGATTATGGTATGTGGGGTAGTCGCCCGTTCTGAAATTGCAATAGAATTTTTCGTAATCGATATAAAGAAATAAGTGTGTATAAGAAAGATATGTTTTGTATAATCGGCAATCCGAAAACATTCGGCAAGGACGCTTATACCGGAATCTCTGTAAATTAACAACTTGACCGCAATTTTTTATAAATGGAGACAGTATGAGTTTAGATAAAAATTTTATTTGGGGCGTTTCTTGTTCCGCTTATCAGATCGAGGGTGCCGAAAACGAAGGCGGCAGAGGCGAAAGCGTCTGGGACAGTAAGTTTATAAAAGGAAAAACCCTCGGAGATATGAACGGAAAAATTGCTTGCGACCATTATCACAGATACAAAGAGGACGTTGCGCTTTTAAAGGACCTCGGTATTAAAAATTACCGTTTTTCCGTTAGTTGGTCAAGAATTTTCCCGGACGGCACAGGAGATATAAATCCGCAGGGGGTAGAATTCTACAAAAACCTGATCGATGAACTTATAAATGCGCATATAACGCCATGGGTTACGCTTTTTCATTGGGATTTACCGCGTAAACTTTACGAAAAAGGCGGTTATCTCAATCCCGAAATAAGCGGTTGGTTTGCGAATTACGCCGAAAAGGTCGTTGAAATTTTCGGGGCGAGAGTCAGTAATTATATTATCATGAACGAGCCGCAGTGTATAGTCGAAGAAGGGCATTTTTCGGGTACGCACGCGCCGTTTTTACAACTTTCCAGAAAGGAAACTTTTACCGTTGCCCACAATTTGCTTTTGTGTATGGGCAAAGCGGAAAAGGTAATGCGGAAAGCCGCAAAACACAAACTTAATATAGGTATCGCTCCGTGTTTTACGCCTATAATGCCGACTAAAGAAGAAGATAAAGAACTTGCGTTAAAATACAACTTTTTGCCGAGCGGAGATTTTTGGGACGGGTGCTATTTTACCGACGCACTCATAAAAGGCGAGTTTACCGACGACTATAAAGAATGGTTTAAGGAATACGACTATAATCCGTCGGTAGAAGATATGAAGATAATAAAGAGCGATCTCGATTTCTTCTGCGTCAATTTCTACAGAGGTTTTTATATCGAAAAAACCGCAAACGGAATAAAAAGAAAATCCGCTTTGCCGACGGACGATTTTACCGCAACGAACTGGGCAGTCACGCCGGAGGCGGTCGATTATTTAATTGAATATTACTATAACAGGTACAAAATGCCGATTATTTTATCCGAAAACGGGGTTGCGCTTTCGGAATGGAAAACACTCGAAGGAGATATACCCGACGATATGCGTATCGATTATATGAAACGCCATATCGAGCGAGTGAAAAAAATGGCGGAAAAATATCCCGTAAAAGGTTATTTCTATTGGTCGTTTACCGATAATTTTGAATGGGCGTATGGCTATTCGAAACGGTTCGGGCTTGTTTATGTGGATTATAAAACGTTGGAGCGTATCCCCAAAAAGAGTGCTTACTGGTACAAAAAAGTAACAGAAACAAACGGCGAAGATCTTTCGAATAACTGATTTGTCGTAAAATTGTTTTTATAACTTGATTTGAAAGGTTTATTATGAGAGTAGGTATAATAGGACTTGGAGCGATTTCTCCGCTTCACATAAGGGCAATTTTAAAGTACGGACAAAAAATAACGGCGATTTGCGACGTGGATTCCGAAAAACGGCAGAAAGTCAATGCCGAGTTCGGACTTAATGCGGAAGAATACAGCGATTATAATGCGCTTCTTGCAAGCGGTAAGGTCGACGTCGTTCACGTTTGTACGCCGCACTACCTGCATGCGGAAATAATTTGCACGGCGCTTGGGGCAAACATACACGTTCTTTGCGAAAAGCCGCTTGCCATAAATTTTGAACAACTTAACGCTATCGAAAAAGCTGTTAAAAATTCTTCGGCAACGCTCGGCGTTTGCTTTCAGAATCGCTATAATGCTTCGGTGTTGTATCTTAAAGAGTTTTTTAAGGATAAAGAAATTATTGCCGCAACTGCTAATCTCGTATGGAACCGGGGCAAAGACTATTATTCTTCGGCAAAGTGGCGCGGAAAAAAGCAATACGAGGGTGGCGGCGTTATGATAAATCAGGCGATCCACTCGCTCGATTTGTTACAATGGTTTTGCGGAATGCCTGAAAGCGTTATCGCGCATTGTTCGAATAACTCGCTTCAAGGCGTAATCGACGTCGAAGATACGGCGTATGGCTTGTTTTCGCTTAAAAACGGGGGTAATTTTATTACTGTCTCTTATACACATCTCCGAGCCCACGAGACGCGTAGTAATCT
>ENA-OYXD01000600-OYXD01000600.1-human-gut-metagenome-genome-assembly--contig:-NODE-600-length-19372-cov-9.506859_pt1 | contig 19372 bp, 15 predicted proteins | sample MGYA00244818_ERZ653412 | MGnify/ENA primary metagenome ERZ653412 (study PRJEB26926, sample SAMN06165146) | human gut metagenome | biome: ENVO:00009003; feature: ENVO:2100002; material: ENVO:00002003...
CACTTATGCGATCGTCGGCAGCGTCAGATGTGTATAAGAGACAGATCTTATTATTGTGGTACAATAGTAAGATACTATGCTATACAGGAGAACATCGGAACATCATGCCAAAATTCAAAGTTGTGTCTGAATATACCCCCTCCGGCGACCAGCCTCAGGCCATTGAGAAGCTGGCGGCGGGGCTGGAGGCGGGGCTGCGCCAGCAGGTGCTGCTGGGCGTTACCGGCAGCGGCAAGACCTACACTATGGCCAAGGTCATCGAAAAGGTCCAGCGGCCCACCCTGGTGCTGGCCCACAACAAGACGCTGGCGGCCCAGCTGTGCGAGGAGTTCCGGGAGTTTTTCCCGGAGAATGCGGTGGAGTATTTCGTCTCCTACTACGACTACTACCAGCCGGAGGCGTACATTGCCCACACGGATACCTTTATCGAAAAGGACGCATCCATCAACGCGGAGATCGAGCGGCTGCGCCACAGCGCCACGGCGGCTCTCTTTGAGCGGCGGGATGTGATCGTGGTGGCCTCGGTGTCGTGCATTTACGGCCTGGGCGACCCCATTGACTACGCCAACATGGTCATCTCCCTGCGCCGGGGGAAGGAGTACCCAAGGGATCAGCTGCTGCGCAAGCTGGTGGAAATTCGCTACGAGCGCAACGATGTGGCCTTTGAGCGGAATATGTTCCGGGTCCGGGGAGACACGGTGGAGATTTATCCGGTGTATGCCAACGGATACGCGATCCGGGTGGAATTCTTTGGGGACGAGGTGGACCGCATCAGCGAGTTTAACCCTGTGACCGGTCAGGCCCAGCGGATCATTGACCATGTGGCCATTTATCCCGCCAGCCACTATGTAACTACCAAGGAGAAAATGGCCCGGGCCACGGAGGAAATTGAGCGGGAGCTGGCGGAGCGGAAGAAATTTTTCGAGGATAACGGCAAGCTGGTGGAGGCCCAGCGCATTGACCAGCGGACCCGGTATGATGTGGAGATGATGCGGGAGCTGGGCTACTGCACGGGCATTGAGAATTACAGCCGGGTCATCTCCGGCCGGGAGCCCGGTTCGCCGCCCATGACGCTGCTGGACTACTTCCCGGAGGACTTCGTGCTGTTTGTGGACGAGAGCCACGTGACACTGCCCCAGGTGCGGGCCATGTACAACGGCGACCGGGCCCGGAAGGAGAGCCTGGTGAACTACGGGTTCCGGCTGCCCTGCGCCTTCGATAACCGGCCCCTGAAATTTGAGGAGTTCGAGGAGCGGTTTCACCAGGTGGTGCTGGTGTCAGCCACCCCGGGAGACTACGAAAAAAACGGCGCAGACCAGATCGTGGAGCAGGTGATCCGGCCCACGGGCTTGCTGGATCCCCGGGTGGAGGTGCGGCCCGTTACCGGGCAGATCGACGACCTGGTGGCAGAGATACGCACCCGGGCGGACCGGGACGAGCGCGTGCTGGTGACGACCCTTACCAAGCGCATGGCCGAGGACCTGACGGAGCATATGAAGGGCCTGGGGCTGCGGGTGCGGTATATGCATTCGGACATCGCCACCATCCAGCGGATGGAGCTGATACGGGATCTGCGGCTGGGCGAATTCGATGTGCTGGTGGGCATCAATCTGCTGCGGGAGGGATTGGACCTGCCGGAGGTGTCCATGGTGGCCATTCTGGACGCGGACAAGGAGGGCTTTTTGCGCAGCGAGACCAGCCTCATCCAAACCATCGGCCGGGCGGCCCGAAATGCCGAGGGTCTGGTGGTGCTGTATGCGGACACCGTTACCCCGTCTATGAAGGCGGCTATCACGGAGACGGAGCGCCGCCGAAAAAAACAGGATGCATATAACAAGGCCCACGGCATCGTGCCGAAAACCATCCGTAAGAGCGTGCGGAAGGTGCTGGAGATCTCCCACTCGGCGGAGGAGGAGAATAAGAAGGCCCGCCGCAAGCTGACGGAGGCGGAGCGGGAGGAGACCATCCGCCGCCTGGAGAAGGAAATGAAGGAAGCCAGCAAAATGCTGGAGTTTGAATACGCCGCATTGCTCCGGGATCAGATCATCGAGCTGCGGGGACAGAAATAAAGAGGCTGTCGAAAAAACCCTCCGGTTTTTTCAACAAAAAGACTGAGAGGTATTTTCTCTCACGCACAGGTCGCGAGAGAAAATGATTTGACTTTTTCGCGTCTGCGGACGCGAACTCTGCGAGGCCTTTTTAGGCACGCTTATAAAGAAAGAGAGAAACTATGCAGCACATACCAACCATGGATATACGCATGCTGGGGGATATCGGCTTTGACGGGCAGCTTCGGCTGGCCCTGGAGCCAAATGAAGAATACGACGTGGATAAGTGGCTGTTTGTGCCGAACACCTACACAGAGTACCGATATATTTTGGGCACCCGGGGAGAAAATCCCCTGATCTGCATCGGCATCAACCCCTCTACCGCCCGGCCCGGGGCACTGGATCCTACCCTCAAGAGCGTGGAGCGGATCGCCCTGAGGAACGGATTTGACTCCTTTATCATGTTCAATGTGTACGCCCAGCGGGCCACCTCGCCGGACGACATGGAGTGGGTATTGAACGCCGAGCTGCACCGGGAGAATATGCGGGCCTTTGACTACATTCTGTCCCTGTCGGAGCGGCCCACGGTGTGGGCAGCCTGGGGGACCGTCATCGAAAAGCGGGACTACCTTTGGGATTGCCTGCAGGAGATGATTGCCATTGGCCAGGAGCATGGGGCCCGGTGGGTAAAGTGCGGCAAGACGTCGGCGGCGGGACATCCCCACCACCCGCTGTATCTGCGTGCGGACAGCCGGATCGAGGACTTTCCGGTGGAGGAATATGCGGCCCGGCGGCCTGCGGCAAAGAAAAAGAGAAGAGGCGGAGGCGGGCTATGAAAAAGAGCATTTCGTACATATTTATCTTGCTCAGCGGTATTTGCTGGGGCTGTATAGGGCTGTCCAACCGCATGCTGACCCAGATGGGCATGGGTCTGGGAAACCGGGTGTTCGTGCGTAACTTCGGAACGCTGGTGGTGCTGACGGTGGTGTTCGGCCTGCTGCACCGGGAGGTATTTCGCATTAAGCTAAGGCACCTGCCTATTTTCCTGGGGTCGGGGCTGGTGAGCATTTTGCTTTTAAGCATTGTGTATTTCCAGTGTCAGACCCTGTGCTCCCTGTCGGTGGCGGCGATCCTGCTCTACCTGGCACCGTCGTTTGTGGTACTTATCTCGGCGGTGCTGTGGAAAACGCCCCTCACGAGGCGGAAGCTGGCGGCCCTGGGCATTTCGCTGGTGGGCTGCGTGCTGGTCAGCGGCGTTTTGGGCGGGGGCGCCACGGCCTCCCTGCCGGGCATCGCCCTGGGGGTGGCCTCGGGACTGTGCTATGCCAGCTACACGGTGTTCGCCCACTACGGCATGACCCATTACAGCAGCTACACCATGATCTACTGGACCTTTTTGGTGGCAGGGCTGGGGTCGGTGCTTTTGGCGGACTTTTCGGCCTTGGGGCCGGTTTTGCGGCAGCCTAAAGGGGCGCTGGGGTGCATGCTGGTGATAGTGGTGTCCACAGCGCTGCCGTATTACCTGTATACCAAGGGCCTGGAGGGCGTGGAGAGCGGCCGGGCGTCCATCATCACCAACATCGAGCCGGTGGTGGAGTCGCTGATGGGCGTGGTGGTGTTTCACGAGAGAATGACCGGGTGGATGATCCTGGGCGTTGCGTGTGTGCTGGGCGCGGTGATGCTGCTGGCAAGCGGAAAGGAAACGGATGGAGCAAAGCAAAGGGCTTGACGGCGGGACGCTGAAGCTAATTGCAGCGGCGCTGATGCTTATAGACCATGTGGGAGCGATCCTGCTGCCGGAGACGGTAATCTTGCGGTGTATCGGGCGGCTGGCGTTTCCCATTTTCGCGTTTTTCATCGCCGAGGGCTATGCCCATACCCGGAGCTTTGGGAGGTATCTGCTGCGCATGGCAATCTGGGCGGCGGTGTCGGAGATACCGTTTAACCTGGAATTCGGACACTTTTTTGTGCCGGGGCGGCAGAATGTGCTTTGGACCTTTTGCCTGGCGCTGCTGACCCTCCGGGGGCTGGACCGGCTGCGCAGGGAGCCCGGGGCCATCGGGTACGCAGGTGCGGCGCTGGCGCTGGCGGCAGGCTTTGCTGCCGGAGAACTGCTGCATGTGGACTACGGCGGCTGGGGCGTGGTGACCGTGGCGCTGTTTTATCTGTGCCGGGAGGGCAGATATGCAAGGTGCGGCCTGCTCTTGGGCATGCTGGCGCTGAACGGATTGTGTATCAGCAGCCGGACAGTGCCGGCTTTCGGTATAGCGGTGCCTATACAGATTTTGGCGGCGGCGGCGCTACCGGTGATTTGGCTGTATAACGGACGGCCTGGCGTAAACAGACACTGGCGATGGGCGTTTTATGCGTTTTATCCGGCCCATCTGCTGGTGCTGGAGGGCATACAGGCCCTGACATAAGGAGGACGGTTATGGCAAAGAATAAAGAGGAAAAAACCAATGTGATGCGCACATTGGAGCAGAAGAAGATCGCCTACACGGCAAAGACCTATCCCCACGGAGAGGGGGACGCCATCGACGGAGTCAGCGTGGCAAGGGCCGTGGGGCTGGAGGCGGAAATGGTGTTTAAGACCCTGGTGTGCAAGGGCGCGTCCGGGGGATACTATGTGTTTGACATCCCCGTGGCGGAGAACCTGGACCTGAAAAAGGCGGCCCGGGCCGTGGGGGAGAAGTCCGTTGCCATGCTGCCCCAGAAGGAGCTGCTGCCGCTGACGGGCTATGTCCACGGCGGGTGCAGCCCGGTGGGAATGAAGAAGCAGTTTCCCACGGTGTTTCACGAGACGGCGGAGAGCCTTTCCCAGGTGGCGGTTTCGGCGGGGAAGATCGGATACCAAGTGGTGTGCGACCCCAAGGACCTGATGGCGCTGCTGCGGGCCGCCGCGGCGGATATTATTGTGGAGTGATGAAAAAAGTTATACACTGCGCGATAGGCGCAGAGGGCACCCCTGCTGTGCCAGGGCAGCGCGGGCCCGCGTGAGCGGCCAGCGGCTGTAGACGCAGAGGCAATGCGAAAGCAAGGAATGAAATTTGCGCGTTCCCATTCGCGCGGCGGAAGGGAACCGATGTAGGTAGCACTCCGCCCGCGGAAAGGATTCCAAAACCTTGGTTTTGGCGGCGTTCTTTTCTCCATTTCTTTCGCCGTAGAAAGAAAGTGAGCCGCCGGAGGCGGCGCAGAAATTTTGGGCACCGCAACAGGATCATCGGCCCCTACGGATGGGAACATGCGGCTATGAGTTTGGGGACCAACGGAGGAATGGATATGAAAAAGTGCGGATATTGTGGGAAAGAAGTTAAGGGTGAGCTGGATTTTTGCAGCGATGGGTGCGAGAAAAGCTATAAGGATGAAAATGAGAAGGATGAACGCAGAATCAAGTATTTTGCGGGCGGTATAGTCTTAGGACTATTGGTCATTGCGGTCAGCGCGTTTACAAAGAGCGTTTTTATGGTGGGAATCGGCGTTATAATAATGGGGATTGTTGTTTTTTTACTGCCGTTTACCACGCCGGAGACCATTGCTTTTTTGGGGTACAAAAGGGCAAAGACCGCAGGCAGAATAGCAGGTATAGTATTGATAGCAGTCGGAATATGGGTAGGGCTCATTTGAGCCGAGAGCCTATATCTTTTTCAGCGCAAAGGAGAAACCATGCAGGATCATATTTTTGTTAAGGGCGCACGGGAGAATAATCTCAAGAATATTGATGTGACCATCCCCCGGGACAAGCTGGTGGTGATGACGGGGCTTTCCGGCAGCGGCAAGTCCTCCCTGGCCTTTGACACCATTTATGCCGAGGGACAGCGGCGGTATGTGGAGAGCCTGTCCAGCTATGCCCGGATGTTTTTGGGTCAGATGGATAAGCCCGATGTGGACTACATCGACGGGCTTTCCCCGGCGATTTCCATTGACCAAAAGACCACCAGCAAAAACCCCCGGTCCACCGTGGGTACGGTGACGGAGATTTACGACTATTTCCGGCTGCTGTGGGCCCGGGTGGGTACGCCCCACTGCCCTAAGTGCGGCAAGGAGATACGCCAGCAGACGGTGGATCAGATCATCGACCAAATTCTGGCCCTGCCCGAGGGGACCCGCATCCAGGTGCTGGCGCCGGTGGTGCGGGGGCGCAAGGGGGAGCACACCAAGGTGCTGGAGGACGCACGCCGGGCAGGCTTTTCCCGGGTGCGGGCGGACGGGCACCTCTACGAGCTGACGGAAGAAATCTCCCTGGAGAAGAACAAAAAGCACACGGTGGAGATCGTGGTGGACCGGCTCATTGTCCGGCCCGACATCCGCCAGCGGCTGACGGACTCCGTGGAGACGGCGGCGGGGCAGAGCGGAGGACTGGTGACGGTGAACCTCCTGCGGGAGGAGCGGGATCTGCAGTTCTCCCAAAACTACGCCTGCGACGATTGCGGCATCTCCATTGAGGAGCTGACGCCCCGGATGTTTTCCTTTAACAGCCCCTTCGGCGCCTGCCCCACCTGCATGGGCCTGGGGATGCAGCTGAAGGCGGACCCGGCGCTGATCATACCGGACGAGAACCTGTCCATTTTGGATGGGGCGGTGGTGGCCAGCGGGTGGAACTCCATCCGAAGTGACGGCATCAGCCGGATGTATTTTGAGGCCCTGGCGAAAAAATATCACTTTGACCTGCGGACACCGGTGAAGAATCTTTCTGAGCAGGTGAAGAAGGTCATTTTCTACGGCACCGGGGAGGAAAAGCTGGAGCTGCACTACGACCAGCCCCGGGGAAAGGGTGTACTGCACCAGGCCTTTGAGGGCCTGGCCAACAATGTGGAGCGGCGTTATCGGGACACCCAAAGCGACGCCAGCCGCAAGGAGCTGGAGGAGTATATGGGCGAGTGTCCCTGCCCGGCCTGCCGGGGCCAGCGGCTGCGGCCGGAGGCCTTGGCAGTGACAGTGGGGGGAAAGTCCATCTACCAGGTGACGGATCTCTCCGTGGATCAGGCCATCGTGTTTTTTGACGAGCTTATGCTAACGGAGACGCAGCAGATCATCGCAGCGCAGATTTTGAAGGAAATTCGGTCCCGGCTGCGGTTTCTGCAATCGGTGGGATTGGGATATCTGACCCTATCCCGGTCCAGCGGGACTCTCTCCGGCGGCGAGAGCCAGCGCATCCGCCTGGCCACCCAGATCGGCAGCAGCCTGATGGGGGTGCTGTATATTTTGGATGAGCCGTCTATCGGGCTGCACCAGCGGGACAACGACAAGCTGCTGGCCACGCTGCGGAACCTCCGGGACCTGGGCAACACCCTCATTGTGGTGGAGCACGACGAGGACACCATGCGCGCGGCGGACTACCTCATTGACATCGGCCCCGGCGCCGGAGCAGGTGGCGGCCGGGTGGTGGCCGCCGGGACTCCGGAGGAGGTCATGGCAAACCCGGACTCCCTGACAGGACAGTATTTATCCGGGAAACGGTCCATCCCCGTGCCGTCTGCGCGGCGGAAGGGAAATGGACACAGCCTAATTGTATACGGTGCGGCGGAGCATAACCTGAAAAACATTGACGTGTCCATCCCCCTGGGAACCTTTACCTGTGTAACGGGGGTCTCCGGCAGCGGAAAAAGCTCCCTGGTGAACGAGATCCTCTATAAGAAGCTGGGGGTGGAGCTGAACCGTATGAAGGCTCATCCCGGAAAGCACAGGAAAATTCAGGGCATGGAGTACCTGGACAAGGTGGTGGGCATTGACCAGAGCCCTATTGGGCGGACGCCCCGGTCTAACCCTGCAACCTATACAAATTTATTCAATGAAATTCGAAACCTCTTTGCCTCCACCCAGGAGGCTAAGGCCCGGGGCTACGGGCCGGGGCGGTTTTCCTTTAACACCAAGGGCGGTCGGTGCGAGGCTTGCTGCGGCGACGGTCTGCTGAAGATCGAGATGCATTTTCTATCGGATGTATATGTGCCCTGCGAGGTGTGCCACGGCAAGCGCTACAACCGGGAGACTCTGGAGGTGCGCTATAAGGGAAAAAATATCTCCGAGGTATTGGACATGACCGTGGAGGAGGCGCTGCCGTTTTTTGCGGCGCTGCCGAAAATCGCGGAGAAGCTGCAGACGCTGATGGACGTGGGATTGGGCTATGTGAAGCTGGGCCAATCCTCCACCACCCTGTCCGGAGGCGAGGCCCAGCGGGTGAAGCTGGCCACGGAGCTTTCCCGGCGGTCCACAGGCAACACATTCTATATTCTGGACGAGCCAACCACAGGCCTCCACGCAGAGGATGTGAAGAAGCTGCTGGAGGTATTGCAGCGGCTGGTGGATGGCGGGAACACGGTGCTGGTCATCGAGCATAATCTGGATGTGATCAAGTCCGCGGATTGGATCATCGACCTGGGCCCCGAGGGGGGCGTAGGCGGCGGCGAGATCGTGGCGGTGGGCACACCGGAGGAGGTGGCCCGGTGTGAGGCATCCTATACGGGACAATATCTGAAAAGAGTATTGGAGAAATAACCATTCTCAGGGCAGGGTCATACACTGGTGTGAGGTGATGGCGGTGCAGGGAATAGAAAACAGTGTGCTGGCTTTCCTGGCGGCGGTGGGGATCGCCGCACTGGTGTGGCTGGTGGCGGGAATGCTGCTGCGGGGCAGGCAGGGGGAGGTGCCGGCGATGCTGGTGCTGCCGGTCTGCGGCGGCGGAGAGGCCCTGGAGGGCTGGGTGCGCACGCTGCACGAGATGCGCCCGCAGCTGGGCCGGACGGCTGAGATATTCATTGTGGATTGCGGTCTCAGCACCGAGGGAATGCGCCGGGCGGAGCTTTTGACCAGGCGGTTTCCCAAGGTGACGATGCTGGAGAGGGAAGAACTGGAGCAGATCATAGAGTAGAGAGGAAAAAATATGGGTGAGCGATGCACTGTGGAGGGAACCGTTCAATCGGTGATCTTCCAAAATGAGGAAAATGGGTATACGGTGCTATCCCTGCTGACGGAGCTGGGAGAGGTGGTGACGGTGGTGGGGTGCATCCCCTACGCCGCCCCCGGGGAGGGAATGACCATCACCGGGGTGTGGGTCACCCATCCCCTCTACGGCCCGCAGATCACCTGCGAGCAGGCGGAGCGCCGCCTGCCCCGGGACGAGGCGGAGATGGTTTGCTATCTGGCCTCCGGTATCCTCAAGGGGGTGGGCCAGGCCACGGCGGAGCGAATGGTGGACGCCTTCGGCGCCGATACCCTCCGAGTATTGGAGGAGGAGCCGGAACGGCTCAGCCGCATTAAGGGCATTACCGCTAAGAAGGCCATGGAGCTGTCCCAGGCTTTCCGGGAGCTGACGGGTCTGCGGCGGACCATGGAGTTTATGGCCCGGTACGATCTGCCGGTGCATCTGGCGGTGCAGGCCCACCGCATCTATGGGGCCCAGGCTCTGAAAAAGCTGCGGGAGGACCCGTATCTGCTGACTCGGCAGCAGTTCGGGGTGGATTTTTCCGTGGCGGACGAGATGGCTCTGAGCATGGGCTTTGACGGCGACAGCGCCTGCCGCACCCAGGCGGCGCTGGTGTATGAGCTGGAGTATAACCAGGGCAACGGCCATGTGTTCCTGCCCCGGGAGAAGCTGATTTACGCGGCGGCACAGCTCATCGGCGTGGAGGCCGAGCAGGTGGAAATTTGCCTGGACGCCATGGAGGAAAAGGGTGCTGTATGCCAGGAGCAGGTGGCGGGTGTCCTGGCCTGCTACACCCCGGAGCTATATGGGGCGGAGTGCTTTGTGGCGGACAAGCTCTTGTCCATGCTGGCCTTTCCCTATGAAAAGCGGGGGAATGTGGATAAGATCATCCGGGAAATGGAGATGACCCAGGGCATCCGCTACGCACCGCTGCAAAGGGAGGCGGTGACCCTTGCGGCTCAATCCGGGGTGCTGCTGCTCACCGGCGGGCCCGGCACGGGAAAGACCACCGCCACCCGGGCCATTGTGAGGCTATTTGAACAGATGGGTCTGGACATCCTGCTGCTGGCTCCCACGGGCCGGGCGGCCAAACGTATGGGCGAGCTATGTGAGCGGGAGGCACAGACCATCCATAGATGCCTGGGCATGAGCTACAACGACCTGACGGGGCAGGTGACCTTCAAAAAAGGGCAGAGTGACCCTCTGGAGGCGGAGGCTGTGCTGGTGGACGAGATGAGCATGGTGGATCTGCCGCTGATGCAGGCGATGCTCTCGGCCCTGCGGCCCGGGTGCCGCCTGGTGATGATCGGCGATGCGGATCAGCTGCCCTCTGTGGGGGCGGGAAATGTGTTCGGCGACCTCATCCGCAGCGGGCGCATCCCAGTGGTGGCCCTGACGGAGGTGTTCCGCCAGGCGGATGAGTCCTACATCATCCGTAATGCCCATCTAGTCAACGGCGGCGTGGGGCCGGATCTGAAAACCAACAGGGGAGACTTTTTCTTCCTGTGCCGGCGGGTACCGGAGCGGATGGTGAGCACGGTGGTGGAGCTGTGCAAGACCCGGCTGCCGGAGAAAATGGGTATTGCCCCGGAGGACATCCAGGTGCTGACTCCCACCCGCAAGGGCGAGTGCGGCACGGTGTACTTAAACCGCTGCCTCCAGGCGGCACTGAATCCGCCGGGGCCGGGCAAAAACGAGAAGGCCTTCGGAGACCTGATCTTCCGGGAGGGGGACCGGGTGATGCAGACGAAAAACAACTACGATGTGCTGTGGGAAAAGGACGACGGCACCGTGGGCACCGGCATTTTCAACGGCGACGTGGGTACCGTGGAGGAGATCGACCCCTCCGGGGAGCTCATCACCCTGCGGTTTGACGACCGCACTGTGAGCTATACCGCGGACCTGCTGCACCAGCTGGACATGGCCTATGCCATCACGGTCCATAAGGCCCAGGGGAGCGAGTACAAGGCGGTGATCCTCCTGGCGGCCCCGGCGGCCCCGGGGCTGCTGGTGCGAGGGGTGCTGTATACCGCTATGACCAGGGCCAGAGAGCTGCTTATCATAGTGGGGGACGATACTATCCCCGGCCAAATGGCCGAAAATGATCGCCGAGCCCGGCGCTACAGCGGCCTGCGCAGGAGACTGAAATTCGGAGGAACAGGAGAATGAATCTACCAGACATCAACAATTCACTGGATAAAGCCGCACGGGGCATACTGGATTTCCTCATGCCCCGGCGCTGTCCCTTCTGCGGTGCGGTGGCAGGAAAGAAGCTGCTGTGTGAGCATTGCAGCGAGACCTTGCCCTTTACCGGGGAGCATGCCGTGGAGGAGACGGCCTTTGCCCGGTGTGCCGCACCGTTTTATTATGAGGGGCCGGTGCGCCAGGCGATACTGAACTTCAAATTCCGCGGAAAGGTCGGCGCCCTGGAATGCTTTGGCAGCCTTATGGCCCAGTGCGCTGCAGAGCACTTTTCCGGGGAGTTTGACGCCATCACCTGGGTGCCGGTGAGCAAGAAACGCCTGAAAAAGAGGGGCTTCGATCAGGCCAGGTATCTGACGGGGTCTATGTGTGTGGATTGGCATACGGAGCCTCTAGAGACTCTGCGTAAGGTGGTGGACAATCCCGCCCAATCCGGCATCGACAGCCCCGAGGAGCGCCGGGCCAACGTGCTGGGCGTGTATGAGGCGGTGAAGCCGGAGAGATTTGCGGGAAAGCGCCTGCTGCTCATTGACGACATCCGCACCACCGGGGCGACCCTGGCCGAGTGCGTGCGGGTGCTGAAGGAGGCCGGGGCCGCGGACGTGCTGTGTCTGACCCTGGCGGCGACAGAGAGGGACAAATAAACCATGCAGACACAGGCATTTTTGAAGGCTGTTTCCTCTGCAGGTGTGTTCTTGCTGCTGGCTGTGCCGGGTTTTCTGCTCACAAAGAAAAAAATCCTCACGGGCCGGCAGGTGGAAGGATTGTCCTCTGTGCTGGTGAATTTTCTGTGGCCGGCCATGGTGGTGGACGCTATGGCTCAGGTGCAGGCCAGCCGGGAGCTGGTGCGGCAAGCGGGCCAGGCGGCCCTATGGGCGCTGGTGGTCATTGCGGTGGGCGCAGTGTGCGCATGGATCTGGTTGAAGGTGGGTAAAATAGGCAGTGTGCCGGGGGGTATCCTCGTTTTTGCGGCCGCATTTGCCAACACCGGCCTCATTGGCATGCCCCTCATCAGATTGCTGCTGGGGGAGGAGATGCTGTTTTTAGCATCCATTGTGGAGCTGGTAAATGACGTGCTCATTTTTACCGTGGGGATTTTGCTCATTCAGACCGGCTGCGGAAGGCCCCGGCAGGCGGCCCTGCGGGGACTTCTGTCCCCGGGGCTGGCAGGAGTGGCCATTGGCTTTTTGCTGTTTGCCACGGGCTTTACGCTGCCGGGCTTTGCGGCGGAGGCCCTGTCCATGGCGGCGGACGCCACAGCGCCTATGGTGCTGCTTTTGGTGGGCGCACAGCTGGGCGAGGGGGATTTGAAGGCTCTGGTGCGGGATAAAAAATCCTGGATTTTAACGGCCCTGCGGCTTTTCGTAATTCCGGCGGCGGTGCTGGGGCTGTGGCGGCTGTGCCTGGGCCAGCTGACGGATGTGGGGCAAACCCTGGTGCTGCTGTCGGCCATGCCGGGGGGCACCTGCTGCGCCCTGTTTACCCGGCAGTACGGCGGAGATTGGGGCCTGGCCACCCGGTGCGTGATGCTGTCCACCCTGTGCGCAGTGGTGACGGTGCCCCTGTGGCTAATGGTGACTATTTTGTAAATAAATGGGAACAATTTGAAAAAAACTTGGGAATCGCTTGCAAAATGAAAACAGACACTTTATAATACTACTTTAGGTGAGAATCGGCGTTTTTCGCGCCGCTGCCATATTTTGACGAAATGATGAGGTGCAAAGCTATGTGTGCATGGGGAAAAGATATTGGTATCGATCTGGGAACGGCCTCCGTTCTGGTGTATGTAAAGGGCAAGGGCGTTGTGCTCAATGAGCCGTCCGTGGTGGCTATCGACAAGAATACCGGCAAGCTCCTGAAGGTGGGCGCCGACGCTCAGGCCATGCTGGGCCGTACCCCCGGCAACATCGTGGCCATTCGCCCTCTGCGGGAGGGCGTCATCTCCGACTACGATATGACCGAGCGGATGCTCAAGGAATTTATGCGCAAGGTTTCCGGCGGCAGTTACTTCTTCAAGCCCCGCATCATCATCTGCGTGCCCTCCGGCATTACCGAGGTGGAGGAGCGCGCCGTGGTGGATGCCGGCATCCAGGCCGGCGCCCGGCGGGTATATCTTATTGAGGAGCCTGTGGCCGCGGCTATCGGCGCCGGCATTGACATTGCCCTGCCTGATGGCCACATGGTGGTGGACATCGGCGGCGGCACCAGCGATATTGCCGTTATCAGCCTGTCCGGTGTGGTGGAGTCTGCCTCCATCAAGGTGGCCGGCGACCAGTTTAACGAGGCTGTGGTGAAGTATATGCGCCGCAAGCACAATGTGTTGGTGGGTGAGCGCACAGCCGAGCAGATGAAGATCGAGATCGGCTGCGTCTATCCCCAGGAGGAGGACGCCAGCATTGATGTGAAGGGCCGCTGCCTGGTGACGGGCCTGCCCAAGACCATCACCGTTCATTCCTCTGAAATGCTGGAGGCGTTTGAGGAGCCGGTGGAGCGGATCCTGGAGGCCATTCACAGCGTGCTGGAGCGCACGCCTCCCGAGCTGGTGGGTGACATCTCCAACAACGGCATCGTCATGACCGGCGGCGGCAGCCTGGTAAAGGGCTTTGCCCAGCTGGTGGAGGCACGGACGGGGATCCATACCATGGTGGCCGAGGATGCCATCTCCTGCGTGGCCCAGGGCACCGGCAAGAGCCTGGATTCCTTGAACGATATGCAGGACGGCACCGTGAACCTCTCCCGCAGACGGCAGATGGGCTAAAAAAATGCTGGCGAAAAATTTTCAATTTTTCTGCCAAGGGACTTGCAGCCTGCTGCGCGCATAATTTTGAGCCTTAGGCTCAAAATTCCACACTTGCAGGCTGAGCGGTATTTTTCCCCACGCGCATGTCGCGGTGAAAAATGATTCCAATTTTTTGCCGCCTGCGGGCGGCAAACTCTGCGAGGCTTTTTAGAGCGTCACAAGGGAAAAACCCTTGTGGCGCTTTTTTGGAGGATTTATGGCTTGTTATTTGGGGCCGGACGGAGTATGATACAAATGGAGAGAGTATTTCTCCGTGTGAAGAAAAATAGGAGGAGCAAGTATGAAGTTTTCAACGAAAGTGGAAAAGTGCGGCCTATCCCCTATGCGGAAGTTCCATCCCTATGCGGTGGCGGCCCAGGAAAAAGGCAAGAAAATCTATCATCTGAATATCGGCCAGCCCGACATTGAGACGCCCAAGGCCTATTTTGACGCGGTGAAGCATTTCGACCAGCCGGTGCTGGAGTATGCCCCATCTCCCGGTATGCCGGTGCTCATCGAGGCCATCCGCGGCTACTACGCCAAGCTGGATATGCACTTTGCTCCGGCGGACATCCTCATCACCAACGGCGGCTCCGAGGCCCTGCAGATCGCCATGAACTGCATCCTGGACGATGGGGACGAGATCCTGATCCCCGAGCCCTTCTATCCCAACTATAACACCATGGTCTGCACCTGCGGTGCGGCCATCCATCCCATCCCCACCAAGCCCGAGGAGGGCTATCACTACGCCGACCGCAAGAAGATCGAGGCGGAGATCAACGAGCATACCCGGGCCATTATGTGCACCAACCCCGGCAACCCCACCGGCACTGTGCTGACCCCGGAGGAGATGCGCATGATGGTGGATATTGCCAAGGAGCACGGCCTGTTTATCATCGGCGACGAGGCGTACCGGGAGTTTGTGTACGCCGGGGAGCCGCTGCAGTCTCTGGGTGAATTTGAGGACGCGGCGGAGAATGTCATTGTTATCGACACTGTTTCCAAGCGCTTTTCCGCCTGCGGCGCGCGCATTGGCTGCCTCATTTCCCGAAACAAGGAGCTGATGGCCCACGCCATGAAGTACGCCCAGTGCCGCCTGTGCGTGCCCACCATCGACCAGGTGGCCTCCGCCGCCCTGTACGATGTGGGACCGGCGTATTTCGCCGCCGTCCGGGACGAGTACAAGCGCCGCCGGGACACGGTGATGCGCAAGCTGAAGGAGATCCCCGGGGTGGTGTGCGAGTGCCCCAAGGGTGCGTTTTACGCCATGGCCGCCCTGCCGGTGGACGACGCGGAGAAGTTCCAGATCTGGCTGCTGGAGCATTTCGACGACCACGGCGACACGGTGATGTTTGCTCCCGGCGGCGGATTCTATGCCACCCCCGGCAAGGGCATCAACGAGATCCGCATTGCCTATGTTCTCAAGCAGGCGGATCTGGAGCGGGCTATGGATTTGCTGGCCCTGGGCATTCAGGCCTATAATAACAGATAATTTTTGCAGAATTGGGAAGGACGGACGCTTGTGGGGTGTCCGTCCTTTTGCGTGGGGGCGGTGTATGCGGCGGGGTGCGGGCACCCCGCCCTGCGCAATTACAAGAGTTGCGGTATAAACCCGGCGGGCGGACAGAGTCGTCCGCCCGTAAACCCTATTTTGTAGGGGCCGATGCCCACATCGGCCCGCCTTCACCAGTTAGCAATCCATCCGTAGGGCGGGCTGACCACAGCCCGCCGCCCCATTGCACACCCCCAATGGTGTATCCGTAGGGGGCGGACGACTCTGTCCGCCCGGCGCGATACAAGGAGTGCGGTGCGCCGAAAAGGTTATCCCCGCAGGGGAGTACGGATTGCCACAGCCAGTGTGCGCACTGGCTTCGCAATGACAGGTTTTTTGCATGGGGTGCGGTGGATTTCCTGGTGGTGCGTAGGGGAGGGGCTCTGCCCCTCCCGCACGGGTAGCGCTTCGACGATTTTCTCTGACATCGGTCACTGACTTCGCAATGACACATTATTTTGCCGGGAATGTCCCCTTGTTTTTTGCCGCGATAAGGGATATACTTATTATATATTTACAGATCATACAGGAGGGAGCCGTATGTTTCAGGGCTATACGCAGGAAACGGTGGACTTTATGTGGGGCATCCGCTTTAACAATGAGCGGGGCTGGTTTTTAGAGCATAAGCAGCAGTATCAGACCCAACTGCTGGAGCCCACCCGGGCCCTGGGAGAGCAGGTCTATGAGGGCGTGCAGGCGATGCTGCCCCGGGAGCCGCTGATGCTGAAAACAAGCCGCATTTACCGGGATGCCCGGCGGCTTTTCGGCCGGGGACCCTACAAGGACCACCTGTGGTTCTGCGTGCGCACCGGGGATAAAGATTGGACCGGTCGGCCCACCTTTTACTTCGAGATCGCGCCGGAGTATTACAGCTACGGCATGGGCTTCTGGCAGGCTCCGGCGGAGCTGATGGAGGCGTTTCGCCGGGATCTGCAGGCACATCCGGCGAAATTTGAGAAGCTGGTGCGGGGCTTTGAAAAGCAGGATGTGTTCACCCTTAACGGCGACAGCTACGCCCGCAGCAGGGGGGAGATCAGCGACCGTCTGCGGCCATGGTTTCAGAAGAAATCCATTACTCTCAGCCACGAGCTGCCCCTGGACGAGAAAATTTTTCATCCGGAGCTGGCGGAGGAAATTTTGGAGAATTTCAAGATGCTGGTGCCCTTTTACAAGTATTTTGCCGGGCTGTGCGCCTCGGTAGCCCATGGGAAGCAGAGGGAAGAAATATAATTTTTGTGTAGAAAGGAATATTTCGACAGCTTTTTTTGTTAAAAAAGGAGAGAGGCAGCCGTTGACAAGGAAGCGGGATATCTGTTATAATAAGCGTAGCAAATCCCTGATAACTGAATACCTTATCAAGAGTGGTTGAGGGAACGGCCCGATGAAACCACGGCAACCTGCACTGCAAGGTGCCAAATCCGACGAGTATGCTGAATGCGGAAGTGATAGTCCCGCGTTCGTCCTTCGACAGATGAGGAGCGATTTTGAAGCACGATCCGTCGAATGTCGGAGCGTGTTTTTTTCATAGCTCCGGACCACATTGACTGACAAGGGAAACGTATCCTTTGACTTGCCAAAACCCTGTCTGCCCCGTCAGTTGATGCTATCGTATGGGATTTGCAAAATATTATACGAAAAGGAGCAAAAAATCATGGCAAGAAGATTATTTACATCCGAATCCGTTACCGAGGGACATCCCGATAAGATCTGCGATCAGATCTCCGATGCCGTTTTGGACGCGATTCTGGAGAAGGATCCCCATGGCCGCGTGGCCTGCGAGACCTGCGCCTCCACGGGCCTGATCCACATTATGGGTGAGATCACCACCAACTGCTATGTGGACATTCCCAAGATTGCCCGCCAGGTGGTGCTGGACATCGGCTACGACCGGGCTAAGTACGGCTTCGACGGCCACACCTGTGCCGTCATCACCAATATCGACGAGCAGAGCGGCGACATCGCTTTGGGCGTGGATAAGAGCTTGGAGGCCAAGAGCTCCGGCGATGCCGCCCTGGACAACGGCGCCGGTGACCAGGGTATGATGTTCGGCTACGCCTGCAATGAGACCCCGGAGCTGATGCCCCTGGCGATCTCCATTGCGCAGAAAATGGCCAAGCGCCTGACGGATGTGCGCAAGCAGGGCTTGGTTGACTATCTGCGCCCCGATGGCAAGACCCAGATCACCGTGGAGTACGATGAGGGCGGCAAGCCCGTTCGGGTGGACACCGTGGTGCTGTCTACCCAGCACGCCGCTGAGGTATCTCTGGAGCAGATCCGCGAGGATATGATCCGGCTGGTCATCAAGCCCACCGTGCCCGCAGACCTGCTGGACGAGAACACCAAGATCTATGTGAACCCCACCGGCCGATTTGTCATCGGCGGTCCCCAGGGGGATAGCGGCCTCACCGGACGCAAGATCATCGTGGACACCTACGGCGGCAGCGCACCCCACGGAGGCGGCGCCTTCTCCGGCAAGGATCCCACCAAGGTGGACCGCAGCGCCGCATACGCAGCCCGTTGGGTGGCCAAGAATGTAGTGGCCGCGGGCCTGGCGGATCGCTGCCAGGTGCAGCTGGCCTACGCCATCGGCGTGGCCCGGCCCGTAAGCGTGCTGGTGGAGACCTTCGGCACCGGCAAGGTGTCCGACGATAAGCTGGAGGAGGCTGTGGAGAAGGTGTTTGACCTGCGGCCCACGGCTATCATCCGCGATCTGGATCTGCAAAAGCCCATCTATCGTAAGCTGGCGGCCTACGGCCATATGGGCCGGGAGGACCTGGGCGTGGCCTGGGAAAAGACCGATCGGGTGGACGCCCTGAAGGCGGCGCTGGGGCTGTAATCCGGCGAGGGAGGAAAAGCCCCCGGAATACAAAAGGCACCAAGACAAATTTTCCCCTTGCAAGCGAGGAAAAAAGCTGGTATAGTAGATATGCCGCCCGGATGCGGGCGGCATATCTTTATCCGGGTGTAGCGCAGTTGGTAGCGCGCCTGGTTTGGGAGTGCGTAGACTCTATCCATGCGCAGCTTGGACAAAAGCCCGCAAAGCCTTGCGGCACGGGCGATAGCGGGTTTTCCTCCGGTTGCCGAAAACGGCACAAAAGCGGCTTTGACCACAGGAATGACCACAGACAGAAAATCTTTGATTTTCCTCCCCGCCGTGGTATAATGGCAGAAATTGAATATCCGGGTGTGGCTCAACTGGTAGGGCGCGACATTTGGGAGTGCCGTGGCGGTATCCGGAACAGGGCAAGGCGAAACGCCGCAAAGCCTTGCGACACCTGCGTTTGCTGGATTTCCTCCGGTTGCCGAAAACGGCACAAAAGCGGCTTTGACCACATAAATGACCACAGACAGAAAAATCTTTATTTTTACCCCTCGCCGTGGTATCATGGCAGAAAAATGAATATCCGGGTGTGGCTCAACTGGTAGGGCGCGACATTTGGGAGCGTGTAACACCCCCGGCAAGACGGAGAAATCCGAAATCCCCGTAAGCCTTGAAAACGCTGGGGTTTTGGCACTTTATCCCTTCCGCAAAATCTCCGAAAATCGCCGTTTGACCACATCTTTGACCACAACGGCAGAAACAGAAAAATGAATATCCGGGTGTAGCTCAGATGGTAGAGCGCGTGGTTTGGGACCACGAGGCCGCTGGTTCGAAACCAGTCACTCGGACCAAAAATCCTCTGAAATCAGCGATTTCAGAGGTTTTTTGCTATTTCATTGTTTATTGCGGCGCATTTTTTGAGTTTGATTTCAGCAATCAGGATTGTCCCTCTTTATTGGATAAGGTACAATAACTTGCGCAAATTGAAAAGAGCATAAAAAAGACATAGCTTGCAGGCTCTGGTAGAATGAAGTCACGACACACCATTCTG
>ENA-OYXD01000617-OYXD01000617.1-human-gut-metagenome-genome-assembly--contig:-NODE-617-length-19065-cov-4.594950_pt1 | contig 19065 bp, 13 predicted proteins | sample MGYA00244818_ERZ653412 | MGnify/ENA primary metagenome ERZ653412 (study PRJEB26926, sample SAMN06165146) | human gut metagenome | biome: ENVO:00009003; feature: ENVO:2100002; material: ENVO:00002003...
GTTATCTTGCGGCGGCAAAATCGATAAAATACAAAAAACTTGCAAAAAAACAGGCTTCCGAGGCGGAAAAATCGCAAACAGAGGCTTAAACGGTTGTCAAAACGCCCGTTTCATAGTAGAATAGAAAAGCTGATATTTTAACGGAGAGTAATATGTTACAGGTAGTGGGCGTATCGCTGCAATTCGGCAGCAGAAAGCTTTTTGAAGACGTAAACATCAAATTCACGAACGGCAACTGCTACGGCGTGATCGGCGCGAACGGCGCGGGAAAATCTACTTTCCTGCGCGTTCTTTCGGGCGAACTCGAACCCAACAAAGGTGAAGTTCTGCTCGGCAAGAACGAGAGAATGTCCGTGCTCATGCAGAACCAGAACGCGTTCGACCACGAAACGGTGCTGCGCACCGTCATGCTCGGACATAAGCGGCTGGTGGATATCATGGACGAAAAGGACGCGCTCTACGCGAAAGCCGACTTTACCGACGAGGACGGCGTGAAAGCTTCCGAACTCGAAACGGAATTTGCCGAACTCGGCGGCTGGGAGGCCGAAAGCGAGGCGGAAAAGCTCCTGAACGACCTCGATATCCCGCAGGAGGATTTCTATGCGGAAATGGGCGCGCTCGACGCGAAAAAGAAAGTTAAAATACTTCTCGCGCAGGCGCTTTTCGGCAACCCCGACGTCCTTTTGCTGGACGAACCGACCAACAACCTCGATATAAAAACCGTCAACTGGCTGGAAGATTACCTGCTGAATTTTGAAAATACCGTCATTATCGTTTCGCACAACCGTTACTTTTTAAATAAAGTCTGCACGCATATCTGCGACGTGGACTTCGGCAAGATCAACATTTTCTTCGGCAACTACGACTTCTGGTACAATACCTCGCAGCTTATCGCGCGGCAGATGAAGGAACAGAACAAAAAACTGGAACAGCGCGCCAAGGAATTGCAGGACTTTATCGCCCGTTTTGCGGCCAACGCCTCCAAATCGCGGCAGGCGACCTCGCGCAAAAAGGAACTTGAAAAGATCACGCTCAACGATATCCAGCCGAGCTTGAGAAAATATCCCTATATCGATTTCAAATACGAACGCGAGATCGGCAACGATATCCTTTTCGTGGAAGACCTCACGAAGAAAGGCTATTTCGAAAACCTTTCCTTCATTGTGAAAAAGGGCGAAAAGATCGGTTTCGTCAGCGACAACAGCCGTGCGCTCACCATGCTTTTCGACGTTCTCACGGGCAAGGAAGAGCCGGACGGCGGCACGTATAAATGGGGCGGCACGATCAAGGTCGGCTACATGCCCGAAAACAATTCCGAATACTTCGAAGGGCACGACGAAAACCTTGTAGACTGGCTGTCGCAGTATTCGTACGATCATTACGAAGAATTCGTCCGCGGCTGGCTGGGCAGAATGCTCTTTTCGGGCGAAGAAACGCAAAAGAGCGTGAAGGTGCTGTCCGGCGGCGAAAAGGTTCGCTGCATGCTGGCGAAGACCATGCTGGAGGGCGGCAACTTCCTCATTTTCGACGAACCTACCAACCACCTCGACCTCGAGGCGATCACGGCACTCAACAACGGCATGAGCAACTTCAAGGGCTGCATGCTGTTCACTTCGCACGACAGGGAGCTGATGAACACCGTGGCGAACAGGATCATCGAGATCAACGGCTCCAAGACTTTCGATAAGCTTGTCAATTACGACGAATATCTGCAGCTGACGAAAGGTTTGTAATGATTTTTCCGCGATTTCGGGCTCGCTTTCTGCGTACGCTGACTTCGGGACGGCCCGACGGATAATTAAATAATAAAGTTGGCGAAAACGGTTGACAAATAAACGCTTTCGGTTTACAATAAAACCGTAAATGAAAAGTCCTTACGTAACTGACGGAAAAGCGGTTCACCGCGAGGGAGCGAAAGGACGTAAAGCCGACCGTCTGGGCAGTTTTGATCGAAGATCAAAACTGCCCTTTTGTTTTGCAAAGGAGAGAAAAATGGAAGCTTGGAAAGGTTTTAAAAGCGGCCTCTGGCAGGAAAAAATAGACGTTAGGGATTTTATCCGGCGCAATTATACGCCCTATTGCGGCGACGAAGCGTTTTTGTGCGGTCCTACGGAGCGTACGGTAAAACTGAACGGCGAACTGAACGAACTTTTGAAAGAAGAGCGCGCGAAGGGCGGCGTTCTGGGGGTGGATACAGAAACGGTGTCTTCGCTTCTGAACTATCCCGCGGCGTATATAGACAAGGATCTCGAACTTATCGTGGGGCTGCAGACGGGCGCGCCGCTGGTGCGCGGCGTCAATCCGTTCGGCGGTATCCGCATGGCTCGCGCCGCGTGCAAGGCGTACGGCTACGAGCTTTCGGATAAGGTCGAAGAGGAATTCCGTTACAGGACCACGCATAACGACGGCGTATTCCGCGTTTACGGCGAGGATATGCGCAAAGTCCGCCACGTGGGCATCATCACGGGGCTGCCCGACGCGTACGGCCGCGGCCGCATTATCGGCGATTACCGTCGTGTTGCGCTCTACGGCGTGGACAGGCTGATCGAGGAAAAGAAAAAGGACAAAGCCGCCGTCATTCAGGGGCTGATGACCGCCGAAACGATCAAGCTTTCGGAGGAGCTTTACGAACAGATAGAATTTCTGGAAAAATTAAAGGCGATGGCGGCCATGTACGGCCGCGACGTTTCGCGCCCCGCGGAAAACTTCGCGGAGGCCGCGCAATGGGTATATTTTGCCTATCTCGCGGCAAATAAGGAGCAGAACGGCGCGGCTATGTCGCTCGGCAGAGTGAGCACTTTCCTCGATATTTACGCCGAACGTGATTTGAAAAACGGCGTTTTAAGCGAAAGCGGCGTGCAGGAAATCGTCGATCACTTCGTCATCAAACTGCGCACAATGCGGCATTTGAGAACGCCGGAATATAACGAGCTTTTTGCCGGAGATCCGATGTGGATTACCGAAAGCGTGGGCGGCATGGGCGAGAACGGAAAGACGCTCGTAACCAAAAATTCCTTCCGCTTTCTGCATACGCTTTATAATCTCGGCAGCGCGCCCGAGCCCAACCTCACGGTGCTCTGGTCGCAGGCTCTGCCCGAAAATTTTAAAAGATACGCCGCGCGCGTTTCCGCCGAAACGGATTCCATACAATATGAAAACGACGATCTCATGCGCCGCGAGGGGGGCGACGATTATGCCATCGCCTGCTGCGTCAGCCGCATGAAAGTGGGCAAGCAGATGCAGTTTTTCGGTGCGCGGTGCAACCTGCCCAAAACCTTGCTCATGGCGCTGAACGGCGGCGTCGACGAACGTTATTTCATGCAGGTCGGGCCGAAAATGCCCGTCTACGAGGGCGAGGTGCTCGAGTACGGCAAGGTGATGGAGAGATTCGATTTTTACCTCGCATGGCTGGCGAAAACATACGTCAACACCATGAACGTCATTCACTTCATGCACGATAAATACGCCTATGAGAAATTGCAGATGGCGCTGCACGATACCGATGTGGAACGGCTGATGGCGTTCGGCATCGCGGGGCTTTCCGTCATAGCGGACTCGCTTTCCGCCATAAAGTACGCGAAGGTGAAGCCGATCAAAAACGAGCAGGGAATTATCGTCGATTTCGAAACGACGGGCGATTTTCCGAAATTCGGCAACGACGACGACCGCGTGGATTCCATCGCGCAGGAGGTGTTCAAAAAGGTGTACGAAGAGCTGTGCAAAACGCCCGCGTACCGCGGCGCAAAACATACGCTTTCCGCGCTGACCATCACTTCCAACGTGGTTTACGGTAAAAAAACGGGGGCGACGCCCGACGGCAGAAAGGCGGGCGAACCGTTCGCGCCGGGGGCGAATCCCATGCACAACCGCGAGGTCAACGGGGCGCTCGCGTCCCTCAATTCCGTGGCGAAACTATCCTACGATTACGGTAAGGACGGCATATCCAACACCTTTTCCATCGTGCCCGAAGCGTTGGGCAAGACTGAAAGAGAAAAGATCAATAATTTGGTCGCTATACTGGACGGGTATTTCGCGCAGGACGCCCACCATTTAAACGTCAATGTTTTAAACCGAGAAAAACTCGTCGAGGCGATGGAGGATCCCGAAAAGTACCCCAACCTGACGATCCGCGTTTCCGGTTATGCGGTCAACTTCCACAAACTCACGAAGGAACAGCAGCGGGAAGTCATATCCCGCACTTTCCACACGGCGGTCTGATATGAAGGGCATCATTTCTTCCGTGCAGTCGCTCGGCACCGTAGACGGGCCGGGCGTGCGCACGGTGGTATTTGCCGCGGGCTGCCCGCTGCGCTGCGTCTACTGCCATAATCCCGAAACATGGCAGATGAAGGGGGAAGAGGTAGAGTCGGCCGAACTCGTGAAAAAGATCCTTCGGTTCAAGCCCTTTATCAAGGACGGCGGGGTTACGTTCAGCGGAGGCGAACCTCTTTTGCAGGGCGCGTTTTTCGCGGAAACCGCCGCGGCGCTCAAGGCCGAAGGACTGCACGTCGCTCTCGATACGAGCGGCAATCACGCGGACGAACACACCGCGCGCCTGCTCGATCAAACCGATCTGATAATCCTCGACGTCAAGTTCGTCACGGAGGAGGACTATAAAAGATATACGGGAGGTTCGCTCGAAAAAACGATGTCCTTTCTGCGCCTCGCCGCGTCGAAAAAAAAGAGGGTGTGGATACGGCAGGTGGCGGTGAAGGGGTTGAACGACGGCGACGAAAACGTGCGCGCCCTGAAGGCTCTTCTCGCCCCGTTTTCGGAGTTTATTGATAAAACGGAGTTTCTGCCTTTCAGAAAAATATGCCTCGAAAAATACGATAGAATGAATATCGATTTTCCTTTGAAAAATCTGGAAGAAACAGATTCGATTACGATAGATAGAATGAATGCCGTTTTCGCAGAATAAAACTGCCGAAACGGCTTTTTTTCGTTTTGACTTGAAAAAGAGAAAATTTCGTTGTATAATAGATGCATGAAACGTTACATCATTGCGCTCGACGAGGGCACGACCAGCACCCGCGCGGTGCTTTACGATCTGAAAAAGAAAAAGATCGAGCGTATCGCCTCGCGCCCGCTCGAACAGTTTTATCCCGAATCGGGATATGTGGAAGAAAACGCCGCAGAGATCTACGCGGAAACGCTTTCCGCACTCGCGGAGACGATCGAGAGCGTTGCGGATACCAACGAGATCGCAGGGATCGGCGTGACCAACCAGCGGGAAACCGTGGTCATGTGGAACAAGAAAACGGGACGGCCGATTTATAACGCCATTGTCTGGCAATGCCGCCGCACGGCGGAATACTGTGAAAAGATTAAGGCCGAACATTCCGAAACGATCTATAAAAAAACGGGGCTTATTCCGGACGCTTATTTTTCCGCTACCAAGATAAAGTGGCTGCTCGAAAACGTGCCGCAGGCGAAAAAGCTGCTGGCCGAAAATAATCTATGCGCGGGCACGGTGGATTCTTATCTGATATACAAACTGACGGGCGGCCGGTCGTTCGTAACGGACGCGAGCAACGCCTCCCGCACCATGCTCTTCAATATCCATGCGCAGCGGTGGGACGAGGAGCTTTTAGAGCTTTTCGGAATCCCCGTAAGCATCCTTCCGAAGGTGGTGGACAGCACGGCGCGCGCGGGAGAATTTGAATACGAAAACGCAATAATCCCGATATGCGGTATCGCGGGAGATCAGCAGGCGGCGCTCTTCGGACAGTGCTGCTTCGGCAAAGGATCGGTCAAGATTACCTACGGTACGGGCATGTTCATGCTCTATAATATCGGCGAATATACGCCGCCCGAAAACGAACTCGTGCTCACTACGGTGGCGTATCGTATCGGCGGCAAAGTTACCTATGCGCTCGAAGGCAGCGTGTTCAATGCGGGCAGCGCGGTGCAATGGATCCGCGACGAGCTTGGGCTGACGAGCAAGGCCTCGCACACGGAACGCATGGCGAAAAAGGTCATGGACAACGGCGGCGTTTACTTTGTGCCCGCGTTCACGGGGCTGGGCGCGCCTTACTGGGACAGCGACGCGCGGGGGATCATTACGGGGCTTACGCGCGGCGTCAACAAAAACCACATTGCGCGCGCCGTGCTCGAGGCGATGGCGTATTCCGCCCGCGACCTTTCCGGCGTGATGCGGAAGATAAGCGGTTTCGAGCCGAAAGTGATAAGGGCGGACGGCGGCGCGAGCAGAAACGACTTTCTCATGCAGTTTCAGTCGGACGTCCTCGGCGTCGCGGTGGACCGCCCTGCAGAGAGCGAGAGCACCGCGCTCGGCGCGGTCTATCTCTGCGGGTTGGGGCTGGGAATTTTCAGGGCGGAGGAACTCGCCTCGCTCAGAAAGACGGATAAGCGCTTTGAGCCTTCTGCCGACAGGGCGTATTTCGATAAGCTTTACGACGGCTGGAACAGAGCGGTAAAACAATGTTTATATAAAGGAGAGTAAAATGGAACAGTATAAGATAGAGGCGTTTGACGGCAAGGTTCTCACCGTAACGGAGTGGGCGCCCGAAGGCGAGGTAAAGGGTATAGTGCAGATTTCCCACGGCATGGTCGAATATTCCCTGCGCTACGCCGAGTTGGCGCGGCGGCTGAACGAAAAGGGCTATCTCGTGTTTGCGGACGACCACCGTGCGCACGGGGAAACGGATAAGGACAATCTGGGCTATTCCGAAGGGGATATTTTTGAAAAGACGCTGAAAGACCTGTACGGGCTTACGCAGCGGTACAAAGAGGCTTATCCCGATAAAAAGCTGGTTTTTTTCGGGCACAGCTACGGTTCTTTTCTCACGCAAGCCTACATACAGCGGTATCACCTGCACGACGGCGTCGTTATCGGCGGCAGCGCAAAGATGAGCGGGCTGATGTCGCTGGGCGGAAAGCTCGTTTCTTCGCTCGGATGCGCGTTCAAAGGCGAAAGAGCCGCGGCGGAGCTCATGAATACAATGACTTTCTCCGCATATAACAAAAAATTTACCGAAGGCAATTTCGTTACCTCGATTCCCGCCGAAGCGGAACGTTATCTCGCGGACCCGTACTGTTCGTTCGTCTGCAGTTACAATTTTTATAAAAGCTTCATGAGCGGGCTGAGAAAACTGTATACGAAGGAAGGTTTGTCGAAAGTCGATAAAAATAAGCCCATGCTCATCATTTCGGGAGCGAAAGATCCCGTCGGCGGTTGCGGTAAGGATACGACCAAACTTTGGGAAATGTATAAAAAGCTCGGCGTGAAAGATCTCGCTTTCAAACTTCTGCCGAACACCCGCCACGAATACTTCAACGACGTAGAAAGGGAGGAGGCTTACGAAACGTTTATCGGTTTTGTAGAGCGGGTAACGGAATAATGGAATATAAGAGATTTACGGATAAAATATTTTTGCGCGCGGACAGGGGCGAAGAACTCGTTTCGGCGATCGTTTCCGTTTGCGAAAAAGAAAACGTCCGCCTGGCGTCGGTCAGCGGGATCGGCGCGGCGGGGCTGATCAGAGCGGGATATTTCGACGTCGCGGAAAAGCGCTATCATGTGCGCGAATACCGCGGCGATCTGGAAATTCTTTCGCTTGTCGGCAACATAACCGAAAAGGACGGCGAGGTCTACGCGCATTTGCACGTCTGTTTCGCAAAGGAGGACGGCGCGGCCTGCGGGGGACATCTCAGCGAGGCCGTCGTCAGCGGCACGGGAGAAATCGTGCTTTCCCTTGCGGACGGCCGCACGGGAAGAAGGTTCGACGAAAAGGTCGGGCTGAACGTGTTTTCCTTTTGATAACCTCGTCCCCCGCGCATTAAAGCGCGGGGGATATTTTATTTTAGGCGGTTTGTCGGGCGAGGGGCGGCGTCTACAGACGAAAAATTTTCCGAAAATGTTTTGCAATTTCTTGACAAACCGAGAAAAAGGGCTATAATAATATTTAGCACTTGGATAAAAAGAGTGCTGGCAGTTCTTAAAAATAATTGCTTAGGAGAAGAGAAATGAAACAATTCAAAACGGAATCGAAAAGAATACTCGATCTGATGATCAATTCAATCTACACGAATAAAGAAATTTTCCTGCGCGAACTCATATCCAACGCGAGCGACGCCATCGACAAGCTGCGCTTTCTCTCGCTGACGGACGGCAACGTCAAAACGGATTTTGAAATCCGCGTTACGGCCGATAAGGAGAAAAAACAGCTCGCGGTGGAGGACAACGGCATAGGCATGAGCGAAGCCGATATGGAAAAGAACCTCGGCGTGATTGCGGAGAGCGGAACGCTGGCGTTCAAAAAGGAAAACGCGGACGAAAAGGAACTTATCGGGCAGTTCGGCGTGGGGTTTTATTCGGCGTTCATGGTTGCGAAGACCATCGAAGTATATTCCAAAAAGTACGGCGGAGAAAAGGCGTTCAAGTGGACGTCGTCGGGGGCGGACGGCTATACCGTGGAGCCCTGCGATAAAGAGGACGTCGGCACGAAGATCGTTCTCACGCTGAAAGAAGACGACGAAAATTACAAATATTCCTCGCTGCTCGAAGAATATAAGCTTTCCGATTTGGTAAAGCGCTATTCCGATTATATCCGCTATCCCATCAAAATGGAGCGCACGCACAGCCGCAAAAAGGAAGGTTCGGACGAATACGAAGATTACAGGGAAGTAGAAACGCTCAACTCCATGGTGCCGCTCTGGAAAAAGAACAAGAGCGAAGTGACGGAAGAGCAGCTTGCGGAGTTTTACAAGGATAATTTCCACGACTACGAAAAGCCGCTGAAAAGCATTTACGCCAAGATAGAGGGCGGCGTTACTTACGACACCATTCTGTTCGTGCCCTCGCACGCGCCCTACGATTACTATTCCAAGGACTACAAAAAGGGCGTGAAACTCTATTCCAACGGCGTGCTCATCACCGAAAAATGCGAGGATTTGCTGCCCGACTATTACGGTTTTGTCAAGGGCGTAGTCGATTCGGGCGATCTCAGCCTCAATATCTCGCGCGAAATGCTGCAGCAGGACAGGCAGGTCCGCGCCATCGCCAACAGTTTGGAAAAGAAGATCACTTCCGAACTCAAAAAGACGCTCGAAGAAGACCGCGAAACGTACGACAAGATATTTACGGAATTCGGTTTGAGCATGAAATTCGGCGTATACAATAATTTCGGACTGAAAAAGGACGTTCTCAAGGATCTTTTGATGTTTTATTCCTCCGACGAAAAGAAACTCGTTACGCTGGGCGAATACGTCAAGAGGATGAAAGAGGGGCAAAGCGACATTTACTATGCGGCGGGCGAAACGTACGATAAGATAGATAAGCTCCCGCAGGTGGAAAAAGCCAAGGAAAAATACGAGATCCTCTATCTGAAAGACGCGGTGGACGAATTCGTCCTGCGTATTCTCGACAGTTACGAGGAAAAGAAATTCAAGTCCGTTACGGCGGCTGATTTCTCGACCGTTACGGAAGAAGAGCAGAAGGCGCTCGAAGAAAAGAGCAAGGACTATAAGGACGTGCTCGAATTTTTCAAGGAAGAGCTGAAAGGCAAAGTCAAGGACGTAAAACTTTCGGGAAAAATGAAGACGTATCCCGCCTGCCTTACGAGCGGCGGCGAACTATCCATCGAAATGGAAAAGGTGCTCAATTCCATGCCCAACGCGAACAATTCGGTCAATGCGGACAAGGTTCTCGAACTGAACGCCGATCACCCTGTGGTGGAAAAACTGAAAGCGCTTTACGAAGGCGATAAAGAAAAACTGAAAAAATACGTTTCCGTGCTGTACGATCAGGCGAGACTGCTCGAAGGTCTTTCCGTAGAGGACGTAACGCAGTTCGTAACGACGATGGCGGATCTTATGTAAAAGAAAAACCGCCGCTGAATTTCAGCGGCGGTTTCTTTATTTTTCCGATTTTCCGTCAGATACGAACGCGAGCACGATGAACGTCGCGTAGACTGCGATTTTTGCAATCGTAACGACGAGGGCGAAATATTGGTTAAACGCATACAGTCCCGAATTGTAATAATCGCGCGCGAGGGAAAACGCGCCGGAGAAAACCGCCTGCAGCGCGGCGGCAACCGTAAAGATCAGCGTAACGAAAAACGCCGTTTTCGCGGTGCGTTTCAGTTCTTCGTCCTCGCTTTTAAATACGACGAAACCGCCTATGACGGCAAATGCGATAAAATTCAAATATCCGCTCAGCCATATGAGCGCTTTTTTCATACCGCAAGTCCAGCCGCTGTTCATAAAACACCTCCGAAGAATTATTTTTGCGTCTGAAAGTGCCTTGAAACGATTTTCTTCAGGGGTATATTTCATATATATTCTCATTCCGCTCCCCGTGTGATTTAAAAGTTAAATATCAATTATTACACAAATTATTGACTTTATATTATATCCGTGATATACTGTTATCGACCACATGTTGGGGGACGGATATGAAAATACTTTCATTCGATATCGAAAGCTGTACCGGAAATCCGCTGGACGGCAGTCTTTGCAGTTTCGGTTATTGTATGGCTGAAGATTTCGAAATCGTTACAAAAGAAGATATACTCGTAAACCCGAAACCGAAGAAGTTCAGGTTGGGTAAATACGGGGAAGAAGCAAAAATAAAGCTCGCATACAGTGAAGAGGAATTTCGCCGCGCGCCTGTTTTTTCCGATGTTTATGAGCGGATCGCCGATTTGTTCAAGGACGTTTTCTGTGTCGGTTTCGCCGTCGGGAACGACGTGCGGTATTTAAATAATGCCTGTCAGTGTTACCGTCTGCCCATTATCGAATACCGCTATCTGGACGTGCAGATGCTTGCGGGATTCATTGACGAAGAAAACAAGGGGCTGGGTTTAAGCCGCCTGGGCGAAAAATACGGGATAGAGTTTCTGGAACACAAATCGGACGACGACGCGTTCGCCACGCTCATGCTTTTGAAAAAACTTTGCGAAGTCAGCGGAAAGAGCGTGAGCGAGCTGGTGGAGTACTATGAACTCGTGCTCGGCGTCAACGATAAGGACGGCGTGAAAAACATGTATTCCGTAGCGCAGATCTACAACCGCAAGGGCTTGAAGCGCAGCAAGGCGCAGAGCGGCATACTCCTGCACGAATTTTTGGAGGAAATGAAACGCCGCCCGCGTGTGGACGGCGCGCTCCGCGGCAAAAGGGTGTGTTTCAGCGGCGCGCTCGAAAAGGAAGACATTATGCTTTCCCGCAGGCTTATCAAGCGGATATACGATCTCGGCGGCAAATACGTTACCGACCTTTCCGGCGTAAATCTCTATGTTTCGGACGACGACCAGGAACAGGACGGTCGGCTGAGAAAGGTGCACTATCTCGGCGCGACGGGGCAGCGGGTGAAAATCATGCGGCGGAGCGATTTTTTAAAAATGCTCGGCGAAGTGGAGGATATCGAGTTCGACGACGTGTCCGTGCTCGTAAAACACGCCCGCGAAAAGGCGGAGAACAGGCAGATGCAGAAGAGCAACGTTTTGAAATACGGCGAAAGGCGGGGCAATACTTACTATCCCCGCGAAACGCGCGGCAAATGATGCAAAAAGCGGTTTCCTTGCGGAAACCGCTTTTTATTTATGCTTTTACAGCGCCCGTATGCTCTCTACGGGTTTGCGTTTCGCTATGCTGTACACGGGCAGGAAAGTCGCGATGAAGGACGTTACGAGCGCTATGCCCAGCATGATCAGCCAGGAATACGGCCCGAATACGAAAATGGCCACCTGCAGTCCCTCGGAAACGAGTTTGTTCAGCACACCGCAGATGAAAAAGCTCGCGGCAAAAGCCAGCACGAAACATATGAGAGAAATGACGGACGATTCGCTGTAAAATATTTTGAATACGTCCGTGCTTCTCGCGCCGACGGCGCGGAGAATGCCGATCTCCCGTTTTTTATATGTGATGGAAACGGAAATAAAGTTGAACAGCAGCAGCATTGCGAAAGCCGCCATTACCACGCCTACCCATAGAAAAATGTTTTCGAGCATTTCTATCATCTCGCTTACCAGCCTGACGCTCGCCGAAATTTCGGAATCGATCGCGTATAACGCGTCGTTCGTTTCGTCCGCGACGTTTTCTTTATCGATAATAGCTTTCAGCCCTGCGCGTTCCGGGCAGGGTATTACGATCCTGCCGTAAATCGCGTCCTTCGGTTCGACGTATTTGCTTTGCGTATAACGGATTATTTTTTCGTTTTCCGTTCCCGTATCGGCGAGGATTTTTTCGAAATCCGGTTGACTTAAATAGATTCCGTTTGAATTTTCGCTTGAAGCTTCTCCGTAAAAGAACCCGGCAAGCGAAAAATCGCCGTACGATTGATCCGGATTTTCAAAACGCAGTTCAAGCGTCTTATCCCATCCGCCGTATTCGTCTTCAAGGTTTTTTATTTCGTTTAACGCGTCTTTATAATCCTGCTCGGTCGCAGACACCTTTTTAGAAACAACGCCCGATTCTTCGTCAAAACGTTCTTCATAGAAATAGCCTATTGAAAGGAACTGAAGATATCGCTCGGAGATATTTAAATAAGCTTCAGCCTGTTCGTAGTCGCCCGTCTCCGACATGTCTTCGTATTTTTGCCGCCGCAATTCCGAATAATGGTCGTACAGCAGGTTGAACGGAACGGCGAGCTCGCCTTGACCGAGTTCTTGTTTTCCGTCGAAGAAATAAAATTTCGGTTTTGCCGAAGTCCCGTCCGCAAGACTGTTCGCGTAATTGATATTGCCGTATATATCCTGTCCCGTCCCCGTATCGGGAGAATAATCCGCGCGGCGCAGGACGAACGATTTGTTCAGATAGAGAAAACCGTAGTCCACGCGGTCGTCGACGTAACTTTCTTCGTAGAAGCGGTCTTTATGCGCGTCGTAAAACTTATCGGAAACGAGCACTGTATTATAAAGGCCGGAGTTCAGCACCCGCTGCTGATAGGTGTAAAAAAGACTTATGTCGGAGTCGACGTCGGTTTTCAATTTGTCGTATTTTGCGGGCGGATCGTTTCTGTATACGCCTTTGACCGTAAAGGATACGTTCTGCCCCGCAGGCGTCTGTACGTTCAGTTTCAACCCCGCCGCGTCCGCATACTCGGTCAGCGTTTTTTCGTTGTCCGTCAGTCCGTACTTTTTGAGCATGTCGAACATAAAGGAGGGAATAATTATGTCGTTTTCTCCGAGAGAGTTCGGGTCGGTTTCGCCTGCGAGCGTTTCCCACGGAGAACCGCCGTAAGTCGTCGCGAAAAATGCGATCTGCGCTTCGCCGTAATAGGAATTTGCGGGGGCGACCTTTACGTTGGTCAGGTTGAGCGTACGGTCGGAAAAACGATACAAAGCGGCCGTCGTCTTGTATTTTTCGTTGTATTCCCGCAGATCTTCGGGCGTAAATTTCGTCGCTTGGGTGCGGTAATCGCTTATATAGGTAATTTTTCCGTTCGTTTCCGTTACGTCCTTATAGCGGTATTGTTTCGTCAAAGTCAGCGTTTCGTAATCTTCCGCCAGATACGATTCGAGCGCCACGCTCTTTTCGTCGTAAAAAGTAAGCGTGGAAAAGAGCCCGAACATCGTAAAGGCGATAAAGGAGAGGAGGATGGTGAAGATCAGCCGCAAGGGCTTGACCTTCAGGCTGTTCGCTCCGATGCGGAACGCGTGCCGCGCGGGGAGTTTGGAGCGTATGAATTTGCTTTCCGCCGCGGTATAGGATTTTGCGGGGATTTCTTCCTCGTCCGTAGCTTTGAACGTTTCCCGCGCACCGCCTTCGTCGATGCGCGCCGCCTTTTTAAAGTCGGCGATCTCTCTTTTTCCGCTCGAAATGATCACGTCTTCGTCCGCCGCGGAAAGAAAATCCCGTATTTTCCGCATGTCCGCGTCGGTCAGTCCGGCGCCGCTCCTTACGGAAATGGTGTTGTCGCCGATGAACATGATGTTTTCGCCGTCGGTGCGGGCTTCTATCCTGGTTTTCGTTACGTCGGAAATAATCTTGCCGTCCTTCAGTTCGATGATGCGGTCTCCGTAGATCTCGGCAAATTCGCGGTCGTGCGACACCACGATGACGAGTTCGTTTTCCGAAAGCTTTTTCAGCGTGTCGAAAACCTGTTTGCCGGTGTTCGAATCGAGCGCGCCCGTCGGTTCGTCCGCCATGATGATTTCGGGATTTTTCACGAGCGCCCGCGCGATGGCGATCCGTTGTTTCTGTCCGCCCGAAAGCGTGTTCGGCTTGCGGCGGGCATAGTCTTCCATCTCCACCTGTCTTAGGATTTCTTTTACGCGTTCTTTTTCCTTGTTTTTGCCCTGCAGTTCGAGCGCGAGTGCGATGTTGTCCTCCACGGAAAATTCGTTGAGGATATTGTATTCCTGAAATACGAAACCCACAAAAGTGTTGCGGTAACTGTCGAAGTCGGACTGCGTGAAATCCTTGCTGCTTCTGCCCTTGATTACGATTTCGCCCGAATCGGGGGAGTCCAGCCCTCCGCAAAGGTTGAGCAGGGTAGATTTGCCGCTGCCCGATTTGCCCAGCAGAAAGACCATGCCCTTTTCTTCGAAACGCACGGATACGCCGTCGAGCGCCCGTACTTCCGCGCCGCCCTTGGTCTTGTAGACCTTGGTCAGTTCTCTGATCTCCAGCATAATATCTCCTTATGACTTATTTGGAATTTATATACATTATACAATTTTAAAAACGCATTGTCAACGATATGCCTTCGCGCAGGCCGAACGCTGCGGTTGAAATTAGCGTCGGTAAATCGAAAATTTTTGAAAAAACGGTTGACAAAACCCTGTGCGGGGGAATATAATACAAATAGTTGAATGATTGTTCAACTGTTTTATAAAAAGATTACGGCAAAATGCCGGAAGGAGGGAGCAATGCTCGATAAAAACGGGACGGAAGTGTGTTCGTGCGAGTGCGTGCACGGAAACGTGGTGGAGAAAGTGAGCGCCGCTATGGCCGACGAGGACGAACTTTACGAAGTTTCCGAACTGTTCAAAGTTTTCGGCGACAGCACGAGAACGAGGATACTTTCGGGGCTTGCGGTCAGCGAAATGTGCGTATGCGATATCGCCAGCCTGCTCAACATGACGAAATCCGCAATTTCTCACCAGCTGCGGATTCTGAGGCAGACGAAACTCGTCAAGATCAGAAAAAAGGGAAAGGAAGTCTATTATTCCCTTGCGGACGATCACGTGGCTTCCATATACAAAATGGCGCTCGAACACGTGCGCGAATAAAATAAAGGAAAATAAAAGGAGTAAGGATATGAAAAAAATAGTGAGTGTGGAAAACCTGGATTGCGCGAACTGCGCGGCTAAACTGGAACGGGCTATCAACAAGATAGACGGCGTGAACGAAGCGAGTATCAACTTTATGGCCATGAAGATGTCGCTCGATTTCGACGAGGCGAAATATGCCGAGATCGCGAAAGAAATTGCCGAAACGGCGAAAAAGGTGGAACCGGATTGTATATTCAGAGGCCTTTGAGTTATGAGCAAAAATAAAATACACCTCATACGGATCGTCGCTGCGGCGGTATTGTACGCGGGGGCGATCGCCGTATGGAAATTCGCGGGCTTGCCGAACTATGCAAATCTCATCATATTTCTCGCGGTATATGCGGTGATCGCTTACGACGTCGTGTGGAAAGCCGCCGTCAATATCTCGCACGGGCAGGTGTTCGACGAAAACTTCCTCATGCTGATCGCGACCGCGGGCGCGTTCGTCATAGGGGAAAACGTCGAGGCCGTCGCCGTCATGCTGTTTTACCAGGTGGGCGAACTGTTCCAGAATTACGCGGTGGGAAAATCGCGCAGTTCCATTTCGTCGCTGATGGATATACGCCCCGACAAGGCGCGCGTTTTGCGCGGCGGGGAGGAAGTCGCGGTGGCGCCGGAGGAAGTGGAAATCGGCGAGATTATCGTCGTAAAGGCCGGCGAGCGCATTGCCTTGGACGGCGTTGTGGTTTCGGGCGAAAGCTTTCTCGATACCTCCGCGCTGACGGGCGAATCGGTGCCGCGTTCCTGCAAGGCGGGCGACGCGGTGCTCAGCGGCTCGGTCAACACCGCGGGCGTTCTGCATATCAGGTGCGAAAAACAGTTCTACGATTCCACCGTCAGCAGGATACTCGACCTTGTGGAAAACGTGGCGGGTAAAAAGGCGAAGGCGGAAAATTTTATCACCAAATTCGCAAAATACTATACGCCCGTCGTGGTGGGACTGGCGGCGCTGCTTTTCCTCGTGCCCTCGCTCGTAACGGGCGGCTGGGCGGAATGGGGCGGCAGAGCGCTCAACTTCCTCGTCGTAAGCTGTCCCTGCGCGCTGGTCATCAGCGTGCCCATGAGCTTTTTCGGCGGGCTTGGTGCGGCCTCTAAAAACGGTATTCTGATCAAGGGCAGCGCCTATCTCGAAAAGCTGGCGAATGTCGGTACGTTCGTGTTCGACAAGACGGGCACGCTCACGAAAGGCGAGTTCGAGGTGAAGGGCGTGTATCCCGAAGCGCGCGCGGAGGAAGTGCTTGCGCTCGCCGCCGTCTGCGAAGAAAATTCCCTGCACCCGATCGCGCTTTCCATCATGAAAAAATACGGCGGAAAAGCCGACCGGGGGTATGCCGTTACCGAACGCGCGGGGCGGGGGCTGGTTGCTGAAAAGAAAGGTGAAAGAATACTTTGCGGCAATGCGAAGCTGCTATCGGATGAAAATATAGATTTTAAGGAAAATACTGATGAAAATACGATCGTTTATGTCGCGCGTAACGGCAGATATGTCGGCCGAATAGAGATAGGCGACCGCATAAAAGACGAAACGCGCGAGGTCATAAAGGAGATCGGCGAGGCGGGCGGAAAAACCGTTATGCTGACGGGCGACAACGAGCGCGCGGCCGCGCTGACCGCCGCAAAGATAGGCATAGGCGAATACCGCGCGGGCCTATTGCCCGCCGACAAGGTGAAAGCGGTGGAGGAGCTGATCGGGGAAAATAAAAACGGCGGGGCGGTGGTTTTCGTCGGGGACGGCATCAACGACGCGCCCGTGCTCATGCGCGCGGACGTAGGCATTTCCATGGGCTCCATCGGGAGCGACAGCGCGATCGAGGCGTCGGACGTGGTGCTCATGCACGACGATCTGCGCGGGTTGGGTAAGGCGCGGCGGATCGCCAAAAAGACGATGAAAATCGTTTTGCAGAATATCGTTTTCGCCCTGGCGGTCAAAGCCGCGATACTCGTTTTGAGCGCGCTCGGCATAACGGGGCTGTGGCTCGCGGTCTTTGCGGACGTGGGCGTGGCGGTGCTCGCCATTCTGAACGCCATGCGCGCGCTCTATATAAAATAAACCCCGTATAAACAAATGATTTGCCTAAGGTTTTCACGCCGCCCCGAAAAACGTTTTTCGGGGCGGATTTCTCTTTTCGGAAAAAATTTTTGCGGGAAAAGGAAAAAATTTGAATTTTGCTATTGAAAATCGCAAAGTTATCTTATATAATAGAAGAGGCGGAGAAAAACGGGGGGCGGATCTTCCGCCGAATTCAAGATAAGGAAAGGGACATCATGAGTAAATTCGAGGCAAGGAACATCAGGAACATAGCGATCGTGGGACACAGCGGCGAGGGTAAAACCTCCCTTGCGGAAGCGATGCTTTTCAACGGCAAATCGATCGACCGTCTGGGCAGAACGTCCGACGGCAACACCGTCATGGACTATGACGAACAGGAGATCGCAAAGAAAATTTCCATCTCGCTCTCCGTGGCTTACACCGTGTGGCGGGATACGAAGATCAACATCATCGACGTGCCGGGTTTTTACGATTTCGAGGGCGAAGCGGAAGAGGCCATGCGCGCGGCGACGGGCGCGGTGCTCGTGGCGGACGCGAACGGCGCGGTGAGCGTAGGCGCGGAAAAAATGGTGGATTACTGCCTGCGCCATAAAAAGCCGCTCATCATCTTCATCAACGGCATCGACAAGGAAAACGCGAATTTCGTTTCCACCGTGGAAGCGTTCAGGGATAAATACGGCAAGCGTATCGCCACGATGCACGCGCCCATAATGCAGAACGGCAAGATGAACGGCTATGTGTCCATTATATCCAGCAAGGCCTACGAATTCACCAAGGGCGGCAGAGTGTCCATCCCCATTCCCGCGGACATGGCGGGCAGGGTGCAGGCCATTAAAAACGGCCTTGTGGAGGCCGCCGCCGAGAATTCCGAAGAACTTCTCGACAAGTATTTCAACGAGGGTACGCTGCCGAACGACGACATCATCACCGGCATAAAGATCGGTATCGAGGCGGGCGACTGTATTCCCGTGATGGGCGGTTCGGCCACGCAGAACATGGGCGTTATCAATCTCATGGAAGAGATCGTGGATTTGATGCCCTCGCCCGAGGAAACCGCGCCCGAAACGGCGGAAAACGCCGCGGGAGAACGTGTGGAAATTCCGTGCGACGCGGCCGCGCCCTTTGCTGCGCAGGTGTTCAAGACCACGGTCGATCCTTTCGTCGGCAAGCTCAACATGCTCCGCATCTTTTCGGGCACGCTGAAGAGCGGCATGAGCGTGCTGAACGTGCGGACGGGCGAAAAGGAGCGGATCAACCAGCTGTACCTGCTGAAAGGCAAAAAGCAGGAGGCCGTGGACGAACTTTCGGCGGGAGATATCGGCGCCGTGAGCAAATTGAACGCGACCAATACGGGCGATACCCTGTGCGACGAGAGCAGAAAGGTTGAGTTCCCGCCCATCGGTTTCCCCAAACCCGTGCTGACCATGGCGATCTATGCCGGCAAGAGCGGGGACGAGGATAAGATCTTCCAGGGGCTGAACAGGCTTTCCGAGGAGGACCTTACTTTCAAAGTGGAAAAGGATAAGGAAACGGGCGAAATGGTCATCCGCGGCCAGGGCGAAACGCAGCTCGAAGTCCTTTGCAAGAAACTGAAAGCGAAATTCGGCTGCGAGGTCGTTCTCAGCGAACCGCGCATCGCCTATAAGGAAACCATCAGGGGCACGGCGGAAGCCGAGGGCAAGCACAAGAAACAATCCGGCGGCGCGGGGCAGTACGGCGTGGTCAACCTGTCTCTTATACACATCTCCGAGCCCACGAGACGCGTAGTAATCTCGT
>ENA-OYXD01000630-OYXD01000630.1-human-gut-metagenome-genome-assembly--contig:-NODE-630-length-18718-cov-6.829449_pt1 | contig 18718 bp, 20 predicted proteins | sample MGYA00244818_ERZ653412 | MGnify/ENA primary metagenome ERZ653412 (study PRJEB26926, sample SAMN06165146) | human gut metagenome | biome: ENVO:00009003; feature: ENVO:2100002; material: ENVO:00002003...
TCGTCGGCAGCGTCAGATGTGTATAAGAGACAGGGCCTCCACGGGCTTTAGACGCATAAAACGCTCGATGAGGTAAACAGATTTTTCACCGTGCCCAAACGGGAATGCATCGTCCACCGTGTAAAACGGACGCTTTTCCCACTGCCCGGTCTCGTCATTTTTCACGTTGCGCGTGGAGGTCTTATAAAACTGCGATTTGCACACGTCGTGCAGCAGCGCACATATCGCAAAGCTTTCTTCACTATCGCCCTCGTCAAACCAACGCTCGCGCATCGCCTTGTAGACATTCAGGCTGTGCATCACAAGGCCGCTTTCGCAGGCACAGTGGAACTTTGTGCTTGCCGGCGCGGTGTAAAAATCGGTGGTATCCAGCCACGCCAAAAGCTTCTGCGAACCCTCGCGCGTGATATTCTGTGTATAAATGGAGATAAATTCCTCTCTGTACGGATTCGACATGCTTGTCCTCCCGTAGATAAATTTCAAACTCTGCGTATAGTATAACACAGAAATCGCGCGTTTTCAAACAGTTTCGCGGTTTGTAAAGAAAAAGAAAGGTCAACACAGCAAATGCCGAGATGACCCTTCCGGTAAATCAATGATTGCCCGCGCAGCCGTGCTTATCTTCCCCGCAGCTATGGCTGCCGCAGTCATGACCGCCCTCGTGGTGATGGTGTGCGCAGACGGTATCCGGGTTATAGAGCAGTGTGCCGTTCAGCAGCGAATTGACCGCCGCGTCCGCGCTGCCGGAAACACCGGGATACAACTCGATGCCCGCTTCTGCAAGCGCCGTGCGCGCACCGCCGCCGATGCCGCCGCAGATGAGCGCATCCACGCCGTGCTGCTTCAAAAAGCCAGCCAGTGCACCATGGCCGTTGCCGTTTGTGGGCGCGACCTCTGCATTTTTAACTTCGCCGTTCTCAATCTCATAGATCTTAAACGCTTCGGAATGGCCGAAATGCTGGAAAACCAGTCCGTTCTGATACGTTACCGCGATTTTCATGTTCATGCTTCCTTTCAAATCAAACATCCTATTTTCTGCTACGTGCAGAATATGCTCCGTCTGCGGCTGTGCCGCGTTTCGGCATTTGTCATATTCTGCACGGCTGCACCCGCCATGCTGCGGTGTGCAGGGCAACTGCTCTGCAGAAAACGCCATGCGAGAGAGCTGGCTGCTGAGTTCTTTAAGCGCCGCGCGATTGACGGTGTAGTGCATGAAATAACCGCACTTTTCGCCAAAAATGAGCCCCGCTTCACGCAGAACTTTTAAATGCTGTGAAACCGCCGCTTCCGAAATATCCAGCTGTCTTGCCAGTGCGCGCACGCAACAGTTGCGGCGCAGCAAAAGGCGCAGCAGCAAAAGGCGGTTTTCATCTGCCAGTGCTTTGAACATCATAGCTGTTGACCCCATAGCGTCCTCCTGATTAAGCATTTACTAAATTAAATTATAGCACGAATTTTAATTAAGTCAATACTAAATTAAATTTTCGCCTGTAAAAAAGCAGCACACCGAAACGATGCGCTGCCAAAAACTTTTATGTACGGTCATTCAACAGAACGGAAGCCCTTGCCGATGATCTCGCTCGTATTCGTGATGAACATAAATGCCTTTTTATCGACGGAACGGACATACGCGCGGAGCTTCACAGCCTCACCGCGTCTGCACGCAACCATAACGACCTTGCAGCCCTCATGCGAATACGCGCCTGTGGCATCCACAATGGTCGAGCTGCGGTTCATCTTGTGAATGATGTAATCGCAAATCTCCTCCGGGTGCGTGGTGACAATGGAGAAATATTTGCAGAGGTTAATACCTTCAATCACGGAATCGACCATGAACGCTTTGATAGCAAGACCGAGCAGCGAAAACAGGCCTGTGCGGATATCGAATACAAACGTCGCGGAAAATGCGATGAGCGCATCGCTGACGAGCAGCGCTTTGCCGATATCAAGACTCGTGTACTTTTTGAGGATCATCGCAACAATATCCGTGCCGCCGCTCGAAGCATTGCAGTTAAAGAGGATCGCCGAGCCGACCGCCGGCAGCATCATGCCGTAGCACAGCTCGAGGAACGGCTGGTCAGTAAGCGGCTTGGAAAGCGGAATGACCTTTTCAAACAGCCACGTCAAAAACGAAAGCAGCATGCTGCAATACACGGTAAGCACACCGAAACCGCGTCCTAAAATGATAAACCCGATGATGAGCAGAATGATATTGATAATCCACATGATATCCGCCGTGGAAAACGACGGAAAAATACGACCGAGCAGAATAGAGATACCGCTCACGCCGCCGGTGGAGAAATTATTCGGAAATTTAAAGAAATAAATGCCGATGGCAAAAATAAAGGTGCCAAACGTGATGAGCAAAAATGTCTTTAAATTTTGTTTTGTAAGCTTTTCTTTAACGTTTTGGATTGGGTTATTCATACTACGCCAACTTTCCTCATTGCAGGCAAGTCGCCTGTTTTTAGTCCGTCTGAGATTTTAACACAGCAAACACCAAAATTCAACAGGAAAGCGCACAAATGAATAATTGATTTTTTCTCCGTCATTTTTTGCAAGTTGTGTCTTTCAAAACTTGCTTTACATATGTTTCGAGCGCGTTTTGATACGCCGGAAAACGTTCCCGAAGGGAAGCGGCAAACGCCTCGGACTGTACGAAATCGCAGAATTTGTCATACGGCAGAAATTTGTAATCGATCGTTTCATTCGCCTGCAGCGTGATTGGGATATCCGCGCTTTCAACCGTTGCGGCATACACGTAAAACACCGTTGGGCCATGCGTCGGACGCAGCAAAAAGTTATAATACAAAAAGGAGAGCGGCCGAAACCGTTCTCCTTCTGTGTTTTTTAAAATCAAATCAGGCTGCGGATGTAATCTGCCGCCTTGCGGATATCGCCCTCGGGGTCGTCGCCGACTTCACGTTCGATCGTCAGGAAGCCCTTGTAGCCGATGTCGTTCAGCGCCTTGAAGTACGCCGGGAAATCAACGTCGCCTTCGCCGAGCGGAAGCTCAATGAAGGAAGCGTCGTTCAGCATGTCGGATTCCTCCATGCCGTACAGGATCTCCGGGCTGACATAATGCAGACGCTTGCCGTCTTTTGCATGTGTGTGCACAATGTAATCCTTCAGCGTGTAGACCGCCTGAACCGGGTCGTCGCCCGTGACCATGACAAAGTTTGCCGGATCAAGGTTGATAGAAACACCCTTGGAATGGAGGCTGTCAAGGAACCCCTTCAGCGTCGTTGCAATCTCCGGGCCGGTCTCCACGGCGAAGTGTGCCTGCATGGAGTCTGCATACGCCGCAAGCTGGCCGCAAGCATCCTGCATGATTGCATAGCGCGGGTGACTCGGGTCGTTCGGTACAACGCCGATATGCGTTGTGATCACATCGGTCTCGAGGTCCTTTGCAAGGTCTACGATGCGTTTGGATTTTTCAATGAGCTCCGGGTTCAGCTTCGGGTCATTGAAGCCGTGGCCGAGGTCGCCGCACAGCGCAGAGATCGTCAGGCCGTGATCCTTCACGCGCTTCAAAAATTCGCGGCGTGCTTCTGCGTTCATATTCTCGGGCGACATTTCGCCTCTTGTTGCGTAAACCTGAATGCCGGTCGCGCCGACTGCAACAGCTTTATCGAGAGCCGTGAGCGTATCGGTGCGGAAGCCGTCCATCAGAACGCCGATAGAAAAGGGATACATAAGCAATTTCCTTTCTTAATCCACAGGGAGCTTAGCCCAGCGTGATCTCTTTGTGCTGCTCGGAGGAATCGTAAATCGCCTGCATCATCTGTGCCGTGATGATAACGGTGTCAATGTGAGACGGCAACTTCTTGCCGGTCTTGATGCAGTCGATGAATGCGTCAATCTCGTTCTGGAAGTGGTCGCGCATCTTAAAGACAGGCTTATACTCCGTGAGTGCACCGTACTCGGAGCTGTAAACGGTGAAATCTTTGCCGTACTGGAGACGGATGCCACCCTTATCGCCCATGAAGTCGATGTAACACTCGTTTTCGCCGATGTTCTGCGCCCAAGCGCCGTGCAGAGAGATGACCGGGCCTTCGGTACGGATCATGCCGACAACGGAGTCGTCCACGTCGTAGGTGCCGTCGTACTTCGGGGGGCCTGCCCACATGTCGGTGTATGCGTAGCCCTTCATGTCCTTGCCAAGCTCGCAGAAGGCTTCACCCGTAACGGTCTTAACCTTCGGGTCGCCGCAGCAGTACATAACGATATCAAGGTAATGTACACCCCAGTCAATCAGAGCACCGCCACCTGCAATCGCCTTTGTGGTGAACGCGCCGCCGAGGCCCGGAATGGAACGGTGTGCACGGAAGCTGGCATGTACATGGTAGATCTCGCCGAGCTTGCCGTCGTCGATATACTTTTTGATGAGGTTAACGCTGTCATTGAAGCGGTTAACAACGCCGATATTGAGCACTTTGCCGGTCTCGTGCTGAACCTTCTGCATCTCAAGGGCTTCCTTGTAGGTTCTTGCAGCCGGCTTCTCGCACAAAACATTCTTGCCTGCGCGCAATGCGTCAATGGAAATGGTCGGGTGAACATTGTTCGGCGTGCAGACGGAAACAGCTTCAACTTCCGGGTCTGCTAGGACATCGTGATAATCCACAACAGCGGTGCCGCAGCCGTACTTTTCAACGGCAGCCTGTGCGCGCTCCGGGATGATGTCGCAGAAATACTTGATTTCTGCCTCCGGGTTGTTCATGTAAGACGGGATGTGCGCTGCATTTGCGATCGTACCGCAACCAATAACGGCAACTTTCATTGGAATACAACTCCTTTAAGAATTTTCTGCGGGCTGCGGAAGATTCTTTTTATCCTCCTCAGCCCATTTTTTATATTCACGCGGCGCCATGCCCACATATTTTTTGTAGGCGCGGCTGAACGCATGGATCGATTTGAAGCCCATCAGCTCGGCGACTTTTGTAACGGAATATCCTTGGCGAAGATACTCGTTTGATTTTTCAAAGCGCCGCTTTGTGTGATAGGATTTCAGGCTTTCGCCCGTAAACGCAGAGAACTTCTGCGCAATATGGGTATAACTGTACCCAAACTCCGCACTGAGCGCGCTGAGATTTTCCATGGACTCAAGGTGCACATCGATGTAATTGATGACATCGTAGACGAGCTTTTCATCGGAATTATTGCTGCCGCTCAGTAAGTAGTTTTTGTAGAACTTTCGGCTGAAAATGCGGTATACGCCGCAGATGATCTCCTGCATGTACGCTTCAATCAAAAGGTTCGAGAGTACGTCGTCCGAAATGAATTCGGAAAGCACGCGCATGAATGTGTCCTGTAAACTGACCGCGTTATGAAACTGCACCTGCTCGTTCGTATCAAAAAAACTCTTAAGCTGTGCAATCTTCTCATTTACGATCGGCTCCACAAAATCAAAGCCGAGATAAAAGAAACGCAGCGGTTCGATCTCCGCCGAGATGATGTTGTGCATCTGTCCCTTGCGCACAAGGAGCAGGTCACCCTTCTGCATGGTGTACACCGTATCATCTACATAAAATGCACCGGTGCCGGAAAGCACGTATGTAATCTCATAGACCGCCTGCTCGTGCTCAAAGGTCTGGTAACCTGCTTCGCAGCTTAAGTCCCCAATCTGATACAGAACATATGGCCCGTACAGCATATCCATACCGGCGTATGTATTATCGAAGTGAAATTTTGCCCGATTGACCGGCATTGTGGTATCGCCTCTGTGTTTACGCCCTTATTATAATGAAAGAGCGCAGGAATGTATTTGATATTTTTTGCAAATCAGATGGTAAAAAACACAACTTTACCAGAAAATCAGCTTTTCTTCACCTCTTTTTCAATGGCATCGAGCTCCCGGCACAAATGGCCGAACAATTCGCCGCTCACAACATTCTCGGTCTCGCCCGTCATGTTAAGCGTCACGCGGTCCAAAAAAGAGGAAAACGCTTCAAGCTCCTCTTCCGAAAAGCCCTGAAACGCCACCACGTCGATCTGGTCTAACCGCTCGCGGCACATGGCACAGACCCTTTGCCCTTCTTCAGAGATATAAAGCCGCTTGCAGCGCAGGTTTTCTGCATCCACTTCTTTTGTGAGATACCCCGCCTTCTGCAAGCGCTTTGTAGAGAGTGCAATGGAGGCCGGGCTGACGCGCAGATGGTCTGCCACCTGCACCTGTGTGCACCCGGGATTTGCCGCAACGAAATCCAGTACAGGCATCTGGCCGAAATACAGGCCATGCTCCTGCGCCCCACGCCGATGTGCAAGCTGCTGCACAAGCTCCAGCTTATGTAACTTTCTCATCAGTTCATGCAATTCCATAGCCGCACTCCTCATACACCTCTTTGATATTATTATAATCCCGCTGTTAAATTTGTCAACCCATAGTGCCGTTTTCCCGTGCACTTCGGTTCAATATTCTCCTTTACACGAACGCTTTATTGTGCTATACTGTTAGCAGCTTGATTACAACAATTTGGAAGGGGTCTTAAAAATGAATGAAACAATTCAGGTTTTGATGAACCGCAAGTCCGTCCGTGTTTTTGAGAATAAAGAGATCACACCCGAAATCAAAGATATTATCCTCGCCGCGGCCATGCGCGCACCGACCGGCGGCAACTGCATGCCGTACTCCATCATTGACGTGACGGATCAGTCCATTAAGGATAAGCTTGCCGAAACCTGTGATCATCAGCCGTTCATTGCACAGGCGAAAATGGTGCTCATTTTCTGTGCAGATTACCACCGTTGGTACAGAAAGTTCAAAATGGCGGGCTGCGAGAACATTCCCGCGCCGGAGCTCAGCAACATGGTGCTTGCAACGGAAGATGCCGTCATCGCCGCACACACAGCCTGCATCGCCGCGGAAAGCCTCGGCATCGGTTCCTGCTATATCGGCGACATTGTGGAGAACTTCGAGATTCACAAAGAGCTTTTAAACCTGCCCCCGCAGGTCGCGCCGCTTTGCATGCTGGTCTTCGGCTATCCCACCCAGCAGCAAAAGGAAAGAAAGCAGACAACTCGTTTTGCAAAGAGCTCCATCGTGTTTGAGAACCGGTATCGTGAGCTTTCTGAAGAAGAGCTGCTCGAAATGATGCCAAACGACCGCACAAAGGCGTTCTATAACCGCAAATATGTTTCCGATTTTGCGCAGGAAATGGTGCGCTCCACAAAAGAGATCTACAAAAACTGGAATTCCAAGGAATAAGCCATGCTGCACATCGGTTGTCATCTTTCTGCCTCTAAGGGCTACTACGTCATGGGCAAAACGGCACTTTCCATCGGCGCGGATACGTTCCAGTTCTTCACGCGAAACCCGCGCGGCAGCCGCGCAAAGCCGCTTGATCTGAACGACGCACAGAAGTTAAACGAGTTGGCGGCGGAAAACCACTTTGCCGTGCTGCTCGCCCACGCACCGTATACAATCAATCCCTGCTCCGCAAACGAAGACACCCGCACATTCGCCCGCGAAACGATGCAGGATGATTTGAAGCGTCTGGAAGCCACGCCGCACAATCTCTATAACTTCCACCCCGGCAGCCACGTTGGACAAGGCATCGAGACCGGCGTCACACAGATCAGCGAAACGCTGAACGCCATTTTATCTCCCGAACAGACCACCACGGTTTTACTCGAGACCATGGCGGGCAAGGGCTCGGAAGTCGGCTCTCATTTTGAGGAACTCCGTGAAATTCTGGACCGCGTAACGCTCTCCGACCTCATGGGCGTGTGCCTCGATACCTGCCACGTGTTCGATGCCGGGTATGACATTGTAAACGACCTCGACGGTGTGTTGGCAGAGTTTGACCGCGTGATTGGGCTTAACCGCCTGAAAGCGGTGCACATTAACGACAGCATCTTCGGGCTTTCCTCTCACAAAGACCGCCACGCAAAGATCGGCGAGGGCAAGATTGGCACGGAAGCGTTCCGCCGCATCATCAACCACCCTGTCCTGCGCCGCCTCCCCTTTTATCTCGAAACTCCAAACGAACTCCCCGGCTACAAAGCCGAAATTGAACTTTTGAGAGCGATGGTTGAGAGAAACTAAAAAAGCTTATATTTTAATTTAAAAGCAAAAAGAACACAAATCGTTTTAAACTAACTGCTCACGATTTGTGTTCTTTCTTTATGTCGTTCTTTTATTCCCCTTTCTGCCATTACATTTTGAACACAGCACCTGCAAATTAGAAGCAACCGTTTTTCCGCCTTTTGAAATCGGAATAATATGGTCGATTTGAAGTCCTACTCCATCCGGCATGTACTTTCCGCAATTTTGACATGTATTCGCCCTTAACGCGCGCAGTGCATTTCACTGCGAAGCAATTTCACAATAACCGCAGGTTATTATTTCACTCGCCGTAAGGCGAATTTCACTGAAAAAGGTCTTTGTCATTTTGACAAAGACCTTTTTTCTGGTGGAGATGGCGGGAATCGAACCCGCGTCCGAAAACCGGTTACCGGGGCTTTCTACGAGTGTAGCGGCTCTTTTGACATTCCCTCCGCGCACCGCCGAACAGCAGGCTTTGCGCATCAGTAGCCTTTAGATCATGACGGGCTTAAAGGCGTAGGCCCGTTCACGTGCACCGCTAAGTGACGCTCTTATCCCGTCCGCGGTCCTACGGGTAAGAACGGCTGCTTAATTAAGCAGCAACAGCAACTGTATTGTTGTCGTTTAATTTTAAGTTTGCGGATTTTATAGCGGTCCCGCACCGCTACTCGCTTACCAGGGCTTCCAGTCCCCGTCGAAACCTTTACATCCCCATATAAAAAGCGATATTGCTACCGCTTTTATCTGTTTTTTTCTTTCAGCGCACGCTGAATATCGCGTTGGGCATCACGCGCGGCCATATCGGCACGCTTATCGTAGAGCTTTTTGCCCTTGCACAGACCGACCTGCACCTTCACCCGCGAACCCTTAAAGTACACGGAAAGCGGAATGAGCGAATAACCGACGGTTTTGGAAAGGCCAAAAAGCCGCATGATCTCGCGCTTGTGCATGAGCAAGCGGCGCACCCGCATGGGATCGCGGTTAAAGATGTTGCCCTGCTCATACGGGCTGATATGGCAGCCGTTTAAGAGCATTTCACCGTCCACAACAGAGCACCACGCGTCCTTTAAGTTGCATCTGCCCTGCCGCAGCGATTTCACCTCTGTGCCGCAAAGCTCAATGCCCGCTTCAAGGGTCTCCTCCACAAAGTAGTCGTGGTAGGCCTTTTTGTTCTGGGCAATCGTTTTAAATTCTGTTTTTGCCACTTGGCCTGCCTCCTTCTGCTTTGTGTGTGATTTACTATACACCACTTTCGCGGTTTTGTCAACGCGAAATCGATTTTACAGCTCCTGTCTGCCCTCAATGGCACGGGAAAGCGTCACTTCATCAGCATATTCGAGGTCGCCGCCGACCGGGATGCCGTACGCAAGACGCGTTACGCGGATACCGAGCGGCTTTAACAGGCGCGAAATGTACATGGCGGTCGCTTCGCCCTCAACGGTCGGGTTCGTCGCCATGATGACCTCCTGCACGGTGCCGTCCTGCACGCGGCGCAAAAGCTCTTTTATTTTGAGCTGATCCGGCCCGATGCCGCCAAGCGGCGAAATGGCACCGTGCAGCACGTGGTAGGTCGCGTGGAACTCATTTGTGCGCTCCAGTGCGAACACGTCGCGTGGGTCTTCCACCACGCAGATAACCGAGCGGTCTCGGCTTTCATCGCGGCACACGGGGCAAAGGTCGCCGTCCGTCAAATTGCAGCACACGGAGCAGTAATGGATCTGCTCATGCGCGTCGATGATCGCCTGCGCGAAGCTTTCGGCATCCGCTTTATCCATGTTGAGCACGGCATACGCAATGCGCTGTGCGGACTTATGCCCCACGCCCGGCAAGCTCTCAAATTTATCGACGAGCCGTTCGAGCGGCGGTACGTGATAACCGGCCATTAGAGGATGCCCGGAAGGCTCATGCCGCCGGAGATTGCGCCAAGCTTCTCCTCTTTCTCGTTTGCGGCTGCGCGCAGTGCTTCGTTGACGGCAGCAGCGACGAGGTCGCCGAGCATCTCGGCATCATCAGGGTCGATGACCTCCGGCTTGATGTCGATATTCTTTACTTCCATTTTGCCCGTTACGGTTGCGGAAACGGCTCCGCCGCCTGCGGCCGCGGTGTATTCCTTCGCTTCAAGCTCCGTGGTAATCTGCTCCATCTGCTCCTGCATCTTCTGTGCTTGGCGTGCAAGCTGCTGCAAATTTGCGGCTCCGCCGCCGCCCATACCCTGCGGTAAACGTGCTTTCATAGTTAAGACTCCTTACTGTGTGGTTTTTTAAATTTATTTTTCTTCGATCTCCACGCCAGCTTCGCGCATATCGTGCAAAAAGGCGCCGAGCGGATCTTTCGGTTTTTCGCCGTCCGCTGCGGGCGGCTTATAAGGGCCGAGCTTATACACACGCCCGGTCACCTGCTGAATGGCCTCGCGGATCTTTTCTCTCTGGCTGGCACGTTTCAAGAGATCAAACGCAATCTGCGGTGCTTCGATGAGCATGTAGTCGCCGCTGATGTACGCCGCTGAGCCCTTGAATGCCGACGCCACCGACTTTGAGTAATTTTCCATATAGCCGATAATGTCCGACCAGCCGTCGAACGGCTGCGCATTTTTTGCAAGCTCCTCTGTGGACTGCGGCTTGTCCTTTACCGCGGGCTGCACAGGTGCGTTGTTCTGTGGTGTCTCGGGCTGTTGTACCGGTGCTGCCGGTGCTTCGGCCGCGGGTACACTCGGTGCCGGGGTGATGGGACGGCGCAGGCCGCCGCGCTCCAAAGCTTCAATGCGGCGCAAAAGTGCTGCGGGCGAGGTATCCATTTCCGGCGTGCAAAGACGGATAAACGTCATTTCCATTTCCGTGCGCTTATTCATAGTCTTCATGCGCGACTGCGCGGACTGGAACGCATCGAGTGCGTGCAGAATCGTTGAAAGCTCCATGGAAAGCGCCGTTTTGGTCATGGCTTCCAGCTCTTCGCCAACGGCATTTACAAGCCCGCTTGCGTCCTTCATCGTTTTGATGAGCATCAAATTGCGGAAAAAGCCCGCAAGCTCCTCGCACAGTCTGCCCATGTCTTTGGAAGACTTATACAGCGCGTCGATCTTTTCGAGTGCCGCGGTGCGGTCGCCCGTGCGAATGCACTCGGCGAGTTCAATTAAGTGCCCACGCCCCGCAAGGCCTGCCGTTTCCGCAACGAGCCCATACGTCACGTGCCCGTCGCTGCGGCCGATGCACTGATCCAAAATGGAAAGCGCGTCGCGCATGCCGCCGTCTGCCGTAACGGCGATGAGCATCGCGGCATCGTGGTCGATTGTCACATTTTCCTGCGTGCAGACCCACTCAAGGCGCCCTGCGATGTCCTCCGGTGCGATGCGGCGGAAGTCAAAACGCTGACAGCGCGATAAAATCGTCGGCAACAGCTTATGGACTTCGGTCGTCGCCAAAATGAAAATGACGTGTGCGGGAGGTTCTTCGAGCGTTTTTAAGAGGGCATTGAACGCCGAAACGGAGAGCATGTGCACCTCATCGATGATATATACGCGGTATTTCGCCGTAGTCGGCGTGAAGTTGGATTCTTCAATGAGCGCGCGGATGCTGTCTACGCCGTTGTTGCTCGCGGCGTCCAGCTCTACAACGTCCAAAACAGAGCCGTCATCCAGTCCTCTGCACACGTCGCACTTGCCGCATGGATCGCCGTTTTGGGGATCCAAGCAATTAACCGCCTTCGCCAGAATTTTTGCGCAGGTCGTTTTTCCCGTGCCGCGCGAGCCGGTGAACAGATATGCGTGCGAAATGCGCCCGGCCATCAGTTCGTTTTTTAACGTGACCGTCACCTGCGGCTGACCGACGACATCGGAAAACTGCTGCGGACGATATTTTCTGTATAACGCTTTATACAAACGGCGGCGCTCCTTTCTTTGTGGGTGATAAAAGAAAAAGACGATTGGAACGTAGAATATGTGAACGGACAGGCAGCCTGCATCGCACCAGACGATCCGCTTAATGCTGCTCGGTCCCCCGCCTGACATGGTTCACGGTGTCTCGCCGCGCAGACCTGTCCGCTCGCATATTCCACGGTATATTCCAACCGCCTTGGCTTTTTCCGTGCGCGGAACATACTTGACCGCGTACTTTAGTATTATACACGTTTTCCCTTGAAAAGGCAAGCAAAAAATCGTATAATTTTGTATATGTTCATATTTGTAACGCGCACATAGGATTTTTTGCAGATTCTGCGCGGCAAAACAGGAAAGGATGAAAGAAAATGAAGATCAGAAATGCAGAGCTCTGTGACTTGCCCTATCTGCTTGAGATGCTGGAAAACGCGAAAGCTTCGCTGCGGGCGCTCGGCATCGACCAATGGCAAAACGGCTACCCGAACGAAACCACCCTGCGTGAGGACATTCAAAATAAAATCTGCCGTGTTGTGATAGACGACGAAAACAATATTCTTGCAAGTGCCGCCGTGTATGTGGGCGACGAGCCGACATACCACGAAATTTATAACGGCGCGTGGCAGACAGAAAACAAAATCTACGGCATCGTGCACCGCATTATGGCGGCAAATCATGCGAAGAAGCGCGGCGCGGCATCGTTTTTGATGACCTACTGCGCGAAACTCTCGCTTGAAGCGGATGTCACCTCCATGCGATGCGATACGCATCCCGGCAACATCATCATGCAGCACACGCTCGAAAAGAACGGTTACATTCGCTGCGGCATCATTCACCTTACGGACGGCGCAGACCGCTTTGCCTACGAAAAAGTTCTGAAATAACGCACAACAGACACAGGCCCCGACGAGCATGACAAAACGCTCGCCGGGGCCTCGCTCATTCTATTCTGTTATTTCTTTCGTCCGGTAAAATAACACCTTGCGGCATCATCGAAGTGCGCGGCTTTCGTCGCGCCGGTCAAAATGCTTACATAGAGATCAGGCCGAATGCGTTCATGACAGAGCTGATAAGGATGATGGCTGCAAAGACCGGGCAAAGATACTTGATCATCATGACGAAGATTTTCTTTCTGCGGAACGTGCCGCCTTCTTGCGTCATTTCTTCTTCAATACGGTCTACACCGATCACGCGGGAAACGAGCAGGCAAGTCGCAATAGCCGCAATCGGCATCATAACGGAGTTCGTTAAGAAATCGAAGAAATCGAGGAACTGCATGCCGAGAATCTTTACGGCATCGAGCGGGCCGTAGCCGAGCGAAGACAGCGTGCCGAGCGCGAGCATGATGATGCCGATGACAACAGTCGACTTTTTGCGGTTCCAATGGAGTTCATCTTCAAACGTGGAAACGGCGCTTTCCGTCAGCGCAATAGAGCTTGTGACCGCCGCAAACAGCACGAGCACGAAGAACAGAATGCCAACCACCGTGCCGAGACCCATGCTGGCGAACACCTTCGGAATCGTGATGAACATCAATGACGGGCCCGCCTGCAAGGTGTTCGGGTCGCCGCCGGAGAACGCAAAGACCGCCGGGATGATCATAAGGCCGGCCATAATGGCGATGGCGGTGTCGAAAACCTCTACATTGCGCGTAGAGTTCTCAATAGACGTTTCTTTCTTCATATAAGAGCCGAACGTAACAAGGATGCCCATGGCGATGGACAGCGAATAGAACATCTGTCCCATGGCGGAAACGACCGTCATCCAAGAGAAATTCTCAAGGTTCGGCACAAGGAAATACTGAATGCCCTTCAGTGCGCCGGGACGTGTGACGGAATAGATTGCGATGATGACAGACAACACGACAAGGATCGGCATCATGAATTTCGATACACGCTCAATACCGTTGCGCACGCCGGCAAAAATGATGGTCAGCGTGATGAGTGCAAAAACGATAAAGCAAATTTCGGCGGACACGCCGTCCGAGATGAACATCGAAAAATATCCGTCCTCCGCAAGCTTTGTTCCGTTGCCGCAAATGTACTCAAAAAGATATTTGATGACCCAGCCGCCGATAACGGAATAATAAGGCACAATCAGGATTGGGATAATGGCGTTAATCCAGCCGCCGGCTTTTAATGTATGCGATTTTGTGAACGATGCAAATGCACCCACAGGGCTTTTGCGCGTCATGCGGCCAAGCGATGTTTCTGCCACGATCATCGTGTAACCGAACGTCAGCGCAAGCAAAATGTAGATCAAAAGGAAAATGCCGCCGCCGTATTTTGCCGCAAGGTACGGAAATCGCCAAATGTTGCCAAGACCGACCGAAGCGCCGGCCGCAGACAGCACGAACCCGAGTTTACCCGAGAACATGCTGCGATTACTGTGATGTTTCTTCATTACTTCTCCACCTATTTTCTGCGAATATTCAAACACAGCCGCCGGTGAAACCGTTTTCCCCCTTCAGCTTCACCGGCGTGCTGCATCAATACGTTCAGCATACCACATGGGCCGCAAAAATGCAATATCTTGCTTTCACAAATTCATTTTGTGTTTTCTGTTTATATTATGCCTTATCATCGGCGCTGCGCTTTTTTCACCCAGTCAAGCGCTACCCAGCCGCCGGCTTTGAGACGTCCCCAGCCTTTGGCAGAACCCACACCTGCGCTCTCCTCTACAACCGTATAGCGCTTCGTGTCTGTGATCTGCCCCTGCACGTCATAATTCGTGCCCGGACCCTTGCGGATATTGAGTGCGTCTGCAGCGTCCTTGCGCACTGTATACGCTTTGAACGGTTCATACACAATTTTGCCGTTTGAGGCATACACTTTATAACCCACGGGGCACGCGTTTTTTGCGTTTTCCAGCATTGCATACGCGCCGATCTGGCTTTTTGCGTCCGACCAGCTTGTCCGCACGCGGTAGAGCTGCTTGGGCGCGGGTTTCGCATCGGTCTTTGTCTCCTTTTTGTCGTCCTTCATTTCGCTTTCAACCATTTTTAAAAACCGCGCCCAGCCCTTGTCGAGCGTGCGGTGCGGACAATATTTGCCGTCAAAGTCCTGATGCTTCTTTAGATGGGACGTATCCCAACCGCGATCCTTCAAAAGCTTTGCGATATACTCTGCGGCGTTCTTTTCGGCTTTATCGAAGCGCATGCCTCCCGAGAGCGAATAGCAAATTTCAATGTGGATGCCATGCGCATTGCCGTCGCGCTGCCCTGCCGCAAACGCACCTCTACTCAGCGGAATGCCGACAACGATCTCCTTGTCATCGACCGCCGCGTTGAACGACGTAGAGCTGTCGTTGCGAATCATATACGCGACTTCATTCGCGGCGGAAGCATCGTTTGCCGTGTTGTGGACGACGATATATTTCATGTCCTTTGCGCAGGATTCCACCGGGACTTTCAAATCATATTTGCTCGGGCTAAGTAAGTTTTCCCTGATCGGTACCATTATTTTTCCTCCTCTTCTTTACTTACGGTGTTCTTCAATCTCTCCAACAGTTTAGACAGCCGCGGGAACCCCGGCACACCAATCGCCGCAAGGTTTTCCATGACGGAAATGAGCTCGTTGATGATGAGCCAGATCGCGACCAGCAGGCTGCAGAAAAGCTTGATGTGCAAGTCGATGCCCGCCTGCACCAGGGCACCGCGCAAAAGATAATCCACCGCCGCACCGACTGCGACCATGACCATATAGCAAAGCTTTTTGAGTATCCCCTTAATACCGAACTTGGAATTTAACTCGGCGCGGATATACGCTTTGATCATGCCGGTGATATAATCGAGCAACATCACGCCAAGCAGCACGAGCATCGGCACCGCAAGTGTACCGAGGTACGACACGAGTCCCGCGCCGAGCACGGCCACCGTCGTCTTTAAAACCGTCTGTTTCATCAAATCTTTGCCCTCCTTCCCTGCATATTGGGACATGCACAGCGCTTTGTCCCGCGGCATACTATGACAGACGCGCTGCTTTTGTGCGCGGCAATCAGAAAAAGCGGTGAAACACGTTGCGGAATGTCAAAATCTGTGTTATGATTTCGGTGGACAAATATTCAAATATGCAAAGGAGATTTTCTTATGGTCTGCAAAAATTGCGGTGCAAATATTCCGAACGGTGAGCTTTTTTGCCCAAACTGCGGCACGTGCACCGAAAACGCGAAATTCTGTAAATACTGCGGCGCGGTCATCGGTGCCGACTGCGTGGTTTGCCCCGCATGCGGCAGGCAGGTAGAGCCATTGCAGTCTGCCCAACAGCCCCAGCCTGTTTATGTAAACAACAATGTCACTTACGGTGGTGTGGCAAAAAGCAAATGGGCAGCGTTTTTCCTGTGCCTGTTTTTAGGACTCATCGGCGCGCATAAATTTTATGAGGGAAAGATCGGCATGGGTGTTTTGTATATCTTCACCGGCGGCCTGTTCGGCATCGGCGCGTTCGTCGATCTCATCGTCATCCTCTGTAAGCCCGGTCCCTATTATTACGTTTAACTTTCTCAGAAAGGCGGCGTACTATGCCAAGCATCCTTGAATATGCAGAAACCGAATTCTCGCCTTTGACAGAAAAACCGTTTACGGATGTAGACAGCCTGCTTTTATCGCAGTTTTCCTACATGAATCTGAGCGCGTTTGAAGACGAGCTTAAATGCGAAAACAAAATAGAAATTCGAGAGCTTTTAAAGGCAGAGCGCTTTGAAAAGTTGATGTTCCACGTACGCGATACCAAAAGCAACATGAGGCTTTTGTACGCTATGGCGTCAAGCCCGCGCTGGCGCAACATAAAAATCGGCAACTTCGTTGAAAAGCTGTGCGACCAGTCAGAGGAACAGTTTGCGGCCATCACCGTGTACCTCGATGACGACCACGCCTGCGCCGTATTCCGCGGCACGGACGCCACGCTCATCGGCTGGAAAGAGGATTTTAACATGGCATTTCTGCCCGTCATCCCCTCGCAGGCCGATGCGGCAGACTATGTGACAAAGCTCGGCAAAAGCTTTCCCGGCAAATTGCTTTTGATGGGCCACTCCAAAGGCGGCAACCTTGCAGCCTACGCGGGCATGTTCTGCGACCCGGAAATTCAAAAGCGTATTGAGCGCGTCTACCCGCTCGACAGCCCCGGCTTCATCGGCAACACGCTCGAATCCGAAGAATATGGGCGCATTCAAAGCCGCGTACATAAGGTCATTCCGAAAGGCTCGCTCATCGGCATGCTGCTTGAAAACCACGGTGCATACTCCGTTGTGGAAAGCAACCAAATGGGCATTATGCAGCACGACCCGTTCTCGTGGCAGGTGACGGACGGTGCATTCCATACGCTGGAGGAAATTTCCAGCGGCGCAAAATACATGAACAAAACACTCAACAGCTGGATCACCGGCATGAGCATCGACGAGCGCATACGCCTTGTCGATATTCTCTACGGCCTTTTGACCGCCGGCAATATTGAAAACGTATTTGACGCCGGCGACATTCAAAAGAACATCGGCGCTATCTACAACGCCGCCGTACACCTCGACCCCGAAACGCGGTCGTTCGTTTTGCAGATCATCCGTCAGCTTGCGGGCTTTGCGTTGCACAACATCCCCCACCCGAACGTCCCGGAAAATCTCAATATCCTGCCCGGCAATAAAACGCAGAATTAAATTTTCATAGAGTAAAAGCCACCGTTTGCGGCAAGCCTTGCGCTTCACCGTTTCGGTGGCTTTTGATTTATGTTTACGAATTTACAAACTGGCGGTAGATGAGATCCATGATCGTGATGGAATTGAGCCGCATCGTTAGCACATTCATCGTGATCTTGCGGAATTTTTCAGATTCCTCTTCTGCATCATCCGTTCTGCTTTATTTCACGTTTCCGCTGTTGATGCCCGCGCCTGTTCTATTAAGCGGCAGCCAGTCGAGCACCTTTTTGATGTACGTATCCCAGAATACCCAGTCGTGCTTGCCGGGGCCCTCCACATACGTGAGGTCAACACCGTTTTCGTTGAGGAAATCGCGGAAATCGCGGTTTGCGGTGACGAGGCCGTCTTCCGTGCCGCAGCACAGGTACATTTTCGGTACGGGTCTGCCCTCCTCCTTCAGCTTCAAAAGCAGCGCCTTCGGGTCTTTGTCGCTGCCCTTCACCTTGTCATACTCACCGAAAACTGCCTCGTAATAGTTGCGGCGGAATGTGAAGATCGGCGCGGAGTTGTCCGCGTCCTTCCACGTATCGTGCACGAGCGCGGCGGAAAGGCCGATGACGCAGCCAAAGTTTTCCGCATACTTCAGGCCGTTGCGGATTGCACCGTAGCCGCCCATGGAAAGACCCGCGATGAATGTATCCTCGCGCTTGTCGGAAAGCGGAAACAGCTTTCTTGTGAACTCTACAAGCTCCTTGCCGATGAACTCGCCGTACAGCTCGCCGCTCTTTTCGTCGTCGAGGTAGAAGCGGTTTTCACCGGAGGGCATGATAACCGCAAGGTCGTTTGCCTCCGCCCACGCCTGAATGCGCGTGCCGTTCACCCAGTCCGTATAATTGCCGAAAATGCCGTGCAAAAGGTAAAGCGTCTTCAGCGGCTTCTGCTCTGCGTTTTCCGCCTGCGGGCCGAACTTATCCACCGGGATAATTGCATTGAACGTCACCACACGCATGAGGCACTTCGAGATAAAATTCACTTCAATAATAGCCATATCAACAACTCCGTTTCGATTTTAGTTTCGTTATATTTCATTATAATCAATAAAAACCCTTTTGTAAAGACTACTTTTATGCTATACCTGTCTCTTATACACATCTCCGAGCCCACGAGACGCGTAGTAATCT
>ENA-OYXD01000638-OYXD01000638.1-human-gut-metagenome-genome-assembly--contig:-NODE-638-length-18625-cov-11.430425_pt1 | contig 18625 bp, 14 predicted proteins | sample MGYA00244818_ERZ653412 | MGnify/ENA primary metagenome ERZ653412 (study PRJEB26926, sample SAMN06165146) | human gut metagenome | biome: ENVO:00009003; feature: ENVO:2100002; material: ENVO:00002003...
TAATCTCCTTTCACCGGGCGTCCCGGTCTTTGCGCTGCCGCGCCAAGTGTTTGTTGTAAAACTCCATAGCCTTGACAAGCGTCTCGGTCATCTGTTTCATAGAGGTGTCCGGGCGGAAAAAGCTGCGGAGCTTGTCCACCGGCACCCTTACATATTCCACCTGATTGCCCTTGACTTCGGACATAAGCTGCATGGCAACCGTGTCGGTAAGCGTCTGATTTTCGCTCATGCGCCGCAAACGCTGAGCCTGGGACAGCGACGGCGTCACCTCATCGCAGTCCATCACGGAGAAGAGCGCTTCCTGCTCGGACGGCTGCAGATAGGACAGCTCCACCGCCGGAGTCAGGGCGATCTTGCCCTCGTCCACCAGCTTCAGGATGTCGGGGATCAGGTGGGTGAGGCGGATGTAGCGTTGGATTTGGTTGCGGCTGTCCGGTGAATTTTCAGCAAGAGAATCAATACTTTTGATTTGGTGACCAAGTTGGTCACCATTTTCTTTTCGACCCGGCGAGCGTTTTATGGCATCGTATTTCATCTTGTACGCAAATGCTTTTTCCGACGGCAGAATATGCTCCCTTTGCAGGTTGCTGTCCACCATGGTGATAACAGCCTCCTCGTCTGTCAGGTCACGGATAATCACCGGCATGGTGTCCATCCCCAGTGCCTTGCACGCTGCCAGCCGCCGGTGGCCGGAGATCAGCTCATAGCCGCCGTCAGGCAGCGGCCTTGCCAGCGCCGGAGAGAGCACGCCGGCATCGGCAATGCTCCGCATGAGCTGCGCCATTTCCTCGTCCTCCTTCACCTTAAAGGGGTGATTTCGAAAGGGTGTGAGGTCAGCCAGCGGGATTGCCTCTACCTTTGGCTTTTTCGCATCGAGCCGTTCCTCCGTGCTCATAAAAAGCTCCTCATACCCGGTCAGCCCCAAATCAATCGATCGGTCGTTCTTCATCGAATCCTTCCTTTCATCGTATAATCGTCTTGTCCTCTTGGGACGGTTGCTGATTTCGCAGCACCTGCTTTTCCCGCAGGGATAGGTAGGGGTCGTTTTCCACCCACGCATCCAATTCACACGCCAAGAGGGCTTTCAGCTTTGGGTTATCCTCAATCATGTTATAGGCGGTTTGCTTTTGCTTCCGAAGCCGGGAAAGCTCTGCGGTGCAGGCGGCGCAGGACTTTTTCAGCTCGACCCTCTCCGCAGGATCGGCGCAGCCTCGCTGCTTATTACGGATTTTGCTGCGTGCAGCGGATATTGCATCCATCTCCCTGTCCATTCGTGCAAGAAACCTCTGCACATCCTCCGGCGTGTCCAAATGCTCCCGACACACCAGTGTTATCTCGGCGGTGAAGTGATCCAGTCTGCGGCAAGCCTCCCGGCACTCCGCCGACAGGGGCTGCCGATACTCCTTTTCGTACAGCGGCGCAACGCCCAGCACGATTGCCACACAGCGGAAGAAGCTCAAATACCCGGTGACACGGGGCAAATGCAGATAGAAATCCCGCTGCCGGTAATATTTTTCCGTCGGCGGATTTTTCCTGGCATATTCCCGTGTGTAGGGCCTCATGAATTCAAAATAGCGCCGGGTCACGCGGATGTCCCGCTGGTTCTCCAGCAGCCTGTCCTGCAGCGCCTCCTTGTCATATTCGGCTCCCAGCCGGAAGGTGCGCATACACTTTTTAGCGCTTAGAGAGCGGATGGTTGCGTACCTGCGGTAGGGATCGCACACGAACACATAGCCCTTCTTCCGCAGCACGGCGCTCAGCTCCGTCCAGCTGCTCGATATCGTTAGTGCCTCGTCCAGCGCCCGCCGCATGAGGTTGTAGCGGGTAGGCTCGCCGTTCTTTTCGGCAAAGTAGACCGACCGCGCCGTTTTATGCCGCTGGGGATTTTTCACCACCGACAGGCCATGCTCCTTGCAGACACGGTCGGACATATCCCGCAGCTTGTAGTAAACCTCGTATTTTGCCTCCAGCTTTTTGCCCGTCCACATATTCACCGGGTTCACAACAAAGTGGTTGTGATAAGTGCCGGTGTTGAAGTGGGTGGCGACAAGCACCTGCCGGTCGTTCCCCCAAAGCCGACGCGCCGTCTCCACACCGATGCGATGGCATTCCTCCGCCGTGACCTCACCGGTCTTGAAGGACTGGTAGGCGTGGTAGGCCACATTGCCGCCGGCTTTGCCGAAGCGCCTCTGCACGGCAGCCATCTCCCTTGCGGCAGACTCCGCCCTGCAGCCAATTCCGGTAACGGCGTATTGCTGCTCCCCCTCATCCAGGGTTTTATCCTTGTCGGCAGCATACAGCAGCACCTGCTCCAGGTCGCTCAGTTTGGTCTTGCTGGGGTTGGTGCAGTAGTCCACCACACGGCTGACGCTGTCATGGATCGCCCAGATTTTCGTCACCGCCATCGCTATCCTCCTTCCCGTGATAGGCGCGCAGAAGCAGGCTCTCGATCTCGGTCAAAGCCTCGTCAAAGTCCCTCATGGCAAGCTCGTAGCGGACGGTATCGTGGAGCGTTGTCAGCTTCTGATACGCCAGCATCAGCTCCCGGCGCGGAGCCTCTCTCACCGCTGCGCCGGTTCCCAAGGTTCGGAGGTATTCTGACATATTCATGCCGCATTTCTTTGCCTTTCTGCGAATGGTATTCTTTTCGGTTTTATAGACCCGCACATTGATTTCCTCTGTTCGAGTCCGCATAGATATCACATCCTTTCAGCGGGGTTACAGGGGCGCACCCCTTTCGTATCGGCAGATACGGGGGATTTGAGTGCCGCAGGGCTACACAAATCCCATGCTCGTTATCCTTACGGATAAAAAAGCGGTGTATAGCCCCGCACCCCTTAAAGCGGCAATGCCTCATCGTCCTCGGCCTCCTCCCATGACGCAGATGACGCTTGTGACGATGCTTGGGGAAGCCTGGCGATGCCGTCATTCTGTTTCCGCAGTGACGCAAGTCTCTCGCTCCCGGAGGAACCGTCATGACCGTCAGCACCGTCATGCAGCTCCAAAAGCACCAGCCGGGCAGCCGCTGTTTTACGATACTCGTAGGTGATTCCCAGGGGCAGCAGCACATCGCTGTAATGGCGGGTCAGATGCTTGCTGGCGAGGTTGGGCTTCAGCTCCGTATTACCTACGGCGGCAAGCAGCTGGGACACCGTACCCCGAAACCGCCCGTGCGCCAAGAGAAAATCCGCCACCTGAAAAACAAAGTCCGGGATGCGTTCCTTTCGCAAATCCTTGGCGCTGAGCGCCTCGGTAATCTCCCATCGGAGGCCCCGCATCTGCATTTTCAGCTTCTTCTCCTCCACATCCCGGCCTGTAATGCAGAGGGTGGCGCAATCGCCGAAGCGGTCATCCTTGCGGAGAATCATCCCCGTATCCGCCACGCCCAAAATGCCTGTGGAGCCGGTCATATCATTGAAGATATTGCTGCTGTCCCGCTCCTTTCGGGTGTGATGGACAACGAAGATGCAAATGCCGTGATCATCGGCAAGCTTTTTCAGGCCGGACAGATCCTTGTAGTCCTGGGCGTAGGCATTGACCTTTGCGGAAGCATTGTCCCGCACCATTTGGAGGGTATCGATGAATATCAGGCCCGTGGAGGGAAATTCCCGCAAAGCCTCCTCGATCTGCCCCTCCAGCTCCGCGCCCAGCTGCCCGCAGGAAAAGCCGAAGCGGAGATTCTCCGGCGGAGAATCCGTCAGCTCCTGCATACGCTGCTGAACGCGCCATTCCCGGTCCTCCAAGGCCAGATATACCACATCGGTTTTCCTGGTGGGCAGCCCCCACACCGCCTCGCCGCGGCTGATTTGCAGGCACAGCCACAGCACCATCCAGCTCTTGCCGATCTTGGAGTCACCCGCTAAAATGGCGAGCCCGTCGGAGAGAACACCGTCGATGAGCATTTTGGGGTGGGCAAGAGGTTTGTAATACAGGGTATCGGCATCGATCAGTTGTAGCTTGTTCATGTGTTTCACCTTCTTTCTTTCGCTGGTAATTGTGTTTTTTGGTTTGGCGCCGTACTTCCGATATCGTTTTTATGTGCCTGCCCCGGGGTCTCCGCGGCGTTGCCGTGCTCGCTCTTTTGAGGTCGTCGCACAGTCATATCTGTCTCGGTAACGGCTATTCAGTTGTCGAGGTACACGGGGGAAGCTTAGAAGCTCCTCTCACTTTCCCTTTGCCGAATTTTTTTCAGATTTTCCCGCTGCTTTTCAAAATTTTTTCTTTTGAGCTGGTAAATTATAAAAAGCCGAGCTTGTGCAGAGCTTTTTCAAAGTTCCCCTCACTTGGTAGGTAGCGAGAAGGCCAAAAAATTAACCCCCTTGAAAAATTCTTTTGTTTTGGCTCCAAATTGGAGCCATTTTCCTGTGCAGGACTGCTCGTGGCTCCGAAATGGAGCCATTTTTCGCCTATGGCATCAAAATTGATGCCATGTCCATTCCGGAGTTCATCGGTGTGGCAGCAAAATTGATGCCATAAAAATAAGCGCCTGCCTCTTTTCAGAAGCAGACGCTCGTTTTTCGTATTCTTTTTTACCGCAGCAGCCGGATCAGCAGCTCATTGATATCCTCGGTGGGCTTGCCGCTTGCTACCAGCTTGTTCCGAAAGGACAACAGGGCCATTGTCAGTAGCCGTCGCTCGCCGGCGCAGAGTGCTAACACCCGATTTCTTCTATGCTTGAACATCACCACACCTCAGCAATAAACCAGCTCAGAAAGGACAACTTCCTCCGCTCGGCTGCGGATGCTGTTCATCCGTCCCACCCATTCCATTTGATTTTCGGCCTTCAGCCGCTCAGTGACACCCTCAGCGTCCTTCATCTGCGCGACCAGCCGATCGAACATCTCCTGTGCTGTGCCGCCGATTTCCTTGAGATGCTCGTCCAGCTTGCCGGTCAGCAGCATCCCCGTGTAGATGCCGTCTCTGTACTCGCGCAGATACCGCCTGCGCTTTTCTGCAAATCTGTTGTTCATGTTCCTCCTCCTTTCACGCCCGCCGTGTGGGTTTCTATCATCATCCACATGATAGCACAACCCGAAGGAAAAGCCCAATGTGTGAAAAGCAGATTTGCAGATTTGACCATTTTACGATTCTGTTTGCAAGCCAAATTCGCTCCATTCACTCTAAGTGGGTGAATGGGGCGAATTTTTGGCGAATATCCCCCCCATCGGATAAGGCCCTGTGATAAAAAGCAAGAAGTTCATTCTTGAAAGCATGGAATTATCCTCTGTTTTCCTCGTAAATCCGCAATAATCCTTGATAAATCCGCCTTGCTGTGATATACTTAAATTGTATAGGTATAACTATCAGAAACTGCCTGAAAGTGAGGACATTTTAATGGAACCGACCATCGAACGCTGGTACTCAATGAAAGAGATTTGCGAATACCTCGGCGTCAGCCGTGATACGGTACTCGCTTGGATAGAGAAAAGAAATATGCCCGCTGCAAAAATAGGCCGCCTTTGGAAATTCAAGGTCAGCGAAGTAGACGCCTGGATGAAGTCCGGCGTGGCGGCGGATAAATAATCTGGATTAGGTGATGAGCTATGGGCTTTATAGATTCGTATAAGCATCTCGAAAAGCTGTGTGGAGATATGCTGCAAACGCAGCACGGTGTCTCCGCTTATATAGCTGAGATGGAAAGTACCCCAAATGGTTCATATCGGGTGCAAGGCTGGGTCGAAGATCTCAAGTGCCTTAAGCATTACCGCTGGGTCAGAAACCAAATTGTACACGACCCGAATAGCAGCGAAGAAAATATGTGCGACCTCAGCGACGCACAATGGATTGACAATTTTTATGATAGGATTATGAAGCAAGCTGATCCTCTTGCTATGTATCAAAAGGCGACAAAACCTCGGCCTGTCGCAAAGCCAAAACCGCTCCGCCAAGCGCCGCAGGCACAATATACATATTCCGTACAGCCGGTTTACTCAAAAAAGAAAGCGAAGAAAGCCACTGGATGGGTTGTGTTATTGATTATTACAGTGCTTGTCGGACTGTTTTTTGTGCTTAAATACCTTGTAAATTAATCAGGAGATGCACGATGGCACTGGAAAATAAATTGGGGCTGACAAGCTCCGCCGACCTTGCCCGTGAAGAAGAACGCCTCAGCAAGAAAAAGGCGGTAGAACTGTTCGAAAACGGCGTACTTGACACCCTACCGGCGGGTAAATTCTCGACCTTGCAAACGATTCACAAATATCTGTTTGAGGATATTTACAACTTTGCCGGTAAGCTGCGCACGGTGAACCTGGCAAAGGGCAATTTCCACTTTGCGCCGCTGATGTATCTGGAGGCGGCACTGGCCAACATCGACAAGATGCCACAGTCCACCTTTGACGAGATCATCGAAAAATATGTGGAAATGAATATTGCCCACCCCTTTCGGGAGGGCAATGGGCGTAGTACTCGCATCTGGCTCGACCATATCCTGAAAAACGAAATCGGCAGGGTCGTGGACTGGAGCAAGGTGGATAAAGAGGATTATCTTCTTGCCATGGAGCGCAGCCCCATCAAGGATGTGGAGATCAAGGTACTGCTGAAGGCGGCGCTGTCCGACGAGATAAACAGCCGGGAAGTCTGTTTGAGTGGCATCGACCAGAGCTATTATTACGAGAGCCTTTCGGCTTTCCGGGCGGGAGATTTGTAAAGCCTAAAGTATCAGTTTTTGGCTTCCAAAGTATCAAATTGATACTTTGGCGAAATCCCAAAGTGCCAACACGGCGGTTCCAAAGTGCCAAATTGGCACTTTGGAATGCTTGTTGACGGAACGAGCCTATTGGATCTAATTGTTCCCGATTGCCAAGCAGCAAGAACTGATTTGAAATGTGGGAGAATTCAGTTATGGAGCTTATAAATAATACAACAAAGACTCTTAAAGACGATTTGTCTGTAGAGATCAAGCAAGGCAGCAAAGTGTCCATTGCGGCGGCTTGCTTCTCTATCTATGCCTTTCAGGAGCTGAAAGAGCAACTTTCGCAGATTGAGCAACTCCGCTTTATTTTTACCTCTCCGACTTTCGTAACCGAAAAGGCCAAAAAGGAACGGCGTGAGTTCTACATTCCTCGCATGACCCGTGAAAGAAGCCTTTACGGAACAGAGTTTGAAATCAAGCTCAGGAATGAGCTGACCCAAAAAGCCATTGCACGAGAGTGTGCAGAGTGGATCAGACAGAAGGTCACTTTCAAGTCAAATGTCAGCGATAAATCCATTCAGGGGCAAATCGTAGTTGATAGTGTAGGCTATACGCCTATCAATAACTTCACCACGGTTGAATTAGGCTGCGAAAAGGGCAATGTAATCAGCACCACAATCGTGAAAGATGAGTCCCTTGCCCGCACTCTGCTTGCTGACTTCAACGAGATATGGAATGACAGCAAGGTGCTTCAGGTCGTTACAGACGAAGTGATCGACAGCATTACCGCCGCATATAACGAGAACTCTCCCGATTTCATCTACTTTGTGACGCTCTATAACATCTTCAATGAGTTTTTGGAGGATGTGTCCGAAGATGTTTTGCCCAACGAAGCAACCGGCTTCAAGGAAAGTAAGATTTGGGGGATGCTCTACAACTTCCAAAAAGATGCTGCCCTTGCCATCATAAACAAACTTGAAAAATACAACGGCTGTATCCTTGCGGATAGCGTCGGTCTTGGTAAAACCTTTACCGCACTTGCCGTTATTAAATACTACGAAAACCGAAACAAGTCCGTCCTTGTGCTCTGCCCCAAGAAATTGACAAACAACTGGAACACCTATAAAGACAACTATGTCAATAACCCCATCGCTGCCGACCGGCTTCGTTACGATGTGCTTTACCATACTGACTTAAACCGCACCCACGGCACATCAAACGGGCTTGATCTCGACAGACTGAATTGGGGCAATTATGACCTTGTGGTAATTGATGAGTCTCACAACTTCCGTAATGGCGGCAAATTAGTCGAGAACCCGGACGAGGACGCCAAGGATAACCGCTATGTTACCTTGATGAAGAAGGTTATCAGAGCCGGAGTAAAGACGAAAGTCCTAATGCTTTCTGCAACACCGGTCAACAATCGCTTCAATGATCTGAAAAATCAGCTTGCCCTTGCGTATGAAGGGCATACGGATTACATAGACGAAAAGCTCAATACTACCCGTTCCATCGACGAAATTTTCAGGAACGCACAGCGGGCGTTCAACACTTGGAGCAAATGGGAGCCGTGCGACCGCACGACTGAAAACCTGCTAAAAATGCTGGACTTTGATTTCTTTGAAGTGCTGGACAGCGTGACCATCGCCCGTTCAAGAAAACACATTCAGAAGTATTATGATATGGCGGACATCGGCACCTTCCCGACAAGGCTAAAGCCGATTTCGCTTCGTCCGCATCTTACTGATTTGAAGGAAGCCATCAGCTACAACGAGATTTTTGAGCAGCTTATGCTCCTGACACTGACAATCTATACGCCGACTCACTACATTCAGCCAAGTAAGATGGAGAAGTATGCCGAGCTATACGGTGACAACAGGGTCAATGTCGGCTTTACGCAGGCGAACCGTGAGCAGGGCATCCGCCGTCTGACCGCCATCAACCTGATGAAGCGTATGGAAAGCTCCGTCTATTCGTTCAATCTGACGCTGACCCGTATCAAGGATTTGATAAACAGCACGATAGAAACGATTGACCGCTTTGATAAACACTCCGGTGCGACCCTCGACCTGACGGATATTTCCGATATGGACGAGTTTGACGTCGAAGATCAGAACTCGGACGAGCTGTTCTCTTTCGGACGGAAAGTCAAAATTGACCTTGCCGATATGGACTATGTGTCGTGGCGGGACAGCCTGAAAAAGGACGCTGAGGTGCTTGAACTGCTGACCTTGCTGATCGGAGATATTACACCGGAACACGACTCAAAGCTGCAAGAGCTTTTCCGGGTGATTGATAATAAAATTACGCACCCCATCAACGAAGGCAATAAAAAACTGATCATCTTCACCGCTTTTGCGGATACCGCCGGTTATCTCTATGATAATGTCAGTCGCTATGTCAAGGATAGGTATGGACTAAACACCGCAATGGTATCTGGCTCTGTGGAAGGACGGACAACCTGTCCGAAGCTCCGTGCCGACCTGAACACGGTGCTGACCTGCTTCTCGCCTATCTCGAAGGACAAGGAGCTGCTGATGCCGGGTGATAAGACGGAAATTGATGTGCTGATCGCCACCGACTGTATTTCCGAAGGTCAGAACTTGCAGGACTGCGACTACCTCATCAACTACGACATTCACTGGAATCCCGTCCGCATCATTCAGCGATTCGGGCGTATTGACCGTATCGGCAGCCGCAATAAGGTCATTCAGCTTGTGAACTTTTGGCCTGATGTGACCCTTGATGATTACATCAATCTGAAAGCAAAAGTTGAAACCCGTATGAAAATTGTGGATATGACCGCTACGGGCGACGATAATCTGCTCAGTGACGAGGAAAAGACAGACCTTGAGTACCGAAAGGCGCAGCTCAAGCGCTTGCAGGATGAAGTTGTAGACATTGAGGATATGACAACGGGCATCTCCATTATGGACTTGGGTTTAAACGAGTTCCGGCTCGACCTGCTTGACTACATAAAGCACCACCCTGACATAGACAAAACGCCCTTCGGCTTGCACTCGGTTGTTTCTGCAAGTGAGGATACGCCTGCCGGTGTGATCTATGTCCTGAAAAATCGTTCCAACAGCGTGAACATCGACAATCAGAACCGACTGCACCCCTTCTACATGGTGTATATCGGCAATGACGGAGAGGTCATCTGTGACCACCTTTCCCCGAAGCAGATGCTTGATAAAATGCGTTTCCTCTGCAAAGGAAAGACAGAGCCGATTCCTGAAGCCTACAAGCCGTTTAACAAAGAAACCCGTGACGGCAGAAATATGTCTCAGCTTTCCAAGCTGCTTGGCGACGCCATTGCTTCCATCATTGAGGTAAAGGACGAGAGTGACATTGACAGCTTCTTAGGCGGTGGTCAGGTGAGCTTCCTGTCAAACGAGATCAAAGGACTGGACGACTTTGAACTGATATGCTTCTTGGTCGTGCGATGAGGTGATAGTATGCTCGGACTTCCGAAGTCAACTGAAATGAGCAAGCAGCTTCCGAAGAAGGCTGTCTATGCGAAGTTCCAAATGAACACGGCGGCAAAGGAGAAAATCGACGCCGATATATCGAGGATCACCATTGTCAACGAGATCACACCGGCGAAAATCAACATTCCTGCCGGAGAGAAAGTCGGGAGCTTCTTTGTCCTGCTTGTGGCGCTGAAAAAGAAAGACTTTGATGAGAAAACGGTTGCCACGCTGTCAAAGCTCATTCCGCAGAACATCCTGTTTGTACTCGAATTTGAGGGGCAAAGCAAGCTGGCAATCTATCACACCAAGCTGATGCAGACGGATTGGAAGCCCACCGAAAGCTGTACCATTGAACTGCGGGGCTTGAACCTCGATAAAGTATGGGAAAACATTGTGGTGGACATCGGCGGCGTGAGCATCGCAGACGGCAATACCCTTGATGAGCAGATAGCAGCCGATGAGCGCCGACAGAAGGTTGAAAAGGAAATCGCCAAGCTGGAAAAGCAGGCACGGGCTGAAAAACAGCCGAAAAAGAAGTTTGAGCTTGTGCAGCAGATAAAAAAGCTCAAAAAAGAATTGGAGGGATAAAATTGGATCGAAAAGCGATTGAAACTCTATCTGTCAATGCCATCAGGGATAGCGTCGTTGTATCCGATTTTCTCGATCAGTTCATTGCGGACAACGATAAAGAGCCGACTTGGGATGGCTTTGTCTACATTTATAGCGACAAAAGCAAAAAGAAGGAAAAGCTTAAAGGACGGCTTCCGGTTCAAATCAAAGGCACGGAAAACGATGATTTCAGCAAAGAAGAAATATCTTTTCCGGTATCAACTACCGATCTCAACAATTACCTTTACGACGGCGGAGCAGTTTTCTTTGTCGTCTATATTGGGCATAACGGGTTGACACGGCAGATCTATTATGCTGAATTGCCTCCGATAAAACTCAGAGTATATCTTGCAGAAGCAAAAGAGCAAAAAAGCAAAAGCATTAAGCTCAAAAAATTTCCGACAGATCCGAACGAGAAGGCAATGATCTTCTTCCAGTGCTTAGAAAACTGTCAGAAACAAGCGAGCTTTTCAAGCGCTCAGTTATTGTCGCTCGAAGAACTTGAAAGTCAAGGCGTGTTGGAAGGAATAACCGTTCCCGTTTCAACTGTCGGCGGAATTGACCCGAAAACAGCCTTGCTGAAAAATGAAGTATATATTTACGCAAAAATCAAGGGTAGCGCTATTCCACAGCCAATCGAGGCTATTCCTCAGAAATTGACAACGCAGGAAATGCGAAATGCGCAGGTTTCTGTAGGAGATAGGCTGTTCTATTCAACCGTTAGGGTTGTCCAAGATGCAGAAACGGTTACGATTATCTTTGGAGAGAGCTTTTCGATAAAGGCATCCAAAAACGATAGAACGGTAAAAATCAACTATAAGAGCTCTGATAAATTGAGAACCCTAATAGTAGATTTGGATTTTTTGATTTCATACATCGAAACCGGGAGCTTTCAATGGGATGGGGTTGATGTTCCATTTGATTACAAAGGTGCCAATTTTTCGAACTTCAAGCTGGAAGAAGAAAAGTCACGACTTGAATACGCAAAAAAGATTGTTGCCTTGCTTGATCTGTTTGGGTGCAAAAAGGACTTGAGCATAAAGACCTTAAAGGATAAAGACTGGAAACATATTGGCTATCTTGTTACTGCATTTGTAGATAAGGAGCCGGTAGAACATCTAAGAACCGATTTGCCCCCGATAATGACAATAGATATAGGTGAGCTGAAATTTATAGTTTGCCTGCGAAAAATCGAAGGAAAAGATGGTACATACAGTATATTCGACTTTTTCAAAACCGAGATGTCACTCGTGTACGAAAATGAAGCCGGAGAAAAATTGCCAATCTCGCAGTATGTAATACTCCACGCAGACGATTTGATAAAAGCCGATAATATTCGCTATGATGTCTTATTGCCGTCATTCCAAAATACCGCACAACACGAAGAAACTATTACAAGGGCAAATTTCTTCTTGCTTGAATTGCTTGAAGCATACGACAAGGCTAATTCAAGGACTGAATTTCTATCTGTGGCAAGATCGTTTTCGGATTGGATTTTTGCTTCAAATGATGGATCCTTGCCCTACGATGTAAAACTGCTAAACAAGCTACAAATCGAAAAGCGTGAACGAGCACTAACGATAGACGAGGTTAAGGAACTGTTTCGGGTAATTGAAACGCCGGGTGTTAGAGAAGATGTCCTTGTCGGGGCGTACCTGCTGTTAGATCAACAGCCTGCCGCAGAACTGCATTTTGAAAAGCTCGACACTCAATTACAAGAAGAATTCAAGAAGTATCCCATATTCCATTTTTGGAAAGAAAGCGGAGGAAATTCATAATGGATAAACTGAGAATGCAAACGGCAAACAAGGCCGATGAAAATTTCAGAAAGCTGGCGGCGATGTTTCCCAACGCCGTGACGGAAACAATTACTGGATACGATGCAAACGGCAAGGCCATTGTAGATCGAGCCATTGACAAAGATGTGCTGATGCAGGAGATTTCCTGCACCGTGGTAGACGGCAATGAGGAGCGCTATCAGTTCACCTGGCCGGACAAGAAGAAGTCCGTTCTTCTTGCCAATGCCCCGATCAATAAGACCCTGCGCCCCTGCCGGGAGGAAAGCGTGGACTTTGATACCACCGAAAATCTTTATATCGAGGGCGACAACCTCGAAGTGCTGAAGCTCTTACAGGAAACCTATCTTGGCAAAATCAAGATGATCTACATTGATCCTCCGTACAATACGGGTCACGACTTTGTTTACGAGGATGACTTTGCCCAGAGCACAGATGAGTACCTTGCAAACAGCGGACAGTTTGATGAAGAAGGCAACCGTATGGTGCAGAACACCGAAAGCAACGGTCGCTTTCATACCGATTGGTTGAATATGATGTATCCACGCTTGAGACTTGCAAAAGATTTGCTTGCAGATAATGGCGTGATTTTTATTAGCATAGATAATCGTGAAAGTGCCAACTTGAGAAAGATTTGCAATGAGGTGTTCGGCGAGCGGTGTTTTATCACAGATGCAATCTGGCGTTCCTCTGATAACAGCAATAATGATGCAAAGCAGTTTTCCAATGACTACAACTCCACCCTTGTGTATTCAAAAAATCCTCTATGGCAACCAGAAAAGCAGTCTGATGATGAAAAAAGAAAACACTTTAAGAATCCAGACAATGACCCTAAGGGCCCATATTTTGACGGAAATCCGTTAAATTCTCCCAATTTTAGGGAAAATCTTTGCTATGATATTGTTTCGCCACAAGGAATTACTATACATCCGCCAAAGAACGGATGGAGATGGTCTAAGGAAACTTTGACTGAAAAGTTAGAAACAGGAGAAATTCGGTTTACTGAAGATGGAAAAAACATTCGCAGAAGAACTTATTTGTGCGACATGGAGGGATTGCCGCCATCTAACCTGTGGATAGATTTTGATAAGACAGGGCACAATCGACAAGCAAAATATGAACTTCTTAAATTGTTGCCTGAAGATGTATTTGATACTCCGAAGCCAGTCAAGCTAATTATGTATATTCTTGGATTGGTCTCGGACGGGAAGAACGATATTTATCTTGATTTTTTTAGCGGTTCATCCACAACCGCTTCTGCAGTAATGCAAACAAACGCTTTGGATGGTGGTCACAGAAAATTTATTATGGTTCAGATTCCAGAGAATCTTGATGAAAATCTAAAAAATGCCGCAAATGACAAGAAAAGGGTTCTAAAAAACGCAATAGCGTTATGCGATAAAATGGGAAAATCTCATTTGCTGACCGAAGTTGCGAAGGAGCGCATCCGCCGTGCGGGAAAGAAAATTCAAGAAGAAAGGCTTGAAGCAATCGCACTCTCTAAGCACGAATGGGATCAAACCACCTTCTATGTGGAACACAAAGAAGAATGTGACCGGCTCGGGCATCTTCCTGATGAATACTTTGCAAAGGAGCATCCTCCCATTGATACCGGTTTCCGTGTTCTGAAGTGCGATACCTCCAATATGAAAGAGGTCTACTATAACCCTGCGGAGTATGAAGCCAGCCTGTTCTCCAGCCTTGAGGATAACATCAAAGAGGACAGAACGCCGGAGGATCTGCTGTTCCAAGTAATGCTGGATTTGGGCGTGCTGCTCTCCAGCAAAATCGAGGAAACCACCATTGCCGGCAAGAAGGTGTTCAATGTGGAGGACAACTATCTGATCGCCTGCTTCGACAGCGATGTAACCGAGGAAACCATCACAACCATTGCCAAGCAGAAGCCCTACTACTTCGTAATGCGCGACAGCTCTATGGCAAGCGACAGCGTGGCAACCAACTTCGATCAGATCTTCGCCACCTACAGCCCCGACACCGTAAGGAAGGTGCTGTAATGAACAGGCAATACGCAGAAAAGATCATTTCGGCGTTAAAAGATGACTTGGAGAATGACTATAAAGGCTTTGAACTTGCTGATGATATGAGCCGTGCCGAGAAGCTGTTTGGCAAAGAACTTCCTGCAATCATTGATTGTATGGAGGAAGCAAAATATTACAGTGGCACGATTCGCAGAAATGCTCAAACAATCATTGATTTGCTTGAAATGAAATTGGCAGAGCAGGCTACGCTTTCATTTGATTTAGCAGCGTTCAGAATCAATGATACCGAGTTTTGCAAACTTGTTGAACAGTCTTTTCAGCTTTATAAAGAAGCAAAAATCGGTATGGCAACAGAAAAAGTTTGGGATGCATTTGAACGAATTAAGACATATTATCAGCAGTACGACAAAAAGACCTCCGCTGACAGGCTGCTTGATGTAATAAGTAAAGGAGACGCTGATTACAAAACAATGCTGCAAGAGGAGTTTTCTGCGCTTACCAAACTTGGAAACAGGTTTAGAATTCGCCATCACGAAACGGATAAGAAAGACATCGGTTGTAATGAACATTACGACTACCTGTTTCACAGATGCCTTTCAGTTCTGAAGCTGGCGACAAGCGTATTAAGCGAGGTGAAACCTGATGAAGTTTAATTTCAAAATACAACAATACCAAACCGATGCGGTGGATGCTGTTGTGCGTGTCTTTCAGGGGCAGGGCTTTCACGACAAGATTAGCTATATCCGTGACCGGGGCAAGGTCAAAGCGGAGCCGTATCAGATGACCCTCGGTATGTCCGATGAGGAGCTTGAAGTCATCGATCCGCTGAACGACACCGGTTATAAAAATGAAGCGGTAGAGCTTTCCGATGAGCAGCTTCTGCACAACATTCAAACCTTGCAGAGTCAGAACAACATCAAGCTCTCTGCTTCCCTTGTCAAAGACTTGGGGCGTTGCAGCCTTGATATTGAAATGGAAACCGGCACGGGCAAAACCTATGTCTATATCAAGACGATGTTCGAGCTGAACAAGAAGTACGGCTGGAGCAAGTTTATTGTGGTCGTTCCTTCTATTGCGATCCGTGAGGGCGTAAAGAAGTCCTTCGAAATCACCGCAGACCACTTTATGGAGCATTACGGCAAGAAAGCTCGCTTCTTCATCTACAACAGCTCCAACCTGAACCAGTTGGATAACTTTTCGAGCAGCTCCGGCATCAATGTGATGATTATCAACACGCAGGCGTTTGCCCGTTCATTTTCCGAGGTACAAGAGGGCAAAAAGAAAAACAAGGAGCAACTGATTATTTATGATACACGGGATGAATTCGGCTCCCGCCGCCCGATCGATGTTATCAAGGCAAACCGCCCGATCATTATTTTGGACGAGCCACAGAAAATGGGCGGCGATGTGACGCAGAAGGCGCTGAAAAACTTCAATCCGCTGTTCTCTCTCAACTACTCGGCTACCCACGCCAAGCAGCACAATCTTATTTATGTGCTGGATGCGTTGGACGCCTTCAACAAGCGGTTGGTCAAGAAGATCGAGGTCAAGGGCTTTGAGGTCAAGAACTTCCGTGGTACGGACAGCTACCTCTACCTTGAGCAGATTGTTCTTTCCAGCAAGAAGCCGCCGATGGCAAAAATTGAGCTAGAGATCGGCTACAACAAGTCCATCAACCGGGAAACCCGTATTCTCAGCGTTGGTGATGACCTTTACTTCGTTTCGCAGGAAATGGAGCAGTACAAGGGCTACACCATCTCCGAAATTGACCCACTGCGTGGCACCGTGACCTTTACCAACGGCGAAGTCATCAAAGCCGGTGATGTGGTGGGCGATGTGTCCGAAAAGGATATGCGCCGCATTCAAATCAGAGAAACCATCCTCTCCCACTTTGAGAAAGAGGAAAAGCTCTTCAATATGGGCATCAAGTGTCTGTCCCTGTTCTTCATCGACGAAGTGGCAAAGTACCGCCAGTATGATGAAAACGGCGACGAGGTGCTTGGCGAATATGGCGTGATGTTTGAGCAGGAGTATCTTGCCATTCTGAACGAGTACATTACGATGTTTGACACGCCGTATCAGAAGTATCTCAAATCCACTTGCAGCGATGTAAGCCGGGTACATAAGGGCTATTTCAGCATCGACAAGAAAACCGGTCGCAGCGTGGACAGCAAGGCTAATAAAGAGGGTTTTGATGAAAAAGATGTTTCAGCCTATGACCTGATTCTGAAAAACAAGGAACGGCTGCTGTCCTTTGACGAGCCAACACGGTTTATCTTCTCCCACTCCGCACTGCGTGAGGGCTGGGACAACCCGAATGTGTTCCAAATCTGCACTCTGAAGCACTCCGACAGCAACACGGCGAAGCGGCAGGAAGTCGGTCGTGGTCTGCGCCTTTGCGTTAATCAAGACGGCAACCGTATGGATGTGCAGAGCTGCGGCGACAGCGTTCACGAGATCAACACGCTGACGGTGGTCGCTAGCGAAAGCTACAAAACCTTTGTTGCAGATCTGCAGTCGGATATTAAGACCGTGCTTTATGATAGACCCACAGTGGCTACAAGCGAATACTTCAAGGGCAAATATGTCAAGGTGGACGATGTACCGACGCTTATCGACGATGAGAAAGCCAATGCCATCGAGTTCTACCTCATTCAGAACGGCTATGTGGATATGAAGCGCAAAGTGACGGACAAGTACCGTCAGGATGTTAAGAACGGAACCGTTGCGGAGCTGCCGGAGGAACTCAAGCCGATGACAGACGGCATCCATATGCTCATTCAGGCGGTCTATGACGATAGTGTCCTCAAGGATATGTTCACCGACGGTCACGAAACCAGGGTCAAAGAGAACCCTCTCAACGAGAACTTCGCCAAGCGAGAGTTTCAGGCGTTGTGGCGTGAGATCAACCACAAGTACGCCTACACCGTCGATTTTGACAGCGCCGAGCTGATCCGCAACGCCATTGCCCATATTGACGAAAAGCTCTTTGTTTCCGAGCTGCAATACACGACCACCATCGGACGGCAGAAAACGGAGATGAATGAGTATGAGATCGAGCGTGGAGCATCCTTCACCGGCGAAAAGACCCGGACGCAGACACTCAAACACGCCGAAACCAGTCAGATCAAGTACGATCTCATCGGAAAAATCGCAGAGGGTACTGTTCTGACACGGCGCACGGTTTCTGCGATCCTGCAAGGCATCCGTGTGGATAAGCTCTATATGTTCAAGAACAACCCGGAGGAGTTCATCACAAAGGTCATCCGGCTCATCAACGAACAGAAAGCCACAATGATCGTAGAGCATATTTCCTACGATACCATTGAGGGCGAATATGACAGCTCCATCTTCACGGCTGAAAAGGCAACACAGAGCTTTGATAAGGCGTTCCTTGCAAAGAAAGCCATTCAGGACTATGTGTTCACAGACGGCTCAGCTGACAAGAGCATCGAGAGAAAGTTTGCTGAGGATTTGGACGCAGCAGACGAGGTATGCGTCTACGCAAAACTGCCGAGAACCTTCCAAATTCCTACGCCGGTAGGAAACTATTCGCCGGACTGGGCAATCGCTTTCTATGAGGGCAAGGTCAAGCATATTTTCTTCATAGCCGAAACGAAAGGCACAATGGAAAGTCTTGAGCTGCGTCCTATTGAGCAGGCGAAAATCTCTTGCGCCAAGAAGCTGTTCAATGAGATGTCCACAAGTAATGTCGTATACCACGATGTAGACAGCTACCAGAGTTTGCTGAACATCATGAATTCGTTATAAAAAAGGCAGGGACACACAAACAAAGGTGTGCCCCTGTCTTCAATTCTCATCCGACTGCCACTTCAACCTTTTTACCGCTGAAGGCCACGCCGTATTTATAAATCGTCCTGACCCCGGCGGTCGTCAGCTCGGTTTCGTATTTCTTATCGTTGATCTGCTGTAAGGCTGTCTCGGACAGCTTTTTCAGCTTTTCGTCGCTGCAATTCTTCTCCGCTTTCAGTTCGATCAGGATGCCCGGAAGTCCCTTTTGCGTGGGCTTCAACTGAATGTCATAGCGCCCGTCGCCCGATTCCCGGTTGGAGGTCACGAAAGCGCCGCCCAGCAGGGCGCACAGTCCCAGCA
>ENA-OYXD01000721-OYXD01000721.1-human-gut-metagenome-genome-assembly--contig:-NODE-721-length-17105-cov-9.611613_pt1 | contig 17105 bp, 10 predicted proteins | sample MGYA00244818_ERZ653412 | MGnify/ENA primary metagenome ERZ653412 (study PRJEB26926, sample SAMN06165146) | human gut metagenome | biome: ENVO:00009003; feature: ENVO:2100002; material: ENVO:00002003...
CGAGATTACTACGCGTCTCGTGGGCTCGGAGATGTGTATAAGAGACAGTTCATGTTTATCCAATCATTTTTTACAATTTTTTCTTTAACATTTTTAACTTTTTGTTTATTTCGCACAAAAAGAACTTCTTTCAATTTTTTGCATATATAGTATAATATAGTAGGTTATGATATTTTATGACTAATTTTTAAAAAACGATTGTTACACATAGAAATAACGGTGCATTTTAATTGTAACAGTTCAGCTATACAGCGCGATTTTACGAATGGCGCAGACGAAACTGTTACTTTCAACCCATTTAGGTGAAAGAAAAGAGGAAGCATTATGTATAAAATTGATTTTAACGAACCGATCCATATCCATTTTATAGGAATCGGCGGTATCAGCATGAGCGGACTTGCGGAAATCCTTTTAAAAGAAGGATTCACTGTATCCGGCTCCGACACAAAGGAATCTCCTTTAACGAAGAAACTGGTTTCTGAAGGCGCTCATATTATCTATGGTCAGAAAGCGGAAAATATCACACGGGATATCGGTTGTGTCGTTTACACTGCGGCAATCAATCGAAATAATCCTGAACTGATCGAAGCAGTTGCGCTGAAAATTCCGATGCTGACCCGCGCAGAACTGCTCGGACAGCTTATGAAAAACTACGATACGCCGATCGCAGTTTCCGGAACTCACGGGAAAACAACGACAACGTCCATGATCTCTCATATTTTACTGGAAGGAGATCTCGACCCGACGATTTCAGTCGGAGGTATTTTGAAGGCGATCGGAGGAAATATCCGTGTCGGAAATTCAGGTACGTTTATTACGGAAGCATGTGAATATACGAACAGTTTTCTTCATTTCTTCCCAAAAATCAGCGTAATCCTTAATATCGAAGAGGATCACCTCGATTTCTTCAAAGATCTGGAAGATATTCGTCATTCATTCCATCAGTTTGCGGAACTGCTTCCTGAAGACGGAACTCTTATTATCAATGCCGAGATCAAAGATTATGCCGAGATATACGAAGGTCTTTCCTGCAATGTCGTGACATACGGAACAAACGGATGTTTTGATTACAGCGCGAAAAATATTACTTATGACGAAAACGGACATGTCGCATTTGACTTGTTCCGCCGCGGTGAATATGCGGATCATATCCAGTTGTCGGTAACAGGCGACCATAATGTTTCAAACGCTCTGTCCGCCATTGCCGTTGCTGATATTCTTGGTCTTTCTATAGATATCACTAAGAGAGGATTGTTGTCTTTTACAGGAACAGACCGCCGTTTTGAATATAAAGGGGAATTTAACGGAGTAACTGTTATTGATGATTATGCACACCATCCGACAGAGATTCTTGCCACATTAAAAGCAGCGCAGCACTCTTTGCACAACAGTGTGTGGTGTGTATTCCAACCTCATACTTATACAAGGACAAAAGCGTTCTTCCATGAATTCGCAGAGGCGCTCTCTCATGCAGACCACCTCGTACTTGCCGATATCTTTGCTGCAAGAGAAACAGATACTCTCGGCATCTCCTCGGCAGATCTGGCGAAAGAAACCGAAAAACTCGGAACAGATACGCACTACTTCCCAAGCTTTGCACAGATTGAAGCATTCCTGAAAGAAAACTGCCGTCCCGGTGATCTGCTCATCACAATGGGAGCCGGAGACGTTGTTACAATCGGTGAAAATCTGCTAAAATAAACATCGTAGAAGCTATTTTTAAGTTCTCCACATAGTTATCTACAAAAAAGAGCAAGTTACCAACAAAAAAGCCCTTTTTTACCCGGCAGTAAAATGATACTATATAAGAAACACCTGACAAAAGCGGATTCCATGTCCGCTTTTTGTTAACCCCAGTTCAGCCCATCTCCGTGCTTGTAAGCATAAGTCATACTCGTATGACTTTGCGAACAAGTACCGAGATGGAGTGAGCGCCTTTTCATGAGCAAACCGCGGCAGCGCCGCTTTGAGTCCGCAGGACGTGTTTGCGATTGGCGCGGGCTGAACTGGGAGACTCCCTATACGGCGAGCGCCTTTTCATGAGCAAACCGCGGCAGCGCCGCTTTGAGTCTGCAGGACGCGTTTGCGATTGGCGCGGGCTGAACTGGGAGACTCCCTATACGGCGAGCGCTTTTTCATGAGCAAACCGCGGCAGCGCCGCTTTGAGTCCGCAGGACGCGTTTGCGATTGGCGCGGGCTGAACCGGGAAAAACGCGGCAGCGCCGCTTTGACCTTCACAAAACACTTAAGAATAATGAAACAGGATGGAGTAAGTATGAAAACACTGACATTAAAAAATAAATTTCAGACAAACGCGACGCTGCTGCCAAACGATTTTATCGACAATTACATGGTCAATGCCAACGGCGAATTTATAAAAGTATATCTTTTTCTTCTGCGGCATGCCGAAGACGACAATCCTGCGCTGACACTTTCTATGATTGCAGATTGTCTCAACAATACGGAAAAAGACATCTTGCGGGCGCTTAGATATTGGGAATCCGAAGGACTGCTCCGATCAGAATATGCGGCGGACGGAAAAATCACATCTCTCGAACTGCAAAGTTTTGCATGTGCATGGACTCCTCCCGCGTCCCGGAATACCGATTCTCCTGCCGGAGGCATTGCGCCGCAGACTGTCCGCTCCACGATACAAAATGTGTCCGACCGGAATCTTCCTTCTCAGCCTCAGTCAGATATTTCTTTATCTGCAGGTCTGACAGATCCGGTTCACTCTATACATAATAAAGAAGGGCTGCACACAGCTTCACGCCAGACAGCATCCGCTTCAAATGCATCCATTCAAAAAGCCGTCGCTATTGACGAATTTCGGGCACAAAAAGAAATAAAATCTCTCCTCTTTATTGCAGAACAATATTTGGGAAAAACATTAACACATACTGAAATGGAGACAATTACTTATTTTTATGATACACTGCATATGTCGGCAGATCTGATTGAGTATTTGATCGAATCTTGTGTAGAAAACGGACATAAAAGCATCCACTATATCAAAAAGGTCGCTTTTTCATGGGTCGAAGAAGGAATCGAGACAGTCTCTCAGGCAAAAGAGCAGTCTATGCTCTATTCCAGAAGCTGCTACACTGTACTGAATGCGTTCGGTATCAAAGGCAGAGGACCTGCTGCCTCAGAACTTGAATTTATCAAAAAATGGTCTGAGCAGTATGCATTTTCCTCTGACATTATCGCAGAGGCGTGCAGACGCACGATTACCTCTACACACCAGCCGAGCTTTGAATATGCCGATTCTATTCTGACAAAGTGGCATGAACACAATATCCGTCACTTAAAAGAGATCTCGGCGCTTGACGAAGCTCATCAGAAACAGAACTCTGCCGTAAGAACTGCCGCGCGGCAAAAACCTGTAACAAAGAATCTGAACAATTTTGAGCGCCGCAGTTACGATATGGAATCACTTGAAGAACAACTGCTGAAAAGCAATTAACAAAACGATTATCATTGAGCCAGACGGCAAGTAGAAGGAGTATCTCCATGGCACTTAAAAATTCACAATATTATGCACTGATGCGGGAGTACGAACAAACCAGATTGAAAAATCACGATCTTCAAATGAAGCGTTATGAAGAAGTTTACAAAAAACTTCCGGAATTCAAATCACTGGATGAATCGATTTCCATCCTTTCAGTGCAGTATGGCAAAAAAATGCTAAACGGCGATCCGAAAGCATTGTCTTCTCTCAAAGAAGAGCTTGCAATCCTGCGGCAGAACAAAAAGAACCTTCTTACTTCTGCCGGATTTCCCAAAGATTATCTGGAACCGATCTACGATTGTCCCGACTGCATGGACACCGGATATATCGGAAACGAAAAATGTCACTGTTTCAAACGCTCCGTTATTGAGCTTTTATATGAACAGTCCAATATCAAAGAATTTCCGACAGAAGCATCTTTCGACTATTTTGACCTTGATTTTTATCCGGCTTCCCAGTATGATAAAACAACGGGAAAAAACGCCCGCGCTATGATGGAAGAGACATTAAATATATGCCATCGCTTTATAAATAACTTCGGAAAGGAATTCAACAATCTCTTTTTCTATGGGAGCGTCGGAGTCGGAAAAACTTTCCTTTCCACCTGTATCGCCCGCGAAATCATGGAACGTGAATTTTCGGTTCTCTATTTCTCGGCGCCGCAGCTTTTCAGTGTACTTACGCAGACAAAATTTGACCGCAATGACGTCGATTCAAAAAATATGAATGACTATATATTCAACTGTGATCTTCTGATCATTGATGATCTTGGAAGCGAGTACACAAATGCGTTCATTGCCGCACAGTTTTTTACATGTATCAACGAACGTCTCATTCACAAGAAATCAACGATCATCTCAACAAATCTTTCTCTTGAATCGCTTGCCAATCTTTATACCGAGCGCTCTTTCTCGAGAATCACAAGCAGCTATGCATTGTTAAAGATAATCGGTGATGATATACGAATCAAGAAAAAATTAAAAAATAGGGAGGTACATTAATGTTACGCCGAACAGAACGAATTTTGGAAAATATTCCGGTAGGAAGTCTTGGTCTTATTTCCCTCACGGGATGTGAAGAACTGGGAAAGAAAGTAGATGACTATCTTGTAAAATGGAGACACGAAAGCGGAAATGCTTTTCGCGACGATATTGCATTTTCGGGATATGAAAAAGATTCTTATCTTCTTGATGCCCGCGTTCCGCGCTTTGGCTCAGGAGAAGCAAAAGGAGTTCTCGGAGAGTCCGTTCGCGGAAAAGATCTGTATCTTATGGTAGATGTATGTAATTACAGCATTACTTACTCTCTTGCGGGAAAGACAAATCACATGTCTCCTGACGATCATTTCCAGAACTTAAAGAGAATTATCGCTGCCATTGGCGGAAAAGGACGACGTATCAATGTTATCATGCCGTTTTTATATGAGAGCCGTCAGCACAAAAGAAGTTCCCGTGAATCACTCGACTGCGCTCTTGCTTTGCAGGAACTTGTACGCATGGGAGTTGAAAACATCATTACTTTTGACGCTCATGACCCACGTGTACAAAATGCGATCCCGCTGAGCGGATTTGAAACAGTTTCTCCGACATATCAGTTTATAAAAGGGCTTCTGCGCAATGTCAAAGACTTACAGATCGACGCAGATCATATGATGGCGATCAGTCCTGACGAGGGCGGAACAAACCGTGCCGTATATCTTGCCAACGTACTTGGCCTTGACATGGGTATGTTCTATAAACGCCGCGATTACACAAAGATTGTAGACGGACGTAATCCGATCGTTGCTCATGAATTCCTTGGCTCTTCCGTAGAGGGAAAAGATGTCATCATCATCGACGATATGATTTCTTCAGGAGACAGCATCATAGATGTCGCTACGGAACTGAAACAGCGTAAAGCAAACCGGATTTTCGCTGCGGCTACATTCGGTCTGTTTACAAACGGTATGGAGAAATTCGACAAAGCATATGAAGACGGTATTATTCACGGTATCCTTACGACAAACCTGATCTACCAGACACCGGAGCTTTTGTCTAAACCATATTACATCAACTGTGATATGAGCAAATATATTGCTCTTATCATCGATACATTGAATCATGACGGATCTCTTAGTTCTATTTTAAGTCCGAACGAAAGAATCCAGCATGTTCTTCAGAAATACAAAAACGGAGAGCCGGTCTAAGACCGCTCTCCATGCTTTTTTCATACTTTAAGCGAATAAATTACTATGAACAGACAAAACAACAAAACAGAACGAAAAAAAACGATTTCTGACACACTATTTACAGCTTTCATGCTCTTCACTGCGACTGCTGTTTCTTTTTGTTTCTTTCACTTAGGAAATAAAAATTCAGCAAACATCACTGTGATCTATACGCTTGCGCTCATTTTGACCGCTCTTAAGACGTCCGGATATGTATACGGCATTGTCGCCTCTTTATTCTGCGTCATCGCCGTTAATTTCCTTTTTTCTTATCCATTTTTTAAATTTAATTTTTCATTGGACGGATATCCTGTCACGTTTATCGGGATGCTCGCGATCACACTAATCACAAGCGCAACAACAACTTCTTTAAAACAACATCAAAAAGCCGCTGCGGAACGAGAAAAAGCGCTGGCAGAAGCTGATAAAGAAAAACTGCGTGCAAATCTTTTACGTGCCGTATCACATGATCTGCGAACACCACTCACAAGTATTATCGGCTCTTCCTCTTCTTATTTGGAAAACGGATCAGATATGACCGAATATGAACGAACCGAACTTGTATCAAATATTAAAGAGGATTCTGAATGGCTGCTGAATATGGTCGAGAATCTTCTTACGATCACGCGCATAGACAACAACTCTCAAGACAAAGTGAAGAAGTCTCCGGAAGTCGTCGAAGAAGTCGTTTCAGAGGCTATACAACGGCTCAGAAAACGGCTTTCGGACGTCCGTATCAAAGTCCATATGCCGAATGATTTTCTTATGATTCCCATGGACGCCACATTAATCGAACAGGTTCTCATTAATCTTCTGGAAAATGCTTCCGTTCATTCTGAAAGTACGGAAGAGATCGATCTGATCATTACACAGACAAAAGAGTGTGTTTCTTTTTCTGTCCGTGACTACGGAAAGGGAATCGATCCCGAACAGCTTCCTTATATATTTGAAGGTCAGCGCAGTTCCGGAAAAAATTCAGACCACCATAAAGGAATCGGAATCGGTCTGTCAATCTGTAAGACGATCATAGAAGCTCATGGAGGGAAATTAACCGCTGTCAATCACAAACACGGCGCCGAATTTATTTTTACACTTCCAAAAGAAAAGGAGGTTGAAGCAAATGCCTAAATTTTCAGTCTTAATCATTGAAGATGAAAAAAATATACAAACTTTCATGGGAAAGGTTTTAAAACGTCATGACTATCAGGTTCTTTATGCCGATACCGGTAAGCAAGGACTGGAAATGATCCGTTCCCGATGCCCGGATCTTATCCTTCTTGATCTGGGACTTCCGGACATGGACGGCTGTTCTATTATCCGGAACGTCCGTACATGGGCAAGTACTCCGATCATCGTTATTTCCGCCCGCACTGCCGAACGGGAAAAGGTTGCGGCTCTTGATCTGGGTGCTGATGATTATATTACAAAACCATTCGGAACTTCCGAGCTTCTTGCACGGATCCGCGCTTCCCTCAGACACAGCAATCGTCTGCTCACTGACAGCACCTTCTATATCCGTCCTTACCGACATAAGGATTTAATACTTGACTTTTCCAAACGGCTGCTCACGATTCGCGGCAATGCTGTCCATCTGACTCCGATCGAATATAAGATTGTAGCATATCTGGCGCAAAATTCCGGAAAAGTCATTACATATGCATCGATTCTTTCAAATGTATGGGGACCTTACGCTGATAATGACAATAAGATTCTTCGTGTCAACATGGCCAATATCCGCCGAAAAATCGAAGAAGATCCCGCACAGCCTCAATACATTTTTACCGAAGTCGGAGTCGGCTATCGTATGGCTGAAGATGAAGATGAGTAAATGTTAAAAACCCGCTAAGGTTTTTGCCGCTTTATTCCATTTTACACTTTGCTCCTTTAAAATAGAGACTGATTTGTTTTTATTTCATTTGTTTTGCACAGAAAATTATTTTTTTGTGTAAAACCGCAAAATTTATTTTAAGGAGTGACCTACAATGAATATCGGTTTAATTTTACTTATGCTAATCGGAGGCTCTGTCGGAGTTTTTTCTACACTCTACATTCTGATCAGCCTTCCTGTCATAATTTTTCTGAAGATTTATCGAAAAATTCGATTCGGAGCTTCTCTTTATGATTAAATAAAATCAATGATTTTCTTATCTTATGCATGTTTTTTACAGAGCTGAACAAAAAACTCCGTATACGTCACCGGGTTTTATCCCGAATCTGTATACGGAGTTTTTATTTTATCTTATTCTTTGTCTTTCTTGTTTATTATTCTTGCACTTTCTTGCTTAGCAGAACAATGATCTTTTATTCTTCTGTGACAAAAGCCTCTTCATCATCTGCTTCTTCTGTATCCATCACTTCATCCGTCAACGCTGTCTCTTCGTTTTCCAAACTTTCATTTACTGCATCTGCGCTTACTGCCTCAGCGTTTTCCGCTTCTGCATTCTCTCCTTCTGCGCTCTCTTCAGTTTCAAGTTCCTCTGCCAGCATCGCTTCTGCTCTGGCATCTGTATTTAACGCTACGTCACGATATTTTTTCATACCCGTACCCGCCGGAATATGTTTACCGATAATTACGTTTTCTTTCAGACCGACAAGATGATCGACTTTTCCTTTGATTGCCGCTTCGGTAAGAACTTTCGTTGTTTCCTGGAAAGATGCGGCTGAAAGGAAGGAATCTGTAGCAAGTGAAGCTTTCGTAATACCAAGCATGATCTGCTCGCCTATAGCCGGCTCTTTTCCTTCTTCTTCAAGACGCTCGTTTACTTCATTGAATTCAAGAACGTCAACCATTGTTCCCGGAAGGAATTCTGTATCACCCTTCTCTTCGATGCGGACTTTCTTCAACATCTGGCGAACGATAACCTCGATATGCTTATCGTTGATCTCAACACCCTGCAGACGGTATACTCTCTGCACTTCCTGAAGCATATAATCCTGAACGGCTCTAAGACCTTTGATCTTCAGAATATCATGCGGATTTACACTACCTTCCGTCAGTTCGTCTCCGGCTTCAAGCATCACGCCGTCCTGTATTTTAATACGAGAACCGTACGGGATCAAATACGCCTTTGATTCGCCTGTCTCATCATTTGTAACGATGATCTCACGTTTCTTCTTCGTGTCGGAAATCATTGCGCGTCCGGCAAATTCCGTGATGATCGCAAGACCTTTCGGCTTTCTCGCCTCGAAAAGCTCCTCGACACGCGGAAGACCCTGTGTGATATCGTCACCGGCAACTCCTCCTGTATGGAACGTACGCATTGTAAGCTGTGTTCCCGGCTCACCGATCGACTGGGCAGCCACAATACCAACTGCTTCTCCGACCTGAACCGCTTCTCCTGTCGCCATGTCTGCTCCGTAACATTTTGCACATACGCCGTTCTTACATTTACATGTAAGGATCGTACGGATCTTCACTTTCTTCAGTGACTCGCCGTTCTCATCCACGCCTTTTTTCATAACGCGTTCCGCGCGGCGCGGTGTGATCATGTGGTTTGCTTTTACGAGTACATTTCCGTCTTTATCTTTGATGTCCTCACAGGAATAGCGTCCTGTAATACGCTCCTGAAGGCTCTCAATCTCTTCATTTCCATCCATAAATGCAGATACATACATTCCCGGAATCTCTTTTCCTTCTTCTGCACAATCAGAATCATGGATAATCAATTCCTGAGATACGTCTACAAGACGTCTCGTCAGGTAACCTGAATCGGCTGTACGAAGAGCCGTATCTGACAGACCTTTACGAGCACCATGAGCAGACATGAAATATTCAAGTACGTCAAGACCTTCACGGAAGTTTGATTTGATAGGCAACTCGATCGTACGTCCTGTCGTATCTGCCATAAGTCCACGCATACCTGCAAGCTGCTTGATCTGCTTATCAGATCCACGGGCTCCGGAGTCAGCCATCATAAAGATGTTATTATATTTATCAAGACCTGTCAGCAGAGCCTCTGTCAGCTTATCATCGGTTGCTTTCCAAGTTTCGACAACTTCTTTATAACGCTCTTCTTCTGTTATAAGACCACGTTTGTAATTCTTTGTGATTTTATCTACGGTATTCTGTGCTTCCTCGATCATCTGAGGTTTCTGCGGCGGCACCGTCATATCTGAAATTGATACAGTCATAGCCGCTCTTGTAGAGAATTTGTATCCGATTGCCTTTACATTGTCAAGCACTTCCGCTGTTTGTGTTGCTCCGTGAGTATTGATTACTTTTTCAAGAATCTGTTTCAACTGTTTCTTTCCGACATGGAAATCAACCTCGAGAAGCAGCTCGTTTCCTTCTACCTCTCGATCTACGAATCCAAGATCCTGCGGAATAATCTCATTAAACAAAAGACGTCCGAGTGTCGCATCGATCGTTCCTGTCTTCTCAGTTCCGTCCGGCATCATTCTAGTTACACGAACTTTGATTCGCGAGTGGAGCGTAATATATCCGTTCTCATATGCAAGAATTGCTTCGCTCATGCTCTTAAAGAACATTCCTTCGCCCTTTACTCCCGGTCTTTCCTGCGTCAGATAATAAATACCGAGAACCATATCCTGTGAAGGAACCGCCACCGGTCCTCCGTCGGACGGTTTCAGCAGGTTGTTCGGTGAAAGAAGCAAGAAACGGCACTCTGCCTGAGCTTCCTGTGACAGCGGAACGTGTACCGCCATCTGGTCACCGTCGAAGTCGGCATTGTACGCTGTACAAACGAGCGGATGGAGCTTGATTGCCTTACCTTCTACAAGAATCGGCTCAAATGCCTGGATACCGAGTCTGTGAAGCGTGGGGGCGCGGTTAAGCATAACCGGATGTTCCTTGATCACTTCCTCAAGAACATCCCAAACTTCCGGCTGAAGTCTCTCTACCATTTTCTTTGCATTTTTTATATTATGTGCTGTTCCGTTTGCCACAAGTTCTTTCATAACAAACGGTTTAAACAGTTCGATTGCCATCTCTTTCGGAAGACCGCACTGATAAATCTTAAGTTCCGGTCCTACGACGATAACGGAACGTCCCGAATAGTCGACACGTTTTCCAAGCAGGTTCTGACGGAAACGTCCGGATTTACCTTTCAGCATATCTGAAAGTGATTTCAGCGCTCTGTTTCCCGGGCCTGTAACCGGACGTCCACGGCGTCCGTTGTCGATCAAAGCGTCTACCGCTTCTTGAAGCATACGTTTTTCGTTTCTTACGATAATGTCCGGCGCTCCAAGCTCAAGCAGTCTTTTCAGACGATTGTTTCTGTTAATGATTCTTCTGTACAGATCATTCAAATCACTTGTCGCAAAACGGCCTCCGTCAAGCTGTACCATAGGACGAAGATCCGGCGGAATAACCGGAATTGCAGAAAGGATCATCCATTCCGGACGGTTGCCCGACTCACGGAACGCCTCAACAACTTCAAGGCGTTTCACGATTCTCGCTCTCTTTTGACCTGTCGCATTTTCCAACCCTGCCTGAAGTTCTGCATATTCTTTTTCAAGATCGATGCTTTCCAGAAGTTCTTTGATTGCCTCGGCTCCCATGCCTACGCGGAATGAGCCGCTGCCCCACTTCTCTTTCTGTTCCTGATACTCTGTCTCAGAGAGAATCTGTTTATACTGAAGATCCGTCTCTCCTTTGTCGAGAACAATGTATGAAGCAAAGTAAAGCACTCTTTCCAATGTTCTCGGAGAGATATCAAGGATCAATCCCATACGGCTCGGAATTCCCTTGAAATACCAGATATGAGACACCGGAGCGGCAAGGGCGATATGCCCCATACGCTCACGACGCACACTTGCCTTTGTAACCTCGACGCCGCATCGGTCACAAACAACACCTTTGTAACGGATCTTTTTATATTTTCCACAATGACACTCCCAGTCTTTGCTCGGTCCGAAGATTCTCTCACAGAACAGTCCGTCTTTTTCCGGTTTTAATGTTCTGTAGTTGATCGTCTCCGGCTTTGTAACCTCACCTCTTGACCATTCCATGATCTTTTCCGGTGAAGCCAGACCGATCTTGATCGCGTCAAATGTTAACGGTTGATATTGTTGTTCATTATTGTTTGGCATATATTTGGATCCTCCTCTTATTCTTCCTCATAATCGGAATACTCGTCAAACTCAATGTCCACCGGGGCATCATCATCCGGCTCTTCCTCAGGTTCAACATCCTCGAGTTTCTCGCCTACAAACTCCTTCTCACTAAATCCGTGATCACCGAAAGATTCATTCTCATCACGGTACTTTCTGTCTCCTTCGATAATGTGACGCAGATCTGTCTCGCCGTAATCTACGTTCTCCATAATCTCTACTTCTGTATTGTCATCACGCAGGACACGCACATCCAACGCAAGAGACTGAAGCTCTTTTAAAAGCACCTTAAATGACTCCGGAATACCCGGTTCCGGTATATTTTCTCCTTTGATGATCGCCTCGTAAGTCTTCACACGACCTACAACGTCGTCGGACTTCACTGTCAGGATCTCCTGCAGTGTATAAGATGCGCCGTACGCCTCCAGCGCCCAAACTTCCATCTCTCCGAAACGCTGTCCGCCGAACTGTGCTTTACCACCGAGCGGCTGCTGCGTAACGAGGGAGTAAGGACCTGTAGAACGCGCATGGATCTTATCATCTACAAGATGGTGAAGTTTCAGGTAGTGCATGTGTCCGATTGTTACCGGACTGTCGAAATACTCACCTGTACGTCCGTCTCTCAAACGCACTTTACCGTCTCTTGAGAGCGGAACGCCTTTCCAAAGGTTTCTGTGTTCTCTATTGTCAGACAGGTACTGCAATACTTCCGGAAGAAGCTCCTGTCCATGCTTTTTCTCAAACTCTTCCCACTCAAGATTGACATAATCATTTGCCAGATCAAGAGTATCCATAATGTCGATCTCGTTTGCTCCGTCAAAGACAGGCGTAGAAATGTTAAATCCAAGAGCTTTCGCCGCAAGACTCAAGTGGATCTCAAGCACCTGTCCGATATTCATACGAGACGGCACACCAAGCGGATTCAAAACAATATCCAGCGGGCGCCCGTTCGGAAGAAACGGCATATCCTCTACCGGAAGCACACGGGAAACGACACCCTTGTTACCGTGACGTCCGGCCATCTTATCTCCTACAGATATCTTTCTCTTCTGCGCGATGTAAATTCTGACCGCCTGATTTACCCCGGGTGAAAGCTCGTCGCCGTTTTCTCTTGTAAATACTTTCGCATCTACAACGATACCATACTCACCGTGCGGCACTTTCAAGGATGTATCTCTTACTTCACGGGCTTTCTCTCCGAAAATCGCACGGAGAAGTCTCTCCTCAGCCGTAAGCTCTGTCTCTCCTTTCGGAGTTACTTTTCCGACGAGAATATCTCCGGCGCGCACTTCCGCACCGATACGGATGATTCCTCTCTCATCAAGGTCTTTCAACGCATCATCGCCGACGCCCGGAATATCTCTCGTGATCTCTTCAGGTCCGAGTTTTGTATCTCTTGCCTCTGCCTCATATTCTTCGATATGAACAGAAGTATAAACATCATCCTGTACAAGTCTCTCACTCAGAAGAACAGCATCCTCGTAGTTATAACCTTCCCATGTCATAAAACCGATGAGCGGGTTCTTACCAAGAGCCATCTCTCCGCCTGATGTAGACGGTCCATCTGCAATAACCTGTCCTGCCGCAACAACGTCGCCTTTATTAACGATCGGACGCTGATTGTAACAGTTACTCTGGTTGCTTCGCTGGAATTTTGTCAGCTTATAAGATGTCTTCTTGCCGTCTTCTTCGCGGACAACGATCTCTTTTGACGTAGAGCTTTCTACTGTTCCCGCCCGTTCTGCGACAACACATACTCCCGAGTCAACGGCAGCTTTTACTTCCATACCCGTACCGACTACCGGAGCCTCTGTCGTCAGAAGCGGAACTGCCTGACGCTGCATGTTCGATCCCATAAGAGCACGGTTGGCATCGTCGTTTTCAAGGAACGGAATCAGAGCCGTAGCGACTGAGAATACCATCTTCGGAGAAACATCCATGTAATCGAACTTGCTTCTCTCGTATTCCTGTGTTTCCTCTCTGTAACGACCGGATACATTTTTATGAATAAAGTGGCCTTCTTCATCAAGCGGTGTATTCGCCTGTGCCACATGATAATTGTCTTCTTCGTCAGCTGTCATATAAACAACTTTTTCTGTAACGACCGGATTTTCCGGATCAGACTTATCAATCCAACGATATGGCGCTTCAACAAATCCATACTGATTAATTCGCGCATATGTTGCCAAAGAGTTGATCAGACCGATGTTCGGACCTTCAGGCGTCTCGATCGGACACATTCTTCCATAGTGTGAATAATGTACGTCTCGAACCTCGAATCCGGCGCGATCTCTGGAAAGACCTCCCGGTCCAAGTGCGGAAAGACGTCTCTTATGTGTCAACTCTCCAAGCGGGTTGTTCTGATCCATAAACTGAGACAACTGAGAAGAACCGAAGAACTCTTTCACCGCTGCCGTCACCGGTTTGATATTGATCAGTGACTGCGGGGAAATTCCTTCCTGATCCTGTGTCGTCATACGCTCACGGACAACTCTTTCTAATCTTGAAAGACCGATTCTGTACTGATTCTGGAGCAATTCTCCTACTGCGCGGATACGGCGGTTACCCAAATGGTCAATGTCATCATCCGTTCCCATGCCATATTCAAGATGCATATTATAGTTGATGGACGCGAGGATGTCCTCTTTTGTAATATGCTTCGGGATCAAATCGTGAATGTCACGTTTGATCAACGCTTTCATCTCTTCGATGTCTCCTGCGGACTCTTCGATAATTCCCGCCAAAACCGGATAATATACCTGCTCCGTAACACCTACTTCTTCAGGATCGATATCTGTAACAGCCTGAAAATCTACCATCATATTAGAAAGGATCTTGATGTTTCTCTCTTCATCTTCACCTTCTACCCACAGATAAGGAACGGCATTGTTCTGGATCTTATCTGCAAGTTCACGAGTAATCTTCGTACCTTTTTCAGCAACTATCTCTCCCGTAAGCTGACTCACCGCATCCTCTGCAAGTATGCAGCCTGCAATACGGTTTTTCAGCATCAGTTTCTTATTGAATTTATAACGTCCAACCTTTGCGAGATCATATCTTCTCGGATCAAAGAACATGCTGTTGATCAGACTTTCCGCGCTGTCTACTGCAAGCGGCTCGCCCGGGCGGATCTTCTTGTACAGTTCCAAAAGACCTTCCTGATAACTCTCCGCAGTGTCCTTTGTAAAGCTTGCAAGGATCTTCGGCTCTTCACCGAAAAGATCAACAATCTCTGCATTCGTTCCGATACCAAGTGCACGGATCAGCACTGTGATCGGAACTTTTCTTGTACGATCGACGCGCACATAAAAAACGTCGTTGGAGTCTGTCTCATATTCAAGCCATGCGCCTCGGTTTGGGATCACTGTAGATGAGTACAGTTTCTTTCCGAGTTTATCATGAGCAATGCCATAATAAATTCCCGGAGAACGCACGAGCTGACTGACGATAACACGCTCTGCACCGTTGATAACAAATGTACCCGTCTTTGTCATCAGCGGAAGATCTCCCATAAAAATCTCATGCTCGTTAATCTCATCAGTCTCTTTATTGTGGAGACGGACTCTCACTTTTAAGGGAGCAGCATAAGTCGCATCGCGCTCTTTACACTCATCGATCGTATATTTCACATCGTCCTCGCAAAGTGTGAAATCTACGAATTCCAGACTTAAGTGTCCGCTGTAATCAGCGATCGGGGAAATATCGTCGAACACCTCTTTGAGTCCTTCGTCAAGAAACCATTGATAGGAATCTTTTTGAACTTCAATGAGGTTAGGCATCTCCAATACTTCTTTCTGCCGTGAGTAACTCATGCGGAAACTTTTTCCGGTTTTAATGGGACGGATTCTGTTTTTCTCCATTGACGTTTCACTCCTCTATCATTTTTTCAATCATTCCTCTTTCGTTGTCCGCATCTCCTTTGTCGGACAACATCGAATGACCTGAATCTTTACAAACGGGACTTCTCTTGCATCTCAATTATTCCCGTTATCGTGGCAGTCGCCAAAACACCGTATAAACAGAGATTTTGGCACGTTGCTTCGCGTAAATGAAAAGAGCCTTGTAATAGTAATAACGCTTCTAATACGGCATACCTTTCCATAATAGTGCATTTTTAACTATAACACAAAGCTCTTTTCGTTGTCAATAACATTTCCCATTTTTTTCTTGACATTTTTCTTCATATATGATATTATGCGTCACTTTTCGACAAACGGCGATGTTTAACGTAAACGCACAACAAAGACAAAAGAACCGCAGAAGCATTTTATCTTCTGCGGTTGATTTTCTTAAGACCGTCTTACTTAAAGACGTTCATAAAGTTATCGGAAACTCCGATTATTTCATGCTAACTTCTGCACCTTCTGCCTCAAGTTTAGCTTTGATCTCCTCAGCCTCTGCTTTGGAAACACCCTCTTTGAGTGTCTTCGGAGCGTTGTCAACAAGCTCTTTTGCTTCTTTCAGTCCAAGACCTGTGATCTCGCGAACTGCTTTGATAACTTTAACTTTGGAAGCTCCTGCAGATACGAGTTCTACGTCAAACTCATCTTTTTCTTCTGCTGCTGCGCCACCGTCTGCTGCTGCTGCAACTACAACGCCTGCTGCTGCAGATACACCAAACTCTTCTTCACATGCTTTTACTAATTCATTTAACTCTAATACTGATAACTCTTTGATCGCTTCGATCATTTCAGCTGTTGTCATTTTAGCCATTTTTGATATCCTCCATTTTTAAATTTACTCTGCCGGACTCTTCTTCTGATCTCCGGTTCAGATTTTGTTCCTTTTTACATTGCGCCGCATATCCGGCACATCTGTATTTTACTCCTCTGCTGCCGCTTCTTCGGCCGGAGCCTCTGTTGCTGCCTCGCCGTCTTTCTCAGCGATCTGTTTAATAACACGAGCAAAGTTTGTAATCGGTGACTGCAAGCTTCCGAGCAATTTGGAGAGAAGTACCTCTCTTGACGGAATCTTAGCCAGTTCATTCAATCCGGCTACATCATATACAGTTCCTTCAATTACACCGGCTTTCATCTCAAGTTTGTCTGCTGTCTTAGCAAACTCTGCAAGAATTCTGGCCGGAGCTGTCGCATCTTCCTTAGATACGCAAAGTGCGCTCGGTCCTTCTAAATACTCATCCAGACTCGCGAACTCTGTTCCTTCAAATGCTCTCTTCATCATTGTGTTCTTACATACTTTGTAAGTAACGCCGGCTTCTCTGAGCTTTTTACGAAGCTCTGTATCCTGTGCTACTGTAAGTCCACGGTAGTCAACGATAACTACAGACCTGTCTCTTATACACATCTCCGCGCCCAC
>ENA-OYXD01000730-OYXD01000730.1-human-gut-metagenome-genome-assembly--contig:-NODE-730-length-16998-cov-7.360680_pt1 | contig 16998 bp, 20 predicted proteins | sample MGYA00244818_ERZ653412 | MGnify/ENA primary metagenome ERZ653412 (study PRJEB26926, sample SAMN06165146) | human gut metagenome | biome: ENVO:00009003; feature: ENVO:2100002; material: ENVO:00002003...
CGAGATTACTACGCGTCTCGTGGGCTCGGAGATGTGTATAAGAGACAGATGCTGCACTCATGTCAATGGGAAATTTATCAGTATATACTATAATACAAAATACAGTTACAGTTGGTATTGGCTTCGTTGTTATGTTACAGGCTGTTAAACGTAATCATGAGTCTGAGCGAAAGCCTTTAATTGAAAAGTTCTGTGACATAGTGGTGGTTTTGGCAAGTGTGTCGCTGTTCTTTTATTTTTTTGGAACTGTGATGAATCTACTGCCAGGAAAAACGACTGCTTTCTATAAATGGGGCGGCGACCGTACAGTAGGTTCGTATTTTAACTTGTATTTTGAAACATATACTCCTAATTATTTGTTGCAAATCTTGTTGGGACATACAGTATATAGAAATACAAGCATCTTTCCAGAATCTCCAATGTTTGCTTATGTGCTATGTTTAGCTTTGGCAAAGGAAGTTCTTGGAAAAACTAAATGCAGTATACCTCGCATCACAATCCTTGTTATTACTATATTTACTACGGGTTCAACAACTGGTGCTAATGTAATACTTCTGATTCTCGGACTATATGAGCTTCAAAAAATATGTGATAACAGAACACATAAATCATGGAGAGCAATCGGTGTAGCGTTGCTGCCATTCTTTGCCGTCTTTTTAATTTATGCTGTAAGTTATCTTATGAGCTATAAATTGGAAACAATGTCAACCTCTTATAACATAAGAAGTGATGACTGGTCCGCTTGTTTGCGTGTCTTTTTCTCTTCGCCTATTTGGGGCGTTGGAATTAACAATTATAAACCGATATATAATTCTTTTTCTTCGGCAGTATATAGAACGGGTATCGGCTTGTCTACTGGGCTGTTTATACTATTGGCACAAACTGGAGTGTCAATTATAATATGGCCAATATTGGGATTGATTAGAAATAAATATGAGCGGTGGGGATATAGCTTACTAATTGTTTTCTTGGTTTTGTTTAGCGTTACTAATGTTCCTTATAAACTGTTAAATGTTTTATATGTCGGAAGTATATTGATAACAAGTAAGCGCGAGATAGAAGCAAAAGGTGTAGTATGAAAAAAAACAAGTCTATTAAATTAAATTTTATAATGAATGTGATACTAACAATGTCATCATTCATTTTCCCACTGATAACATTTCCGTATGTTTCCAGAATTTTGCTGCCGGAAGGAACTGGAAAGGTTTCATTTGCAACATCATTGATTTCCTATTTTTCGATGTTTGCACAGTTAGGCATCCCTACATACGGCATCCGCGCTTGTGCAAAGGTGCGAGATGATAAAGAAGAATTGACCAGAACGACACAGGAACTGGTGATTATCAATTTTGTGATGAGTGTTATTTCGTATACAGCATTAGCGGTTGCTTTAATGCTTGTTCCAAGATTGAGAGAAGAAAGAGCCTTATATATTATCGTAAGCCTTACGATTGCATTTAATGTGATTGGTATGGAGTGGATGTACAAGGCGTTGGAACAGTATACCTATATTACGATTCGTTCCATTATCTTCAAATTTGTTGCACTTATTGTAATGTTTGTTTTTGTGCATCAAAAGTCAGATTACATTTTTTATGGTGCAATTACGATACTTGCCGCTTCGGGTTCCAATATTTTTAATTTTATCAATGCCCACAAGTTCATTGATATGCGACCGGCAGGAAAATATCATTTTAAGCGACATTTTAAGCCGATTGCGGTTTTCTTTGCAATGTCCTGTGCTACGACAATTTACACGCATTTGGATACGGTCATGCTCGGCTTTATGACAACAGATGCAGATGTTGGTTATTATAATGCGGCTGTAAAAATTAAAACGATTCTCGTCAGTATAGTTACTTCGCTTGGTGTAGTTCTTCTTCCAAGAGCTTCGTATTATATCGAGCATAGGATGATTGATGAGTTTTATCGGATAGCTCACAAAGCAATCAATTTTGTGTTTCTGATTGCGTTGCCGATGATGCTCTATTTTATGATTTTTGCAAAAGAAGGCATTTTCTTTCTGTCTGGCAGTGCCTATGAAAAATCAATTTTGCCGATGCAGGTTATTATGCCGACACTCTTGTTTATTGGACTGACCAATGTCATGGGCATCCAAATGCTCGTGCCACTTGGAAAAGAGAAAATCGTGCTTTATTCAGAAATCGCCGGAGCCGTGGTTGATTTGATCGTGAATTTTGCTTTGATTCCAAGATACGCTTCTGTTGGTGCTGCGATTGGAACGCTTGCTGCGGAAATTGTAGTGTGGGTTGTACAGTTTGGCGCATTAAAGCAAGACATTATGCCAGCGTATAAGAAAATTCAATATCCACAAATGTTATTGGCACTGGTGATTGGCTGTGTTGTTTCGGTATGGGTGAAAATGCTGGGCTGGAATAGTTTCTTTGTGCTGCTTTTGTCGGCAATTTTGTTTTTCGGAAGCTATGGTCTGGTTCTTCTCATTGCGCATGAGCCTTTAGTTCTGGAAATAGTGACCCAAGTAATTGATAAGGCGAAGAAAGTGTGCAATAAATAAAAAGCTTGACAATAAAAGGCAGAGGGGGACAATCATGACAGACAGACAGACAGACAGACAGACAGACAGACAGACAGACAGACAGACAGACGATATGATCTTGATATTTTGAGAATCTTATTGACGGTTCTGGTTGTTCTGGGTCATGCCAGTTATTACACGATAAATACAAAATTTGGTGGAATACATTACGATCAGATTTTGAGTGATATGATGATTCAAGATGCAGGGGTTCACAAGGCAACGAGCCTTCTTACGGAATGGATTTATTCGTTTCATATGCCTGCATACTTTTGCTTGTCCGGTGCTGTGTTTTCGCTGGAATTAAAAAAGAATCGCTATTCGTCTGTCAGTAAGTTGATTAGAGAAAAGGCGAAAAGACTTTTGATTCCGTTGCTGTTTGTATGGTTTGTCTGGAACATACCAATTAAAATGTTGGCAGGGTATTATGATGGTTTAGCTCACCCGCTAATGATGGCTGTGATTCAGATAATATTTCCAAATGCAGTTTATCTATGGTTTTTGGAAGCACTATTTTTCTGCTTTATTATGGATTATGTGATTGAAAAGCATATCAAAAATGTGGGACAACAATTCATAATCGTTGGAACATTGGCATTGATAGGGCTGGGCTTCTATAAATATGCGCGTCAAATTGTTCCTTTCGGAAATCCGTTCCGATGGTTGATTTGGTTTTGGACAGGACATTTTATTGATGATATTCTAAATGAGCTAAGTAAAACGTCGAAAAATCATGGATTCAAGTCAAAAAAACGGGCTTTTGTGGCAGAGTCATTTTTGTTTGCGCTTCTGTATGAAATTAGCTTTTGCACTGCATCAGTAAAATGGATTTTAATAAATACCGTAATGCCATTTGTCGGAATTATATGGATTTGGACGTTTGCCAGAATAATTGAAAGTGCATTAAAGGAAGAGCATCATAAAAAACTACTTGCTATTTCTCAAAATACGTATGGAGTTTATTTATGGGCAGAGCCATTAAATTATTTGGTTCTTTCATGTGTAATGAAATGGTTTGGCATTAGTGTATTTGGAACGGAAATGGGGGCAGCTTTGATTTATATTGTTCGTGTAGTTGGAACAGTCGTGATTTCCGTCCTTATAACAAATGTGTTAAGAAAGATTAGGTGTCCGATAAAAGCATATTGATAAATAAAATGTATTGATCAAGGTTGCGCGAAGGGCAGAAAAGGAATAGAAATGGGTAAATATTTTGGAACGGATGGCTTCCGTGGGGAAGCCGGAATTACTTTGACAGCCGATCATGCCTACAAGGTGGGTCGTTTTCTCGGTTGGTATTACAATGTTCTCCGTGAGCGCAACGGAGATAACGAACCTGCCCGTATTGTTATCGGCAAGGATACGCGCCGCTCAAGCTATATGTTCGAGTACAGCTTGGTTGCTGGCTTGACCGCTTCCGGTGCAGATGCCTATTTGCTCCATGTTACCACCACCCCGTCTGTAGCTTATATCGCTCGTGTCGATGACTTCGACTGCGGCATTATGATCTCTGCCAGCCACAACCCCTACTATGATAATGGCATCAAGCTGATCGATTGCTACGGCGAGAAGATGCCGGAGGAAACTCTGCTGCTAGTAGAAGATTACATCGACGGCAAGCTCCATGTCTTTGATAAGGACTGGCCAGAGCTGCCCTTTGCTCATCGTGAGCACATCGGCTGCACTGTGGACTATGTGGCAGGTCGCAACCGCTACATGGGCTACCTGATCTCGCTGGGCATCTACTCCTTTAAGGGTGTCAAGGTCGGTTTGGATTGCGCCAATGGTAGCTCCTGGAATATCGCAAAGTCCGTGTTCGATGCGCTTGGCGCAGATACATATGTCATCAATAATAATCCGAATGGTCTGAACATCAATAACAATGCAGGTTCAACCCATATTGAGGGCCTTCAGAAGTTTGTTGTGGAGAAGGGCTTGGATATTGGTTTTGCTTACGATGGTGATGCCGACCGCTGCCTGTGCGTGGACGAAAAGGGCAATGTTATCACTGGCGACCACATTCTGTATATCTACGGTTGCTATATGAAGGAACGTGGTAAGCTGTTAAATAATACCGTTGTCACCACAGTTATGTCCAACTTTGGTCTGTATAAGGCTTTTGACGAAAAGGGCATCGGCTATGCTAAGACCGCCGTGGGCGACAAGTATGTTTACGAGTACATGGCAAAGAACGGCTGTCGTATCGGCGGCGAGCAGAGCGGACATATTATCTTCTCCAAGTATGCCAGCACGGGTGATGGTATCCTGACGAGTTTGAAAATGATGGAAGTCATGCTGGCTAAAAAGAAGCCGATGAGCGAATTGGCAGCACCACTGAAGATTTATCCGCAGGTACTGGAGAATGTTCGCGTAACGGATAAAAAGGCGGCACAGAACGATGAGGCGGTGCAGGCAGCAGTAAAGAATGTGGCTGAAGCACTGGGAGATACTGGCCGTATTCTGGTTCGTGAATCCGGCACGGAGCCTGTGGTGCGTGTGATGGTGGAAGCCCCTGATCACGATACTTGTCAGAAATATGTTTCCGAAGTTGTCGATGTGATTCGTGATAGAGGATATAGTCTGTAAATTGAAAATAGCCTACCAGAAAATAAGCATTTATTAAGCGTAATATTGAAACAGCCTTATCAGAGTGCTATACTAAAATTACTATAATTTTCTGGAGGTTTTTATTATGCCCAGAACAAAAGGTAGCAAGAATAAGCCAAAGATGGTGACTGCCGATTTTGCAACACAGATTGCAGAAAAGCAGTCCGCAAAGGAAGTACTCTCTGCCGAGATCGCATCTATCGCTGCCAATATTGACACTTTGAAAGTTGACCTGAAAGAGAAGAAAGTATCACTAAAAGCCATTGACAGGGATATTGTCAAGTTGGAGGCAAAAAAAGCAAAGGCAGACGCCAAAGCTGCAGAAGAAGCGAAAAAGACAGAAGCAGAATCCGTTCTGAAAAAGTTGCTTGCCGAAGGAATGAGTGCCGATGAAATTCTCGCAAAACTGAAATAATACAAAAAAACCGTGATGGACAGGCATAACGCGCCGTTCATTACGGGTTTTAGGGTTATAAGAACATAAGTTCATCCGGCGGCCACGTCAAACTGAAAATGTGCCGGAAGGTTGAACTGCTTGATAAACGCATGATGCTGGGCGTGGTAGTGACGCAGATCGTACCCCAGATGATGCAGTTCCAGCAGCTTCACCAGCACTAGATTGAGGTGGATTCCCTTAGCAGCGGCAATCTGAGCAGCATCCAGCCCGCGCTTCGTCATTTGATAGACTTCATCACTGTCCAACATCAGGTGGGATGTGAAAGCGTTATGCTCGTAAAGAAGGATGTGCTTGTCCTTAATGGTCAGAAACTTGTTCAGGGTATGCAAGTCCATGAGCAGCTGATGCTCAAGATAATGTCCAAGAGCATAGCCGCACACCATCTGCTTTGTCTGTTTGTCCAGCTGGCGATTGATAAGAATCAGTGGCTTATCAAAATAGAGCGAAAGCAAACCCAACATATCTTTAATGCGGGATGTTTCACTGATGTCCAGACTGCAACTGCGCGCGATTTGTTTGATGTTGCGAGTTCCGGCATTTTGGACAAGTTCGTTGGCGGCTTGGTGAATAAATGCAGAATCCATAATGTGATCTCCTTCCGGGGATAGCATAGTGAATAGAACAGTGGTTCACAGGTTCATTATTCGTTCCTTTTCTCGTTTTTGTTCTCGGTACTTAAAATAGGCTTTGTGCATTTCATACATGATGCCGTCCATATCCTGTGGGGTCAACTCTCCGCTGGCAAATAGCTCAGTAAGCTCAAATGCGAGATGCTGGGCTTCTATTTTGCCCTTTTTTCCGTAGGCTTCGGCGGCACGTTCGATAAATAAAGACTGATCCGGCTGCAAATAGGTCAGAGGTACATGGAATATATCGGCCATCTTTTCAAGCATTTCAATGCTGCGAGGGTAGCGGCCATCACGCTCCCATCCGATGATCGTTCGTTTGTTGATACCCAGACATTGTGCCAATTCGTCCTGTGTTAAAGAATGCTTCTTTCGTAGATCACGAACTTTCTCTCCAAATTTCATGTTTGCAACCTTTCTATGGCGTAGTTATCGTGCTGTAACAATGTACAAAGGAATTTGTGAATATTCAATCTGAAAGATGCAACGAATTTTCACATTTTCATCTTGACACGGCGGTACGACTTGCTTATAATATATGCTATATTCTATCATCTTTTGGATTATTATACCGTAAAAATCGTAAATATGCAAGCCGAAAAAGGTGAAAAAAGAGCGGAAGTTCAAAAGGTGAAATTGAATAGAAGAAAAAAGAAACTTAAACCAACACAAAGGAGGCCGTGAGAAGATGAGCAACGGAGAACATGAAATCCGCACCCCAAAGGGGCTGCGGATTGGGAATCGCAGTGTCGTTGATGGAAAGAATATGCTTCAGATCAAGCGTGGTGGCTGTGAAGATTATATTTCTGCTGAATCTCTGGTGGAGTGTATTCACGGCCTTCCCGTGAAGAGTATCGAATTTTTCACAGCAGAGAACCAACGGAAAGAAGCCTGAAGCAGAGTGCTTCATCGACACTGAAAGCGCAGAGGTGGAATCTTAGGCGGCACCTGGTTAGCCGACCAGCTCCACCAGACGTTCTTTTGGGTCTACAATATAATATCTGTTTGTTAGAGCGATACCGTAGCAATATGTGATATAGGCCGGAACAGAATGAGCGAATGCAGCGCAGTAGTGCGCCTGTGAGTAACTCATCCTGTTCCGGTTTTTTAATTTTTTTTTCAAAAACACCTTGCGAAATGCCCTTCCAGCAATTCTATATATGAGAGACTAAACATCACACCTTAAAAGTGAATCATGAAATAGCGATGCAGTAGGAGAAGTCTTAGACTTCCCGTTCAAAAAAAACGGGTAAGTCTGGGACAACTTTTGCTGCATTTTTTGTTTCAGACCGCCCGCAGCCAAAAGGCAGAAAGGTGGACATTAAACAGCAACCGGATAGCCTGCCTGTTCAGCAGAAATGGAAATAGAAGCATACTCTGCATCTGTAAAACGTACCATTACGTTATTTGTTCTTTTTATCTGCTCGCACTTTTTTCTTCTGCCCATAGATAGAAACTCCCTTCAAATTTATTTGCGAAGCAAATCCCGACAAGCCGTAGGCGGTCGGCTGCGACCACTTTAGTGGAAGCCAGATAGCCAAAATCAGAGATTTTGTGCGTACCGAGGGAATGGGGAAGCGGAATCCCCATCAAGATTGCCGGTAACGAAAAATCACGAAAGTGAATTTTGAGTTACTCCAGGCGAATCTTGCTCTAAGACAGAAAAAGACCTGTCTTTTACCGTATGCCGCAGACCTATCAAAAGAAGTCCTTCTATAAATAGGAATCCGCAGCCCCGATTTGGAATACACTTTTCAAATTTTTTTGAAATTTTTTCAAAAATTGTATTCCAAAATGCCCTTCTGGATTCCTAATTAGTAAAGGGAGGATTGATTTCATGAAGCAGAAAGAGCGTTTTGATGAAAAGCCTAAACAGGAACATACGGAGCCTGTGCATCACAGAAAAGCCATCATCAAGGGCATCACCGTATATGAATCGTTCCGGCCAGAGGGCAGCGAACTGTGGGATTGCCTGCTGCAGAGTATGGGAAAGCACTGAAAAAGAAATTTTGAAAAATGTGCGCAGCAGCTTGATTTTAGTGTCACAGCTTGGTAAAATACAGACGGGTTAAGTGAATAGTGCAATCAAAAGCCATTAACTTTCTGGATTTTACCATGCAATTTGCGTGGAGACAGGAGGTTTAATGGCTTTGTTTTTTTACAAGGAAAAGAATAAAGACATACGGGCAGCGGCCTATCTGAGATTGTCCATCGAGGATGGTGACAAGGCCGAGAGCAACAGCATCGGCAATCAGAGAGAACTGATTCGGGATTTTGCAGCAGAACGGCCAGGACTGCATTTGGTCGAAGAATACGCTGACGATGGCTATACGGGAACCAACTTTGAACGTCCGGGCTTTAAGCGGATGATGGAGGATATTAAATCCGGCAAAATCAACTGCATCATCGTCAAGGACTTATCCCGCCTTGGTCGTAATTACATCGAGATGGGAAAATATCTGGAACAGATTTTCCCGATGATGGGGATTCGGTTCATCGCCATCAATGACAACTATGATAACGCCAACGCCGAGAGCAACGATTCGGACAACATTGTGGTTCCGTTCAAGAATCTACTGAATGATTCCTACTGCCGGGATATTTCCATTAAGGTGCGCAGTCAGTTGGACATGAAACGGCGCAAAGGAGAGTTCATCGGCGGCTATGCTATCTATGGTTATTGCAAAGACGAACGGAATAAAAACCGTCTGGTGGTAGACGAGTATGCAGCAGATATTGTCCGTTCTATCTACCGCAGAAAACTGGAAGGTATGAGCGCACAGGCGATTGCCGAACAGCTGAACAGCGAGAATGTGCTGGCCCCCAGCGAGTACAAACGGCTGTGCGGTTTGAATTACCATAGTGGGTTCAAAGCTGGCACTCATGCAAAGTGGCAGGCGATTCAGGTGCTTCGGATTCTGAAAAATGAAGTCTACACAGGGACGATGGTGCAGGGCCGACGTCAGAAGATCAATTACAAAATCAAGAAAATTCGGGATGTGGAAGAATCCGGCTGGATCAGAGTTCCCAATATGCACGAAGCAATCATTCCGCAAAAGCTGTTCGATACGGTGCAGGAAGTTTTGAAGCTGGACACCTGCGCATCGAAAGGCCAGCAGACTGTAAATCTATTTTCGGGCATCGTTCGCTGCGGCGGCTGTGGACAGAACATGGTGCGGCGTACCGTATCAAAAAACGGAAAGAAATATATTTATCTGCACTGCGTCACAAACCACAACGGTCTGGGCTGTTCCTCGCATCTTATCAGCGAAAGTAAGTTGGAAGAGGTGGTGCTGGCCGCATTGCAGGGGAAAGTCCAGCAGATCAGTGGACTGGAACATCGTCTGGATGAAATCAATGAGATTCCCAAGAATGAACGCAGACTGAAATCTGTGGAAGAACATCTGAAAATGTTGGAGCAGGAAGAACAGAAATACCAGACCTTGCGCCGCCAGCTTTATGAGGATATGAGCAGCGGTATTGTCAGCAAGGAAGAGTATAAGGAGTTCAGCCATTCCTTTAATGAAAAGGTTGAAGCTATCCGTAAGGCCAAAGCAGAAATGAACCGCCAGAGGGATTGTCTGAACAATCTGGATGTGGAACATCTGCCGTGGATTGAAGATTTCAAGTCCTACCAAAACCTGACAAGTCTGAACCGCCGCGTTCTGGTGGAACTGGTAGAGAGCATCACCGTCTATGATAAGGAACACATTCATATCCAGTATCGGTTCGATCAGGAAATTCGCAATGTGCTGGAATATTGCAGTAGTGTTCCGGCAGCAGAAACGGAGGAAAGTGCAGTATGAAGTGTGTAAGCTATACCCGGACACTTCCTTGGAAGAACCATCAAAGTAAACTGACGATTGTCGAGCAGAATCAGCGCATTGCGGCATATCTGGCGGAACATAAAGAGCTGGATTTGCAGAAAAAGTATTCTGACCGCAAGAACGATGAAAAGGCGCGCGCCGCGTTCGACCAAATGACCAATGATGGCGTAGAGCGAAAATTTGATTGCATTATTGTGGCATCCATGTATTACTGTGGGCCGGATTTCCCGGCGGTACGGCAGGCAATCAAGGAAACGCTCTATGCAACGGGCATCGACCTGATCGTGCTGGAGGAGGGTTTGGATACCAGAGCCGTCAGCCGAAAAGAAGTCGAGGACTATTTTGAAGCAAAACGCTGTGAGATGCACGCGGAAATCATGTTTGCGTGGAGAAAGAAACAGGGCGCAGGATTCCGGCTGACAAACTCTGTTCCGTTTGGTTACATCCGCAGGAATGGTGAAAGCAACATGATAAAGGATGAAGAAGTTGCTCCTTATTTGAGCGAGGCTTTTTCCAGATATGCGTCCGGTCGAAAAATGCGTGATATTGCAAAGTGGTTAAATGAGCAGGGCGTGGACCCCCCCATGAAGCACAAAAAGAGAATTTTGGGAAAACCTTATGATGCAGAACCAGACCAGTGGACAACGGATATGCTGAGGTGTTTATTCCGAAACCCGACTTATACGGGTGCGGCGGCAAATGGAAGCCGCCAGATCATTGCAGAAAACTGCCATGAACCATACATAACCAAAGAACAGTTTCATGCGTTCCCGTGCAATCTGCGCGAGGGCGAAAACAAAATCTCCATTCGGAAAAGCTACAAAAAGCCGAATCCGCTGGCAAAGCACATTGTCTGTACCTGTGGACGCGCACTTTGCTGGCACAAGGATAAGAAAACAGGGGAGGAACTTTTCTATTGCCGTTACTGCCGCGCACACAAGGAAAACGGAAAGAATCTGAAAGTTCCGGCAGCTACCATTTATAAAAATGTGATGGATGCTCTGGAACTGGAACATCTGGAAGAAGAAAAGCTGGCTGCGGCGATTCAGCAGGGAGCAGGCAAGAAAGCGATTGAGGTCGTCCGGGCCGAGAGGTCTGTGCAGATGAAGTCCGTTCTGGCTGAACTGAATATGGAACAGTTTCGCCGTGTGCCGCTGTATGAAAGTTATATGGCAAATGAAATCACCGAAGAACAGTACCATGCGGAACTGATGGACTATGAAGAAGCGCATCGGAAATTGAATGAACAGCTTACAGCAATTATGGAGGATACGCTGGTATGGGAACGGGCATTGAGCCTGCGCAATCCATGGATTCAGCAGGTGGCACAGTATAAGGCCCCGGAGGAACTTGACCGCAGTTTTGTGAAAAAGTATATCGAGCAGGTCACGGTTACATTACTGGGCGATGGACAGGCAGAAATCGGCTTGACAATGAAAACGTATGAATGGAAGCAGATGCTTGGTCGGATAGAGACGGAGGAAACAGACGATGGCACGAAAGAGTAGAAAGAATCTCCCGCAGCCGGAACAGGCGGCAGCTTCCGTGCTGCTGCCGGAGCTGGAAGAAGCAAAAATACCAGCAGCAATCTATGGGCGGCTTTCTGTTGAGGATGAAGAAAAAGAAGAAAGCATGGAAACGCAGATCGCGCTGGTGCAGGATTATATTAATCGCAGCAGTGAACTGAGTTATGTGGACACCTACTTCGACAATGGTTTTACGGGAACGAATTTTAAGCGGCCTGCATTTACCCGCCTGATGAACGATGTGCGGCAGAAGAAAATCAAGTGCATTGTGGTGAAGGATTATTGTGCGATAATAGGACTAAATCAGAAAGACCTTGAAAACCAAGGCATTCTGGCTTAGTCCCTTCTTTTTTTGACCGAAAACAAAGGACTTTCACAATAATCAAGCAAGCCGGAGGGTGCTGCTGCACACTTCCGGCAGAAGGAGGATATAGTGGGTGCTATCAAAGTCTTCTTGAAGGAGGTTGTGCTTCCAATCGCGCTTGCGTTCTGCCTCGCGTCATTTCTCAAGCCGATCTATATGCCTGACGGCGTATGTGACTACTTCCTTATGTGGATCTGCGTCGGCTTGCCATTCGGCATCCGGAGGATGTGCCTCTGGCTCGTTCCCAGCGGCTACGGTATCTCCGGCTCAGTCGGCATCTTCGCATTGAACTTAATCATAGGCGGTCTCATCGGAGGACTCGCCTTCTTCATCGGGCTGCTGCTCGGTGTCATTCATACCATCCGAGAAATCATCTGAACTACATCGTAAACGAAGAGGGTTTGTTTCTTCTCCAATTTGGAGTAAGAAGCAAACCCTCTTTTTTTGTTGCCCAAAAGCCGGAATATTTGCTGGCGATGCGGCGAAGGAAAGGAGTTTTTAAGCATGAAACGCATGACAGCCGGTGATCTGCAAGCACTCGAATTGCTGATGCAGACCACACCCGGCTTTGAGCATTTTGACAGCGGCGCGGATGGCATTCTCCCTGAGTGCCGAAGCTGTCGATTTCATCGTCCCTTCTGGAAATATCAGTCCTGCGTGTTTGCAGAGTGTCCCTACTGCTGCAAGCCCGTTTCTACTCTCAAAAATCAAAATGGCACATCTGCTGCCGGAAAGGAAGTCAGTCATGAATAACAAAATCGAAGTCTTCAAGAATGAACAGTTCGGTGAGGTGCGAACGATCCTCGAAGGGGAAACACTCCTGTTCTGCGGTTCAGATATTGCGAAAGCACTTGGATATGCCCGACCCGGAAAGGCAATTATTGATCACTGCAAGGGTGTCCTAAAACGGGACACCCTTACAAGCGGTGGTATGCAGTCCCTTTCCTATATACCGGAGGGCGATGTTTACCGACTGATTGTTCACAGCAAACTCCCTGCTGCTGAGAAGTTTGAACACTGGCTGTTCGATGAAGTTGTCCCCACCATCCGCAAGACAGGCGGCTACATGACAGACTCCCTTCTGGAGCGTATTCAGAAGGAACCAGCGGTCATTGTAGAGTTCGCTCAAGCGTTGATTCTGGAAAAGAATCGCGTGAAGGCTCTTGAGTGTGAGTTGAACACGGCAAAGCCCAAAGCCGATTACTACGACGCCTTCATCAATCCGGATGACTGCACCAATATCCGAACGACGGCGAAGGAACTGAAAATCCCGGAGCGCAAGTTCGTCCAGTTCCTTCTCAGGGAGAAGTACCTGTTCCGATCTCCCTCCGGTCAGCTTCTTCCCTACAACAAGGACAGCAATGCCGGACTGTTCATCGTCCGCGATTTTGTGACGTACTGCTACACCGGTTCTCAGACCTACTTCACGCCGAAGGGCAAGGATGTCATCCGAATGAAGTTCCAGAAAAAGTGCGGCGAAGAGCTGCTTCCCAAGATGGCAAGGTGATTTTATGGCAGTTTTCAGAGTCCCCAAGATCGAGAACTTCACGATGATGAGCAATCACCATCTTCGCAACAAGAAGCTCTCCCTCAAGGCTGTTGGGCTGATGTCGAAAATCCTCAGCCTTCCGGATGAATGGGACTACTCCCTCAAGGGGCTTGCCAAGCTCAACGCGGACGGCATCGACGGCGTTCGCTCTGCTGTGCAGGAATTGGAGGATGCCGGTTATATCATCAGGCGTCAGCGTAGGGACAAAAACGGCAGAATGGCGCAAAGCGAGTATCTTGTCTTTGAAATACCGGAGTTGTCAAAACCGGCGTTGGATTCACCGTCATCGGAAAAGCCGATACCGGTAAAACCGGCAACGGATGTCCCGACATCGGGAAACCCAATGCAAATAAATACGAACCAAGTAATTACACACCAAGAAAATACTCACTTGAACAATACTCCATCTATCAATCACTCAGGCACAGGACGCAGAAATGATGGGACTGATTGGGTGGATGAGCGAGAGCGATATAGAGAAATCATCGAAGAGAACATCGAATACGAGATTATGAAAGACCGCCCTGACGGAGACCGCCTCGGTGAAATTGTCGAGATCATGCTGGATGCCGTTTGCTCAACTGCTCCTACCATCCGCATCAATGGCGAAGATATGCCGCAGCAAGTGGTCAAGTCCCGCTTTCTCAAGCTGGACAGCAGCCACATCGAGTATGTTTTCCACGCAATGAAGGAATGTCCGTCCAACATTCGGAACATCAGGGCATATCTCCTGACCACACTCTATAACGCTCCGGCAACGATGGACAATTTCTACTCCGCAAAGGTCAATCATGATTTCAACGGCTGGTAAACCGCAAGCGAAACGCTGGCGGCTATTTTTATGCCTGAAAGTCCAATGGTATGAAGTCAAGTAGGTGATGCAAGAAAATTTTAAGCGAAACAGAGTAAAAAGCACTGTGTAGACAGCAAAAAGGCAACACCAACCAAAGCCCTGTCCCTGAGAAATTTTGAAACAGGGCCTATGAGTCAGAGTGGCAAGCTGCGCTCTCAGCCCTCCGGCGGGATATACAGGCGGTTGTCCTTTAGCAGCCGAAAGACCAACCGGACCAGTTTTCTGGCAGTTAAAGCGAGTGCGCGTTTATGCTGGTACTTGTTGACCTCTTTGAATTTGAGGTCATAGTAACGCCGGAACTCGGAGTCGCATCTTCTCACGGAGTTGGCGGCTTCCAGCAGGTAGTAGCGGAGATAGCGGTTGCCGGATTTAATCATTCTGGAGTGTTCGGCCTCGAAGTCGCCAGACTGGCTCCTGTTCCAGACAAGGCCGGCGTATTTGGCAACCGAGGCTTGGGAATCAAAACGGTGGATATCACCAATCTCAGCAATGATACCGGCGGAGTAGACCTTGCCAATACCGGGGATGGAGGTCAAAGTGTTCGGAATGATTTCAAACTGCTGTTCAATGGCCTTATCTAATACTTTGACCTGCCCTTTCAAGGCGCGCATGGAGGCAATAGAAACAGCCATTGCTTGGTTTACAGTGTCGTTTACTGTTTTGGGCAGCCGATAGGAGCCTTTGGCTGCAGCCCGAACTGCCTTGGCGGTAGCATCCGGGTCAGCAAATTTGCCACGGCCTGTTTCAGTAATAAAGGCAGTCAGTTCCTCCAGGTCGGCATTCGCCAAGTCATCCACGGTTTCAAAGTGTTCCATGAGTGCGATGGTGGTGGCGCTGGTGTTCTGAATGTCTTTGTCCTGGGCCATGCCGGAGCATTTGAGGAATAAGTAGTTGGCGAACCGCTGCTTCTCCCGGGTCAAGTTTTGGATGACATCAAATCTGGCTCTGGTAAGGGTTTGCAGGGCTTTGTAGCGGTAATCGTCCATGTAGACCTCCCTGTTGATTCTGCCGAAACGGAGATGGTCGGCAATCACAAAGGCGTCCACCCAGTCGTTCTTTGGCAGGTCAGAATAGGCTTCCTTGAATTTCCGCACCTGCTTTGGATTTAGAACATGGATTTTCCTCTGAAACCGCCCCAAGCGGCCATCCTCACGAAGAGCATAGACTAGGCTGTCCCCGTAGATGGAGGTGGCCTCCAGGCCAATCACCACACGCTCAAGCTGCATGGAGCCAAGTGCCGATACGATTCTCTCTGATAACAGTTTAGCACCGCCAAGGTTATTCTGCACGGAGAAGCTGGAGTGTTTGCTGCCGTCCGGTTTCATCAGGTAGGCCACATTGTTCTTGCTGCTCACATCAATGCCAACGAATAGTGGATTCACAATTTTCACCTCCCCGCATGGAGATTTCAGGCCAGCAGGCTTTGAGATACCCATGATAACCGGAGCATCCGCAACCTCGCGTATCAGAATCATTCCGGAGAAGGCCAATGCGACAGCCCTCACTGCTAAAAGGGCGGCCTTGTCTCCGGCAAACAGCCAATGAGTTTGCAGCTAACTTCCGGATCAGGGGAACGGACTTTCAGTGAAGCAACCTTACGGCTCAACTGGAGAGATCAGAACTTGACCTGCTGTCATACAGCTATTGTATCACGGGCATCCCATAGCCTGCTGATATTCAAAAGTGAACTAAGCAGACTCACTTAAAACCGTCTGCAAATATTAGTATACGAGGAGAGTGAAATAATGGCAGAGAGTGTAGAGTATTATATATCTAAAGGCTTTGATAAGAAAATGGCGGAGTATTTCGCGGCAGGCAGAAAGACTATTACTGCCGTTGTTCCTAATGATGATTTTACTTTAACAACCAGCTTTGATAATGGCGAAAAAAGGCTTTACAATGTAGCCCCACTATTAAAGCCTGGTACTGTATTTGAGACATTCGCAGATATAAACAACTTCCGCAGGGTGTATATAGATGATCAACACTGCATAGCTTGGGATATTAACCCTGATATTGATAGTAATGTAATATGGAATAACAAGGTTGATCTGTGCCCGGATAGTTGTTATGTTAATAGTGTGCCGTTGCAGGGGGTGCTATAATATGCCGGAGAACTGTGCTGCTATTATAGATACTTTAATAGAGCAGAGAAAAGAAAAGGGCATGACGCAAGAAGACCTTGCACAAGCGACACATCTAACGCAATCGGTCATAGCTCGTATGGAGGGGAAGAGAACAATTCCACAGCTTGATACACTGCTGAAGGTAGTGATTGCACTTGGTTGTAAGCTGGAAATCAAGCCGATCGAATAACAAAAAGATATTATAACAACATAATCAGTGGTTTCTGATGTATTCGAACATCGCATTCCGAAAGACATCGGTCTGATTGTCGTTGTTCTCTCTGAGTTTTTCTTGAAATTGCTCCCCTAATTCTATGGATACCCGAAAGGAGAAGCATTTATAGTGCTTCTTATTCCAAGCATCTTTTACTTTGGTCGACGTGTAAGTTTTTCTTTTTTCCGGCATTTGCAATCCCTGCTTTCTGTGATATAATATAGCCAACAGGGAGCCACGCGGCAACCAATGGATTATTTAAAAATAACCGCTTAGTTTGCGAGGCTAGGGC
>ENA-OYXD01000736-OYXD01000736.1-human-gut-metagenome-genome-assembly--contig:-NODE-736-length-16891-cov-4.138750_pt1 | contig 16891 bp, 16 predicted proteins | sample MGYA00244818_ERZ653412 | MGnify/ENA primary metagenome ERZ653412 (study PRJEB26926, sample SAMN06165146) | human gut metagenome | biome: ENVO:00009003; feature: ENVO:2100002; material: ENVO:00002003...
CAGCGTCAGATGTGTATAAGAGACAGCGCCGCGAAAGAGGCCGGCAGCGAGTACATGAGCGCGGAAAAATTCCCGCCGAACACGGCTCCGAGCAGGCACTTTGTCAAGATGACGGCAAACGCGCTGCCTCCGCCGTATAAAATGAGGGCGAGAAAGGTAAAAATATTGGAAAGCCCCATCTTCGCGCCGGGAATGAACAGGGGCGGGAACAGGCTTTCTATCATGAACGCGATGAGCGCGAGCGCGGCGAGCACGGCCGTTCCCGCAATCTTTTTGGATAAAGAACGCTGCATGTTTTACCCCGCTACGGGCGGCTGTACGCCGCCGCCCGAGGCCGAAACGACCACTTCGTGCGGCACGCATACGATGGCGCCGCCGTTTCTGCCTATGGCTTTCGTATGCACGCAGTCCCTGCGCGCGGAGCAATCGGCGTCCCGCATGCGGGCGGAACGCTCTTCCGCGTCGATCTCTATCAGGTTGAAACCGCCCTCCGTTTTTACGGTTACGAGCAGCAACCCGCCTTGCTTTTCCTCCGTGACGGAGGAAGAATAGACCGCGCTTTTTCCCGAGGAAAAGTCATAGGTATATACGATTTCCCCCTTGACGGAAATTTCGATCGCGGAAATGTTTTTTTGCTTTCCGCAACTGTTATAGCATAAAAAAAGCACGACGATAATGACAAAAACGGATATATATAAACACAAATCAAACTTTTTGAAAGGTTTTGAAGTTTTTATTACATCCGCGTCGATCCTCGCCATACCGTATTCCCGGCGGAGCAATCTCTCCGCTAAACAATTATATATCTATATATCGCGATATATATTATAACGAAAACGAAAAGCGGTGTCAAGGCTAACGGTAAAAATTTTGTCGATTAAAATTATTTCAAAAATTTGAATATAAAATTATATAAAATGCTTGACAAATTATTAAAACGTGTTACAATATTATTAAAAAAGGAGGGAGAGATGGCTAAAACCGTTTATTCGTTGGTTCTGGACGACGAGGTTATGAAACTCGTGGACAAGGCGGCGCGCAGGGGCGGTCTCAGCCGTTCGGCGTATATCAACCAGGCGCTTGCCGAAAACGTCGGGTACGAAACGGCGCTGAAGAAAAACGCCGATTTATTCCGCTGCGTGGAGGATTTGCTCGCGCGGCACGACAATCTGCACTTCTTTACGGCTTCTTCGAGCGCGGCGACCGTTACGGGGAGCATTTCTTACAGATATAAGCCTACGATGAAATACCTCGTGGAAATCTACCCTTACGAGCACGAATATCTCGGCGAACTGAAAGTTTCTTCGCGCACGGGCAACGAATTCGTGCGGCGCGCCATAGACGAATTTTTCCGCCTGTGGGCGGCTCTCGAACGACGGTACGTGTCCGAAAACATTCCCTGCGCGATAGAGGAAAACCGCATGCGGCGCGTATTTTTGCGGCCGCGGGCTGAAATCGGGCCGACGGCGCTCGCTTCGGCGATCGCGCATTATATCGGCGCGTTCGACGCGCTCATCAACGAATATTTCGTAAATCTGGACAGCGACGGCTTTTCCGTCAAGGAAATAGAATATGCGTTCAGAAAAGAATTTTACGGCAAACCCGTCATTTAAAGGAGGTGAATTTTTATGACGAACAATAACTTTACGCAAAAAGCTTTGGAAATAATCGGGGCGGCGCAGCGCCTCGCGGGGGAAAACGGCAACCCCGAACTTACGGAAGAGCATTTCCTTGCGGCGATGACCGACGGGGACGGGCTCATAAGCGAATTGCTGAATAAAATGCAGGCGGACGTTCTCTCGCTGCATGCGGACGCCCTCGCCGCGGTGGAAAAACTGCCGAAGACGAGCGGCGGCAGCGTGTACGCCTCGCAGGAACTGAATAAAGCGCTTTCCGCCGCGGAAAAGACCGCGTCGGACATGAAGGACGAATATATTTCCGTAGAACATATCTTTTTAGGCATGCTCGACAACCCGTCTTATACGGTGCGCGGCCTGTTTGAAAAATATGGCGTGAAAAAGGATAAATTCCTCAAAGTCCTCACCGAGGTGCGGGGCAACGTGCGCATTACCAACGACAATCCCGAAGATACGTACGACGTGCTCAACAAATACGGTTCCGACCTTGTGGAGCGGGCGCGCCAGCACAAGCTGGATCCCGTTATCGGCAGGGACGCCGAGATCAGAAACGTCGTGCGCATACTTTCGAGAAAGACCAAAAACAATCCCGTTCTCATCGGCGAAGCGGGCGTCGGCAAGACCGCCATCGCGGAGGGGCTCGCCATCCGCATCATGAAAGGGGACGTGCCGCAGTCGCTCAAGGACAGAAAGCTGTTTTCTCTCGATCTGGGCGCGCTCGTGGCGGGTGCCAAGTACAGGGGCGAGTTTGAAGAAAGGTTGAAGGCCGTGCTGTCCGAAGTCAAGAAGAGCGAGGGAAAAATCATACTTTTTATAGACGAGCTCCACACAATCGTCGGCGCGGGCAAGACGGACGGCGCCATGGACGCGGGCAATCTTTTGAAACCTATGCTGGCTCGCGGCGAACTGCATTGCATAGGCGCGACCACGCTCGACGAATACCGCAAATATATCGAAAAAGACCCCGCGCTCGAACGGCGTTTCCAGCCCGTAACCGTGGGCGAGCCGACAGTGGAGGATACAATTTCCATTCTGCGCGGACTGAAAGAACGTTACGAGGTGTTCCACGGCGTGAAGATCAGCGATTCCGCCATCATTGCGGCGGCGACGCTTTCCGACAGGTATATCACGGACAGATTTCTGCCCGATAAGGCGATCGACCTGATCGACGAGGCCTGCGCCATGATCAAGACCGATATCGATTCCATGCCGAGCGAGATAGACGATATCCGCCGCAAGGTCATGCAGCTCGAAATAGAGGAGGCCGCGCTCAAAAAGGAAACCGACGAACTGGCGAAAGCTCACCTTGAGGAAGTGAGAAAGGAAAAGAGCGAACTTTCCGCCAAGTATAACGAAATGGTTGCCAAGTGGCAGAACGAAAAGAACAGCATCGGTAAGGTGCAGAAACTGAGGGAAGACCTCGGCGCCGCCAACGCCGAACTCGAACGGGCGGAGCGGGCGTACGACCTCAATAAAGCGGGCGAACTCAAATACGGCAGGATACCGCAGCTCAAAAAGGAACTCGAAGAACTGGAAAAGAACGGCACCGGCAAGACCAACCTGTTGAAAGACCGCGTTACAGAGGAGGAAATAGCGAAAATCATCTGCCGTTGGACGGGTATTCCCGTTTCCAAGCTGATGGAGGGCGAGCGCGAAAAGCTGCTCAATCTGGAAAGCATACTACACAAACGCGTGATCGGGCAGGACGAGGCGGTGGAAAAGGTTTCCGAAGCCATCATGCGTTCGCGCGCGGGCATTGCGGATCCCAACCGTCCGATCGGGAGTTTCCTCTTCCTCGGGCCGACCGGCGTGGGCAAGACCGAACTTGCCAAAACGCTGGCGGAGTGCCTGTTTGACGACGAACGGAACATAATCCGCATAGACATGAGCGAATACATGGAAAAATTCGCGGTGTCGAGGCTGATCGGCGCGCCTCCGGGATACGTGGGCTTCGAGGACGGCGGACAGCTGACCGAGGCCGTGCGGCGCAAACCCTATTCGGTGGTGCTCTTCGACGAGATAGAAAAGGCGCATCCCGACGTATTCAATATTTTGCTCCAGGTGCTCGACGACGGGCGCATCACCGATTCGCAGGGCAGGACGGTGGATTTCAAGAACACCATAATCATATTGACGTCCAACCTCGGCTCTTCCGTCATTCTGGACGGGATCGTGAACGGCGAGATCTCCGAAAGCGCGAAATCTGAGGTCAATAAGCTGCTGAAAGCGCATTTCCGCCCCGAATTTCTGAACAGGCTTGACGAGATAGTGCTTTACAAGCCGCTCGATAAAAAGGAAATAAAATCCATCGTGGATCTCATGCTGAGGTCGCTCGACAAGAGATTGAAGGACAAACAGCTGAAACTCGAAGTTACGGACAAGGCGAAGGATTACATCGTGGAAAACGGTTACGATCCCGTTTACGGCGCGCGGCCGCTCAAACGTTTTATCCAGCACAATGTGGAAACGCTGATCGCGCGGCATATCATTGAAGGCGAATATCTGCCGAACGCCGTAATCAAAGTGGACGCCAACGAAAACGGCCTTTACGTTTCGTAAACGGCGTTTTGCCGCCGCGGAATTTCCGCGGCGGCTTTTTTTGGTATTTTATTGTCCTATTTTTATTCTAAGTTGCCGTAATGATTTATTTTTTTGCTTGCTAAATGGCGCGATGTATTATATAATAATAGTATAATATGGACGAAGTGAAACTGACTGTTACCGCCGCTTCCGGCGTAGAGGCCGTCGCCAAGCGCGAACTGAAAAAACTCGGTTTTGCCGAACCGAAAGCGGAGCGCGGCGCCATGAGCGTAACGGGCGCTTTATCGGATATAGCGCGGCTCAACGTGTTTTTGCGCACGGCGGACAGAGTGTACCTCGACGCGGGCGCTTTCCGCGCGGAAACTTTCGACGCGCTTTTCGACGGCGTGTATTCCCTGCGCTGGGAAGACTACTGCCGGAGGGAAACGAAAGTAATCGTCAACGGCAAAAGCGTAAAGAGCAGGCTTTTCGCCCTGTCCGCCTGTCAGAAGATCGTAAAAAAGGCGATAACGAAGCGCCTTTCGGAAAAATATAAACTCCGCGTTCTGCCGGAAAGCGGCGAAACGCTGTACGTTTTTTTCGATATCTGCTGCGATACGGCGGTCATCCGTATAGACACCACGGGCACGGGGCTGCATAAACGCGGTTACCGCGATATGGTCGGCGCGGCGCCGATACGCGAAAATCTCGCGGCGGCCATGGTGCTTTTGAGCGGATATTCTTACAGAAAACCGTTGCGCGATCCGTTCTGCGGATCGGGGACGATCGCCGTGGAAGCCGCGCTCTACGCCCTCGACGTAGCGCCGGGGATTTTCAGGAAGTTCGCCTTTGAAGATTTCTGTTTTATGCCGCAGGGAGCGATTGCGGGAGCGCGCGAAGAGGCGAAGGACAGAGAACGGCGGGACAGGGAAATCGACGTGATCGGCTCGGATATAGATCCTCGTGCGGTAAAGCTCGCCGAACGGCACGCCCGCCGCGCGGGCGTTGCGGATAAGGTGAAATTCAAAGTCGGAGACGCGCGGGAATTTTGCAGCCCGCTTTCGGACGGCGTGATCGTAACGAACCCGCCCTACGGCGACAGGGTGCTGACGGAGCGGGAGGCGCGCGCCCTGTACGGAGCGCTCGGCCGGGTATATCGGGGGCTGGATAACTGGTCGCTTTTCGCCATCGCCGAAGATAAGGATTTCGAACGGGCGTTCGGCAAAAAGGCGGATAAAACTAGAAAATTATACAATTCCGACAAGGAATGTAGGTTATACGAATATTTCGGCAAAAGGGAGAACGACTATGGACGGAAAAATTCTGACTGAAAAACTCTTGGCGTACGCGCAGGAGTTTCTGCACCTCGACAAGCTGGACGCGATCTATACCCGCAACCTGCTGCTGCGCGAATTCCGTTTGACGGAACCCGCGGAAGAGGCGGACGTTGCGGACGTGAAGAAAATGAGCGTTCCCGACGAGCTTGTGGCCGCGGTGGAAAGCTATGCGCGCGAAAACGGGCTTTGCGAAGAAGGAACGGAAAATCTTTACAGCACGTATATTTTCGGCATACTGACGCCCAAACCGTCAAAGGTGAACGAGGAGTTTTACCGCCTGCGCGAAAGCGAGGGCGTGGAGGCGGCTTGCGCGTATTTTTACGATATGTGCATCAAAAACAACTACATACAAAAGACCGCCATCGATAAAAATCTCAAATGGGAATACCGGGACGGAAACAATATCCTCGAAATCACCATTAACCTTTCCAAACCTGAAAAGGACAACAAAGAGATCGCAAAACTGCTTACGGTGAAAAAGAGCGACAAGCCCAAATACCCCAAATGCCTGCTCTGCAAGGAAAACGAGGGGTTCGAGGGAAGTCTGTCGCATCCCGCGCGCGAAAACATCCGCACGATCAAACTCGATCTCGCGGGGGAGGACTGGTTCGTGCAGTATTCGCCCTACGCGTATTACGACGAACACTGCATCGCCATTTCCTATAACCACGTGCCGATGAACGTCAACGCCGAGACGGTGAGAAAGCTCGCCGACTTCGTGGACGTCTTTCCCAATTATATGATAGGTTCCAACGCCTCGCTCCCCATCGTGGGCGGTTCCATCCTCAATCACGAACATTTTCAGGGCGGCGTGCATTTAATGCCTATGCATAAGGCGCAGGTGAAATATCCGATGAAAAGCGCAAAATACCCCTCGGTAAAGGTGGGGATCCTCGACTGGTATAACAGCGTGGTGCGCATGCAGTCGGCGGACCGCGAAAGCGTGATCGCCCTGGCCGGCGAGATCGTGGAGGCGTGGAAAAAGTATTCCGACGAGGAAAACGAAATTCTGGCGTTCACGGGCGATACGCTGCACAACGCCTCTTCGCCCATCGTGAGAATGGTGGGGAACGAATACAGCGTGGATCTCATTCTGCGCAACAACCGCACGAGCGAGCGGTATCCCGACGGCATCTTCCACGCGCATCCCGAATACCATAATATCAAGAAAGAGGGGATCGGACTTATCGAGGCAATGGGATTGTTCATTCTTCCCGGCAGACTGAAAAAACAGCTCGCCATGATCGCGGATATTCTCTGCGGCAGGGAAAAGTACGACGAACAGGCGCTTTCCGATCCCGAAAATTATCTGTACGTACACCGCGCTATGATAAAATCGCTCAAGGAAAAGTTCGGGAGCGGAACTTACGAACAGGCGCACGAAACGGTGATAAGTTACGTGAACGAAACGTGCAGAAACATTCTCGACAACACTGCGGTGTTCAAAAAAGACGAAAAGGGCGTCAGAGGGTTCAAGGGCTTTCTGGCAAGCCTGGATATAACGGAGGTTTAAAATGAACAACATTCTTGTAACGGGCGGCGCGGGCTATATCGGTTCGCATACGCTGGTCGAACTCATTAAAAACGGCTACGATCCCATTGTCGTCGACAATCTTTCCAACAGCAAGATGGAGGCGGTGCGGCGCGTGGAAAAGATCACGGGCAAAAAACTGACCTTTATCAAGGCCGACCTCCTCGACAAGGCCGCGCTCGTGAAGATCTTCACCGATTATAAGTTCGAATCGGTCATAAATTTCGCGGGGTTCAAAGCCGTGGGCGAGTCTGTGGCGAAACCGCTCGAATACTACAACAACAATCTGACGGGCATGCTCAACCTGCTCTTCGTCATGCGGGATTTCGGCGTGAAAAATATCGTTTTCAGCTCCTCGGCGACCGTTTACGGCGATCCCGAAGAAGTCCCCATCAAGGAGAGCGCCAAAACGGGCGGCACAACGAATCCCTACGGCAGCAGCAAGCTCTTTATCGAATATTTCTTAAAAGACCTTTACAAGGCGGACAACAGTTTCAATATCGCCATATTGAGGTATTTCAACCCCGTCGGCGCGCATGAGTCCGGACTTATCGGGGAAGATCCGCGCGGCATACCCAACAATCTCTGTCCGTATATTTCCAAAGTGGCCATCGGCGAGCTGCCCAAGCTCAGAATTTTCGGCGACGACTACGATACGCCCGACGGCACGGGCGTGCGCGACTATATCCATGTGGTCGATCTCGCGCGGGCGCACGTGCTCGCCATCAAAAAGCTGGAAACAAAACCGGGGCTCATCATCGCGAATATCGGCACAGGCGTGGGATACAGCGTGCTCGATATGGTAAAGGCCTTTTCCAAGGCCGTCGGCCGCGACATCCCCTACGAAATAGTGGACCGCCGCCCCGGCGACATCGCCGCCTGCTATGCGGATCCGTCCTATGCCTATGAACTGCTCGGTTTCAAGGCGGAAAAGACGCTCGACGACATGTGCCGCGACAGCTGGAACTGGCAGCAGAAAAATCCGCACGGCTACGAAGAGTAAAATACAAAAATATTGCATGATTTTGAAAAAAGCTTCTTTGCAAAAAGAGGCTTTTTTGTATTTTCGGCGTTTTTATCCCTTTGAAAAATTGCAAATTCAGAGAAAAAGTGTTAAAATAAAGAAAAACGCGGGAGAATTTTATGGAATTCGGTTACGTAAGGGCGTGTGCGGCGACGCCGAAAGTGCGCGTCGCGGACGTCGATTTCAATAAACTCAGTATTTTAAGGGCGATCAGCGAAGCGCGGGAAAACGGCGCGGCGCTTTTGGTTTTGCCCGAACTCTGTCTTACGGGCTATACCTGCGGCGACCTTTTTTACAGCGACGTACTGCTCGGCGGCGCGCGCCGCGCGCTGGCGGAGATCGCCGCGGCCGCAAAGGAGAGCGACCTTTTGATATTCGTCGGGCTGCCGCTGCGGAAGGACGGGCTGATCTACAACTGCGCCGCCGTGTTAAACCGCGGTGAGGTGCTCGCTTTCGTACCGAAAACGTTTGTCCCGAATTATCGGGAATTTTACGAAAAGCGCTATTTTGCCCCCTGTCCCGAAGAAAACGGCTTCGTGTCGTTCGGGGGAAAAGAGGTGCCGTTCGGCAAAAAGCTGGTTTTTCGGGCGCGGGGCTTTGAAGATTTCACCGTATCCGCGGAAATATGCGAGGATTTGTGGGCGGTGAAACCGCCTTCCGCCGACCACGCTCTGGCTGGGGCGAACATCATCGTGAACCTCTCGTGCAGCGATGAAACGGTCGGAAAATCCGAATACCGCCGTCAGCTCGTGTCCTCGCATTCCGCGAGGATCGTCGCGGGCTACGTATATGCGGACGGCGGCGACGGCGAGTCGAGCACGGACATGGTCTTTGCGGGCGACGATCTCATAGCGGAAAACGGAAAAATCCTGCGTTCGGGCACATTGTTTGAAAACAAGGCGCTCTTTGCGGAAATCGACGTCGGATTTATCGCCTACGAGCGGAGCTGTCTGTTCAACCACGGCTACCGCGCGGCCGAAGGTTACCGCTATATCGATTTTTCCTGCGACGACAGCGTTACCGTGCTCACGCGCGAATACCCGAAAACGCCCTTTGTGCCCGCGGATAAAGCCGAACTGTCCTCCCGCGCGGAGCTTATTTTGACCATGCAGGCTGCGGGATTGAAAAAGCGCATAGAGCACGTGCGCGCAAAGACCGTGATCATAGGGCTGTCGGGCGGGCTGGACAGCACGTTGGCCCTGCTTGTCGCCGCACGGGCGATGAAATCGCTCGGCCGCGAGCCGAAGGATATTCTCGGCATCACGATGCCCTGTTTCGGCACCACGTCCCGCACGTTCAACAATACGGTAAAACTGGCGCGCGCGCTCAAGATCACGCTGAAAAAGATAGATATCGCAAAAGCCGTTACGCGGCATCTGAAGGATATTTCGCACCCGCTCGATCTCTACGACGCGGCGTACGAAAACGCGCAGGCGCGTGAACGCACGCAGGTCATCATGGACGTGGCGAACTCCACGGGCGGGCTGGTCGTCGGCACGGGGGATCTTTCGGAACTCGCGCTCGGCTGGGCCACGTATAACGGCGATCATATGTCCATGTACGGCGTGAACGCTTCCGTGCCGAAAACGCTGGTGCGCTACCTCGTGGAATACACGGCGGCGAACAGTCCTTCGCGGCTGAAAACGGTGCTTACGAATATTTTGGAAACGCCCGTCAGCCCCGAACTGCTGCCGGCGGAAAACGGCGAGATAAGCCAGAAGACGGAGGAGCTGGTAGGTCCGTATATACTGCACGACTTTTTCCTTTACTATATGCTGCGCGCGGGATTTTCGCCGCGCAAGACCTATGCCGTCGCGGTCAAGACTTTCAACGGCGATTTCTCGCCCAAAACGATATATAAATGGCTGGAAACCTTTGTAAAGCGGTTTTTCTCGCAGCAGTTCAAGCGTTCCTGCCTGCCCGACGGCGTGAAGATCGGTTCAGTGTCGCTTTCGCCGCGCGGCGACTGGCGCATGCCGAGCGACGCGCAGGCCGCGCTGTGGCTGAAAGAGCTGGAGGACGTAAAAGAAACGGTAAAATAATATGAAGGAAAGAAATTACGTAAGGGCGGTCGTTACCGAAAAATGCGAACGGAGCGCGGAGGCCGGGCACCCGTGGGTGTACGCGGAAGAGATAATTTCCCTAAGCGGCGCCTATGAGAACGGCGATCTCGTGGACGTAGTGAGCAAAAAGGGCAAATACCTCGGCACGGGATTTATCAACGACCATTCCAAAATCCGCGTTCGCATCATATCGTATAACGCGAACGATACGTTCGACGAGGCGTTTTACAGGCGCCGTATCGAATACGCCTATCAATACCGCAAGACGGTGCTCTGCGGCGAAACGGAGGCCTGCCGCCTGATTTTCGGCGAAGCGGATATGTTTCCGGGACTGACCGTGGACAGGTTCGGCAACGTTCTCGTCGCGCAGGTGCTCTCGCTCGGGATCGACAAGATCAAAGGCATGCTCTTCCGCCTGCTCGTGGAAGTGCTGGAGGCCGACGGCCAGAAGATAGACGGCGTTTACGAGCGCAACGACGTTTCCATCCGCAAGCTCGAGGGACTGGAGGAATATAAGGGTTTTTATCCGCTGGAGGGCAAAACACCCGATTTCAGCAAGTCGTATATCGTGGAAAACGGCATAAAATACGCGGTGGACTTCGTGGACGGACAGAAAACGGGGTTTTTCCTCGACCAGCGGTTCAACCGCCTGCGCGTGGCAAAACTCGCCGCGGGAAAGGACGTTTTGGATTGTTTCACGCACACGGGATCGTTCGCGCTGAACGCCGCCAAAGGCGGCGCTAAGAGCGTGCTGGCTGCGGATATTTCCGAAACGGCGGTGGAAACGGCGAAAGAAAACGCCCGTCTGAACGGGCTGGAGGATAAGATCGCTTTCGAGGTCGCGGACGTGTTCGACCTGCTCCCCCGCCTGGAGGCGGAGAAGAAGAAATTCGATCTCGTGGTGCTCGATCCGCCTGCGTTCACGAAATCGAGAAAGACGGTGGATTCAGCCATGCGCGGATACAAAGAGATCAATTACCGCGGCTTGCGGCTGACGAAGCGGGGCGGATATTTCGCCACCTGTTCCTGTTCGCATTTCGCCACGGAGGAACTCTTCGTAAAGATGCTCAAGGAGGCGGCGCGTCAGGCGGGCGTGCAGCTCAGGCAGATCGAGGGCGCGCAGCAGGCGCCCGATCACCCGATCTTATGGAACGTGCCCGAAACGGATTATCTTAAATTTTTCACTTTTCAGATCGTTTGAAAAACGCCGCAAAAAAATTGCGGCGTTTTTTTGGTTTTTTTTGTAAAAGCTCTTGACAAATCGTTAATTTGTGCTATAATAATAGTAATCATTACTGATAAGGAATTTGCGATGGCTGAAAATATGTCCGAGGGCAAGGGGCGGCGCTCTTATCCGAGAGATGTCGTGATACAGGTCCTCAAAAATTCATACGATCACCCTACGGCGTACACCGTGTACGAACGCGCGAGAGAGATCAAGCCCGATATCAGCAGGGGAACGGTTTACAGAAACTTAAAGCTTTTGACCGACCGCAGCGAAGCCCTGCTTTTGGAAACGGGCGGCGGATTCGCGCATTACGACGGGCATACGGAGGAGCATTCTCATTTCGTGTGCAAAAACTGCGGGGAAATCGCGGATATTTTCGTAAAAGCTCATATACCGAAAGAGCTTTCCGATATGGGATTGGTTGTAACCGAAGCGAGGTGCATCTACTACGGTTACTGCAATAAATGTAGAGAGAAAAACAATTAAAAAGGAGAAAGGATTATGAAAAAATTTGTTTGTTCGGTTTGCGGTTATGTACATGAGGGCGACAGCGCCCCCGATTTTTGCCCCGTCTGCAAGGCGCCTAAGGAAAAGTTCACGGAACAGGGCGATATGACCTGGGCTGCGGAGCACGTCGTCGGCGTTGCGTCGGACGTCGCGGAGGACATCAAAAACGATCTCCGCATGAACTTCAACGGCGAATGTTCCGAAGTCGGCATGTATCTCGCCATGAGCCGCGTCGCTTTCAGGGAAGGGTATCCCGAGATCGGCCTGTATTATGAAAAGGCCGCTTACGAAGAGGCGGAGCACGCCGCGAAATTCGCGGAACTTCTGGGCGAAGTGGTAACTCCCTCCACGAAGAAGAACCTCGAACTGAGGGTTGCGGCGGAAAACGGCGCTACGGCGGGCAAGACCGACCTCGCGAAGAGAGCGAAGGCCGCCAACCTCGACGCCATTCACGACACCGTGCACGAAATGGCGCGCGACGAAGCCCGTCACGGCAAGGCGTTCGAAGGGCTTTTGAAGAGATATTTCAATAAATAAGGAAAAAGGACGGGCGAAAGCTCCGTCCTTTTTTATTTACAGCGCGGACTTTTCGTGATACAATAAAAATATGGAAAAAAAATTCGAGCTGTCCGTCGGCGATATAAAGATTGAGGGCGAAAGAAAACGCGTGAAAAATCTGCACCTGCGCATCACGCAGACGGGCAAGGTGAAAATGAGTGTGCCCGTTTTCGTTTCCGACGCGGAAATAAAAAAATTTGCCGCGGATAAATACGAGTGGCTGAAAAAACATCTTGAAACCGCAAAGACGGAAACTTTCTGGAAATACGACCAGGCGGAGCAAGTTCGCGTTTTCGGACAGACGTACGCGCTGAAATACAACGCGGCAAAGAACGGGATCCGCGGCGGCGACTTTCTGCTGAAAGGTTGTTTCGATCCCGCTGAAACAGCGCTCAAGCGGGAACTGAAAAAACTGCTGCGGGATAAAATCGCCGCGCGCCTGCCCTTCTGGGAGGAGCGGACGGGGTTAAAAGCCTCTTCGTTCGTGATCAGAGACATGACCACGCGCTGGGGTACGTGCAATACGAAAACGCGCCGTCTCTGTTTCAATCTTCAGCTCGTGAAAAAAGCGGAAGAATGCCTCGATTACATCATTGTGCACGAACTGGGGCATATCTTGAACAGATTTCACGATAAAAGGTTTTATAATTACCTGAATTACAATTTCCCCGATTACAAGCGGGTAAAGAAACTGCTTTCGCAACCGTAACAATTTATACGCCGTTTTTCATACAATGAATCAAATGACACGCGGTACATAAGAAAAGGAGGAATTTTTTTATGTCATTTAATTGTTGCAATAACGGCGTTGACAGAAACTGCCCGCGCAGGGAAGTAGTCATCGTTCCGCAGCCTGTAATAGGTCCGATGGGACCAAGAGGCGTAACGGGCGCGGCCGGTCCCGCGGGCGCTACGGGAGCCACGGGGCCTGCCGGTCCGCAGGGACCGATAGGCGCAACCGGACTGCAGGGACCGCAAGGTATCCAGGGGCCTGTCGGCCCGACCGGCGCTACCGGCCCGCAGGGCGCGCAGGGCGTTCAGGGTATACAAGGTCCTACGGGCGCTACCGGCCCCGCAGGCGTAGGTCCCACAGGGGCAACCGGTCCGACCGGACCGCAGGGTATCCAGGGCATTGCAGGCGCAGTCGGCGCTACAGGTCCGACGGGGCCCACGGGTCCGACGGGTGCGGAAGGCGCGCAGGGACCGCAGGGTATCCAGGGCGTTGCCGGTGCAGTCGGCGCTACGGGTGCAACCGGCCCCACCGGCCCGACAGGTCCTACCGGTCCGACGGGGCCTGCGGGTGCGCAGGGCATCCAGGGCGTTGCAGGCGCGGTCGGCGCTACGGGTCCGACAGGTCCCACGGGTCCGACGGGTGCGGAAGGCGCGCAAGGGCCCCAGGGTATTCAGGGCGTTGCTGGTGCGGAAGGCGCCACGGGCCCGACGGGGCCGACCGGTCCTACTGGAACGGCTGACGCCGTTACCGCTGGTAACGCCTCGCAATCCGTCACAACGGCTACGCCGATCAATCTCACGCAGCTCGCGGCTTCTCCCGCAAGCACGATGACGGTTTCGAGCAACGCGGTCAACGTACCCGCGGGCACTTACCTCGTAACGTATGCTTTCAGCGGCACTTCGCAGACGGCGGGCGATATCGTCGTTCAGCTGAGGGACAACGACACCGAAGTTTCGGGCGCGACTACCACCGTTTACGGAAATACTTCGCAGAGCGCGAGCGGCGGCAAGACCGTGGTCGTTACGGCGGCTTCGCCTACCACGCTTACGCTGTACAACAACTCCGCGAATACCGTTGACTTTACGAACGTAACGCTGTCCGTACTCAAACTCGTATAAAAAGAAGGCTCGGGGATTTCCCCGGGCCTCTTTTCATTGTCCTTTCCGTTTTCTGAATTCCGCGGGCGTTCTGCCCGTTATTTTTTTGAACTGCACAGAAAAATGGGAGGGTGAGTTGAATCCGCAGTTGATGGCCGTATCCGTTACCGAAAGCCCTTGTTTAAGCATTTTGCCCGCCTGATCCACACGGTAACGGACGAGATATTCGACGGGCGGCATAGACGTATGCCTGCTGAAAATAACGCTCAGATAACTTCTGCCTATGCCGATATGGTCGGCGATGGACTGTACGGTGATGTCTTCGTTGAAATGGCTCTTTATGTACTGAATGGCGGCGTCCGCGTATTCCACGGAAACGCTCTTTAATTTTTGAATGTTATCCTCGTTGCCGGCAAGCAGGCGTGCCATCAGTTCGTAGGCTTTTCCCGTGGCGGCGAGATGTCCCGCAAAGGTGTTTTCGTTCAGGTATTTTTCGATTTCTTTGTAGAAAGCGGTGATTTCGTCGTCCCCGTAATATTTTACGGGAGAAAATTCCGTAAGCCCCGTGCGTTCCGTCAGCTTTTTTGCAGACGCGCCGTCGATGCCGATCCAGTAATAATAGTAAGGATCGTTTTCGTCGGCGTAGTAGGCAAGGAGTACGTTTTTCGGAAGATAAAACAGATCTCCCTTTTTTACGGTGTGCCGTTTGCCGTGTATTTCGTAATACCCTCGTCCGCCCAGAACGTATTGCAACACGTGTTCGCTCTTGAAATACGGCCCCTGTCGGTGCGAGGGATCGGCGTCCTGATAGCCGAAGTTTACTATGTCGAAATTGATGTCGCTCACGGGAAAATATTTGTTGCCCGCAATGATGATCCTGTTTTCCATAAAGCCTCTGCAACTGTGAACAAAATCTAAAGTTTTTATTTACATTACTTATTGTATCACACTTTTTGAAATGATACAATAAAAGCACAAAAAAATCCGATAACGGGAGTAAAAATTATGTTTAAAGTAACTTTTATGGGCGCAGGCAGCACTGTTTTTGCGAAAAACGTTTTAGGCGATTGTATTTTGACGCCGTCTCTCGGCGAATTTGATATCGCTCTTTTCGACATCGATAAAGAACGGCTGGAAGATTCCCGCCTGATGTTAGAGAACATAAACAAAAAATATAACGGCAAAGCGAAGATCGCCTCCTATACCGACAGAATAGAGGCGCTCCGCGGCGCGGACGTCGTGATCAACGCCATACAGGTGGGCGGATACGAACCGTGTACGGTTACGGACTTTGAAGTGCCGAAAAAGTACGGTTTAAGGCAGACGATTGCCGATACGCTCGGTATCGGCGGCATTTTCCGCGCGCTGAGAACGATTCCCGTGCTGGAAGACTTTGCGGAAGATATCCATAAAGTCTGTCCGAACGCGCTCTTTCTGAATTATACGAACCCGATGTGCATGCTCACGGGGTATATGCTGAGATATCTCGATCTGCGCGCCGTCGGCCTTTGCCACAGCGTGCAGGTATGCACGAAAGGCCTGCTCGAAACGCTCGGCATGAACGAATATGTAGGCAACTGTAAATGGGAGATCGCGGGCATCAACCACCAGGCGTGGCTTTTGAAGATCGAAGATAAGGCGGGCAAAGACCTGTATCCCGAGATCAAAAGACGTTCTTTGAGCGGCGAATATACCGAGAAAATGGCATGGGATCTCGTGCGGCACGACATCATGCACCGTTTCGGTTACTATAACACGGAATCGAGCGAGCACACCGCGGAGTACAACCCGTATTACATCAAAGCCCGTTATCCCGAATTGATAGAGCGTTTCAAAATTCCCCTCGACGAATATCCTCGGCGCTGTGTCAACCAGATCGCGGGCTGGAAGGAGCTGCGCGAAAAAGTTACCGCGCATACCGTGGAACACGAGATTAGCCACGAATTCGGCATGCCTATCATCAACGCGTATATCAACGATTCCGCATACAGAATCCACGGCAACGTGCTGAACACGGGGCTGATCACCAATCTGCCCGAAAACGCCTGCGTGGAAGTACCCTGTCTGATAGACGGCAACGGCGTGAATCCGTGTTTTGTCGGCGAACTGCCCGAACAATGCGCGGCCCTCAACAGAACGAACATCAACGTGCAGAATATGACGATAGAGGCGGCAAAACAACGCAAAAAGGAACTCGTCTACATGGCGGCGTATCTCGATCCGCACACTGCGGCGGAGCTTTCGCTCGACGACATCAAAAATCTCTGCGACGATCTGTTCGCCGCCCACAAGGATTGGCTGCCGAAATATAATTAAATCGGTTATAAACGCGGACCGCCCTTCTGCAGGGCGGTCTTCAAAAAAAGCAAGGTATTACCTTGCTTTTTTTCTTGCCTTTGCGGGCGCGTGCTGATATAATAAAAAAAAAGGAGATATTATGACCGATCTGCATTTGCACACCTTTTTTTCCTATGACGGCAGGGAAGAAATGGAAAATTACGTAAAAGCCGCCGTGGGCGCAGGGAAAAAGCGCATAGGTTTCAGCGAGCATTACGACTACAACTGTTTTCTGACGGGCGACGGCACGCCGCTTTGCGATCTCGACCGTTATAAAGCTGTCTCTTATACACATCTGACGCTGCCGACGATCGCATAA
>ENA-OYXD01000749-OYXD01000749.1-human-gut-metagenome-genome-assembly--contig:-NODE-749-length-16743-cov-6.927493_pt1 | contig 16743 bp, 11 predicted proteins | sample MGYA00244818_ERZ653412 | MGnify/ENA primary metagenome ERZ653412 (study PRJEB26926, sample SAMN06165146) | human gut metagenome | biome: ENVO:00009003; feature: ENVO:2100002; material: ENVO:00002003...
CAGTAGACGCTGGTGCTCTCCATTGACACCTCAACAACATGGTGATGAAGCATCAGGTCACGCATTTCTTCCAACTGATAAGTTAAAACACCGAAAACTTTTTCAATAAGTTCTCCAAACTCACTCAAAATACAAAGATAAACGCTATCTTTGTGCACGTCAAGACCACATACTGATTTCATAGGCTTGCATATTTGGGGTTAATGAATTCTTCCCAAAAATAAATATAATTTGTGACTTAGAGCACGTTGATGCAAGATTTTTAGGTATGTTGGTCTTGACATTTTAACTCAAGCAGCGAGCACTCGGAGATATTCATTTCTGTTTTTTATCCCAACTGGCTTATAATTCGGAAATTTTATCTAAATTTGTATCCGAATTCAGGATTTATATTTTACGGGAAGCTGCCCTAATGTCTTCAATCAATTTCTTATTCGCTAAAGATACGACGTTGTGACATGGCTGGGGAAGACACCGAGCAGCTACAGATTAGAGTTAAGTCCACCCCTTTTTAGTATTAAGCAGCTCTGCGAAGCCTCTGGCTTGCAGGCATTAAAGAAACAACATTTTTACATTGAAGACATTTGAAGAATTGGGCGTAAGCGAAGAGATTCGCCGCGCCATCGAGGAACTCGGCTTCGAACATCCGATGCCGGTTCAGGAGGAAGTTATACCGTTTTTGTTGGGTAACGGCAACGATGTTATCGCACTTGCGCAGACCGGAACCGGCAAGACAGCCGCTTTCGGCATTCCGTTGCTGCAACGCACCGACCCAACAGACCGCACTACGCAGGCTATCGTTATCTCGCCCACACGCGAGCTTTGCCTACAGATAGCCGACGACCTGAAGTCGTTCTCAAAGTACATTAAAGGAATCAACATTGTAGCAGTATACGGCGGTACGTCTATCGTCGACCAGATGCGCGCGCTGAAGCACGGCGCGCAGATTATCGTGGCTACACCGGGCCGTCTTATCGACCTTATGCACCGCGGAGCAGCCAAGCTCGACGCCGTGCAGAACGTTGTGCTCGACGAGGCTGACGAGATGCTCAACATGGGTTTCTCTGACAGCATCAACGAGATATTCGACAACGTGCCTGCAGACCGCAACACGCTGCTCTTCTCGGCTACGATGAGCAAGGAGATTGAGAAGATAGCGCTCAACTATCTGCACGACCACAAGGAGATTGTGGTGGGTTCGCGCAACGAGGGCGCTGAGAACGTCAACCATATCTACTATATGGTGAACGCGAAGGACAAGTACCTTGCGCTGAAGCGCATCGTCGACTTCTATCCGCGCATCTACGGCATCGTGTTCTGCCGCACCAAGGCTGAGACGCAGGAGGTGGCTGACAAGCTCATACGCGACGGATACAACGCAGAACCGCTGCACGGCGACCTCTCGCAGCAGCAGCGCGACATCACTATGCAGAAGTTCCGCCAGCACATCACGCAGCTGCTCGTGGCTACAGACGTGGCTGCGCGCGGTCTGGACGTGGACGACCTCACGCACGTCATCAACTATGGTATGCCGGGCGACACCGAGAGTTACACTCACCGCTCTGGCCGTACGGGTCGTGCGGGCAAGAAGGGAACTTCAATCTCTATCATCCACACCAAGGAGCGCGGACGTGTTCGCGAGGTGGAGCGCGTGATAGGCAAGGAGTTCGTAGACGGCACGCTGCCTACGCCGCAGGAGATTTGCTCTAAGCAGCTTTTCAAGGCCATCGACGAGATAGAGAAGGTGGATGTGGACGACGAACAGATTGCTCCGTTCATGGAGGATATCAACCGCCACTTCGAGTACTTCGATAAGGAGGATATCCTGAAGAAGATAGTTTCGCTGGAGTTCGGCAAGTTCCTGAAGTACTACGCCAACGCGCCGGAGATTGTGAAGCCTTCTACCACACGCGACCGCAAGGAGCGCGGCGAGGGCCGCGACGGCAGAAAGCGCGAGAAGCGTGCGCCGGAGGCAGGCTATCGCCGTCTGTTCATCAACCTGGGAAAAGACGACGGATTCTATCCTGGTGAGGTGATGCAGTTCATCAACCGCAACGTGCATGGCCGCCAGGATGTGGGACACATCGACCTGCTTGCACGCATTTCGTATATCGAAGTGCCGGAGCAGGACGCCGAGAAGGTGATGCGCGCGCTGAACGGAGCGTCTTACCGCAACCGCACCGTGCGCTGCAACGACGCCGATGACACGGCTGCTGCTTCAAGTGGCGACGCAAAGCGTGGCTCGCGCCGCACTTCCGACCGCGACGGTGGTCGTACATCGCGCCGCAAGGACGCTGCCAACGACGCCAATCCGTACGAGAAGCGCTCTAAGCGCCGCAACGAGATGGAGGGTCGCAACCGTTCGCAGCGTGGTCAGCGCGGAGGTTCGCGCTACGAGAGCGGACGCCAGGACGACTGGCGACAGTTCATCAACAACCCCGACATTCAGCTCAAAGGCGAGGAGCCAGACTTCTCTGAAGAAGGATGGGCACGCCGCAAGCCGAGAAAGAAGAAGTAAAGAGTTTATATATACGTAGCGGAGGTCTCCGGCCTCCGCAGCACCAAGTCTATAGCAAATATTCGCTATTTACTGTGTTGGTTGCTGCGGAGGCCAGAGACCTCCGCTACGTTTTTTGTTGTTACTTTCTGAACTTCGCGGTGTGCTCACCAGCTTTCACCACGTACACGCCCTTAGCGAGCGCCGATATGCTCACGGACTCGCCGCGCCATGCCTCGCGATGGAGCACGCTTCTGCCGCCTGCGTCGTAGACATAGAGCGGGGCTGCGATGTTGCTGTTCCATCCGTTGAAGCTCATCTCTGCGCCGTCTGTAGAGACGGTGAGCGTGAGCGAGGGCTTGCTGTCGGCTGTGGCGTCGTTGAGCGCCGTCGTGTTGAGCGAAATCAGAATCTTCTGCACTTTGTCGAAGGCGTACGTCGTGCCCTTGTCGTCGGAGCTGACCACCACGAGGTCGTCTTCGCCCAGTTCGATGCGCGCCAGCTTGTCCATAGAGTACGACTTCTGTCCGTTCTGCGTCACCACCGTCACCACATCGTCGGCGTGCGTGCCGAGAGCCGTGGCGAGCAGAGCGAGTATAGCAATTATTCTTGTTCTCATAATGTATCCTTTCTCTTACTGTTTGTGATGGAGTGGGGGCATCAGCGTGCCTGCAGCGTCAGGCCCTTGAGGTTGATGTAGCGTGTGTCGCCGCCCGAAACGGCGCGCAGCAGCTTGTCCTCGTTGCAAGTGAGCTGAGTCTTTGCGTCGTTCACGTCGAACACTATGCTTATGCGCTCGCTGTTTCTGCCGTCAGCCGTGCCTGCGAGCACGCCCGATACGGTTATCTGCTTAGCCGTAGCGTCGTATGTGTACGACGCGGTGCTGGCTATTATCTCCTTCGTCTCGTACATATCGGTGGTCAGCGTCACCTGCACCTTCACAGAGCCTTTCGCCTCCTTGCCCGCATAGTTGTGGTTGAACTGCAGGGCGAACATGCCCATCGACATAGTGTTCGAGTCGTATGTGCCGTAGACTGGCGTTGCGAAGTTCTCGGCGCCGTCCCATTCAGCCGCAGCCGAAGTAGAGTATTTCATCGTCGTGAGGTCTACGAGGAACGTCATTTCGCTGCCCGTCGCGGGCTTCATCTTAACTACGCCGTTCTCGTAGGTGTACGTGCCCTTTGCGGAGCCGTATGTGGCGTTGCCGAATCCGTCGAGCACCAGAGCGTCGCCCGTGCCGCTTTCGGGTTGGAACGTGCCTGCCTCCTTGCCCTTCAGCTGGAATGTGGGCTGTGCCGTCTCCGAAGCGCGTGTGTAGCGGAAGAGCGTCTCGCCTGCAGCGTTGCTCACGAGAGCGTCGGCGGCGTCGGCTACCGATGCGCCCTTAGAGAAACTGAGGCTCACTGGCTCGATAGAGTTAGAGAGACGGTCGTAGTAGTACCAGCGACGTGCGGAGCCTTCGAGCAGTTCCAGGAGGTAGCGCGAGCCGTACGAGTCGCTTGCGGCAGCCGTGTATGAGCAGTCGGCGGTGGTAGCGAAGTAGTAGCGGTTGTAGTCGGGCTTGTCGTTGTTAAGGTCGTTCACCACCACGAGCGCGTCGCCGCCCTCAAACCACTTGCCCGAAACGCCGTACGTGCGGCGTCCCCACACGTCGGCGCTGTACGCGTCGTCGTAAGAGAATCGGTTTGTGGCGTCGTCGAAAGTGTAGCATCCGCCGAAAGTCTTCTCTCCGCTCACCGTAGCGTGGAACGACGAGTTGGCGGCGAGGTTGAGGCTGAGCGTAGGCTCTGCGCTCTGCAGCACGCCGTTTGTGCCGACCGAGATGGGGAAGCCTTTATAGTCGCCCACGAAGGCGCGACCTGCGAACGTAGTCTTCTCCGTGCCCACGGTCTCTATGGTTATCGGCTCTGCCGGCATGATGCAGAGCCAGCACGAGCCGAAGTCCTCGTCGTCGGTGACGTACTCGTAGGGCACGTCTTCGCCGCTGGCAGACGTAATCTTCAGCGTGCCGTCGAATCCGTAGTCGCTATACCACACGAATTTCACAGGCTGTCCGGCAAGCTGGTCGAACTTTCGCTCCGCCGGGTCCTTGTCCCAGTCGTCGCTCGCGTTGTACATCACGATGGTTGTGCCCTCGCCCTGCTTCAGCGTGATAGGCAGGTAGAACTGCTGTGTGCCGTCGAACGTGATGAAGTCGACGTCCGAAGCGGGGAATGTAGCTACAACTTTCTTGCCTTTCACAAGATACAACTGACGGGTGCTTTGTGCTTGTGCGAGTCCTACGGCAGATGCCAGCAGACCCAGTGCGATTAACCTGTGTTTCATTACGATGGTTTTTAAAATGGTTATGTCACGTTCTGTTAGTCTAACAGCATGACTTGTGGCAAATGTACAAAGAATCAGTGAAACAGCAAACAAATTTCAACGAAATGTTGGTTTTCAACTATTGTTTGTCCGGTAAGCTTTTCTCACCGTTTCCGTCCGCCGTCCAATCAGATTCCGTCCGCCGTCCGATCAGATTCCGTTCGCTGTCCGATCGGATTCCGTCCGCCGTCCGATCGGATTCCGTTCGCCGTCCGATTGGATTCCGTTCGGGTGACGATGACTTTTCGTGAGGTTTTACTGCGAAAATATAAAAGACTATTGCTGTCTGTTTTATCGAATAGCCATAGTCTTTAACGTACAAACTGTAGTATTTGTAGTGATGAAGAGCCCAGACTTGGTGCGTAGAAACGAACAACGGATTAACCGGATTAAGCGGATTCTTTACTCAATGAAGAAAATCCGTTCAATCCAGTTAATCCGTTGTTCTGTATAATATTCTAAACCCGGTTGATCCGTTGTTTAGTATATAATATTCTAAGCTTGGTTAATCCGAAGTAAAACATTATTGTTAAAAGCGGTTCAACCAGCTTGTTCAGTACGAATTAAGCCAGCTTCTTCTCCAAGCGCTCGCGGATGGCAGCGATGAAGCCTGCAGAGTTCTTTGTCTGCGGAGTAACGCCTTCCATAAGACCAGCGAGGTCCTTCGTTACGATACCCTCGTTGAGAGTGTCGAAGCAAGCAGCCTCGAGAGCGTCAGCGTAGCGTACGAGTTCGGGCAGGTTGTCCATCTCGCCGCGCTTGCGCAGAGCGCCGCTCCAAGCGAAGATAGTAGCCATCGGGTTGGTAGATGTCTCTTCGCCCTTCAGATACTTGTAGTAGTGGCGTGTAACGGTGCCGTGAGCAGCCTCGTACTCGTACTTGCCGTCCGGCGAAACGAGCACAGAAGTCATCATTGCCAACGAGCCGAACGCTGTAGAAACCATGTCGGACATAACGTCGCCGTCGTAGTTCTTGCAAGCCCAGATAAAGCCGCCCTTAGAGCGGATAACGCGTGCTACAGCGTCGTCGATGAGAGTGTAGAAGAACTCTAAGCCGCGCTTCTCGAACTCCTCCTTGTACTCCTCGAATACCTCGTAGAAGATAATCTTGAACTGTGCGTCGTATTTCTTAGAGATGGTGTCCTTTGTAGAGAACCAGAGGCTCTGGTTGGTGTCGAGTGCGAACTTGAAGCAAGAGTGTGCGAACGAACGAATCGACTTGTCGGTGTTGTGCATTGCCTGGAGCACGCCGGCGCCCTTGAATGTGTGAACCACAACCTCCTCGTGCTTGCCGCTCTCGCCGTCGAAGACGAGCTTAGCTACGCCCGGCTCGTCGGCACGGATCTCAACGCTCTTGTAAACGTCGCCGTAAGCGTGACGAGCGATGGTGATAGGCTTCTCCCAGTTCTTCACTGCAGGATGGATACTCGGGATAGTGATAGGTGTGCGGAATACGGTGCCGTCGAGGATAGAGCGGATAGTGCCGTTCGGGCTCTTCCACATCTGATGGAGCTTGTACTCGTCCATGCGCTGGTGGTTAGGTGTGATGGTAGCACACTTAACGGCTACGCCCAGACGCTTTGTAGCCTCGGCTGCGTCCTTTGTTATCTGGTCGCCGGTCTCGTCGCGCTTAACGAGTCCTAAGTCGTAATACTCTGTCTTGAGGTCAACGAACGGAAGGATAAGCTCATCCTTGATCATCTGCCACAAAATACGGGTCATCTCGTCGCCATCCATCTCTACGAGTGGAGTGGTCATCTGAATTTTTTCGGTCATAGTTATTTGGATTTAAGAGTTTATTTCTTGTTCTTGTAATAGTTCATCAAGCAGCCGTCTGCCAGAATCTGACGCTCGTCGGCGGTGAGGTTCTGGAAGAAGAGGTGTATAGGCTTGACGCCGTCGCGAGTGATAACCTGCGCGTCGATCTCCTCCTTACCTGCGAGGATAGCCTCGCGGATGCCCGGCACGAAGAGCTTGTCGCCCGGCTCGAAGTTGAACTCAACGTCCTTGGCGATGGTGAACGGCACGATACCCCAGTTAATACAGTTAGAACGGTAGCGCTTTGTAGCGTACTCGTAGCAAACGTTAGCGTCGCCGCCGAGCACTTTCTGGCAAGAAGCAGCCTGCTCGCGAGCCGAGCCGTCGCCAGGACGGTTGGCGAATACGCATGAGCCGAACGATGTCTCCTCAGCCTTTGCGCCCACCTTTGCGAGAGCCTCTGCGATGTTTGCGCTCACCTCACCTGCACGGCGTGCGAGGTCCTGCTTCTGAATCTCCTTGCTCAGACCAACGTACTCAGGCACGCGGCGAGAGAGGGCGAACTCAGAAAGCTTCAACGGGTTAGAACGGTAAGAACTTGTCTCGCCAGACGGGATAAGCTCGTCGGTAGTTGTAACCGGGTCGTGGATAACAGCTGCCAACTCGAGCAACATGTTCTCCTGCATCGGATACATTGTAGGCCAGTCCTTGATGTTCGGACCGTAGCGAAGCTCTGTCTCAGGACGCGGTCTGCCGTAGCCGTTGTATACGCGGCACTTGTATATCTTGTCGTCGTAAACGTATGGCTTGTGAGTGTTCTCGTACTCTACGTCTGTCGCAGCCGTAATCACGCCGCCGTTGGCTGCTGTAGCAGCGATAGAGCGTGCGTCCATAAGCGCAACGAGAGAGAGCTGACCCTGACCAGGCTTAGAACCCTCGCGGTTGGGGAAGTTGCGTGTGGTGTGGCGGATAGACAGACCGTTGTTAGACGGAACGTCGCCTGCGCCGAAGCACGGACCGCAGAATGCCGGCTTCATCACAACGCCCGCCTCGATGAGGTCGGCTGTGATGCCTTCGCGTGTTACAGCCATTGATACCGGTGTCGACTGCGGATAAGCCGAAGCTGTGAAGTAGTCGTTGCCGATGCTCTTGCCCTTAAGGATAGCGCCAGCCTCTGCGAGGTTGTCGTATGTACCGCCCGAGCAGCCTGCGATGATACCCTGGTCGGCGTATACCTTGCCGTCTACGACCTTGTCAACAAGATGCACGTCTACCTTGTCGCCGAAACGCTTCTTCGCGTCTTCCTCGATGCGTGTGAGGATGCCCACAGGGTCGGCCTGAAGCTCGTGGATAGTAACTGCGTTCGACGGGTGGAACGGCAGAGCGATCATCGCCTCCTGAGAAGAGAGGTCGATGCGAATCATCATATCGTAGTAAGCAACGTCGCCCGGCTTCAGTTCCTTGAAGTCCTGCGGACGCTCGTGTATGTCGTAATGGTGCTTCACCTCTTCGTCTGTAACCCAGATAGAGCTCAAGCAAGTGGTCTCGGTAGTCATGATGTCGATACCGTTACGGAAGTCGATAGGCAACTCCTTAACGCCAGGACCTGCGAACTCGAGCACCTTGTTCTTCACAACGCCGCTCTCGAATGTAGCCTTAACGAGAGAGATAGCCACGTCGTGCGGACCTACGCCCTTCTTGGGCTTGCCCTCGAGCCATACGAGCACCACTTCCGGTGCGTTGATGTCCCAAGTGTTCTTGAGCAACTGCTTCACGAGCTCGCCACCGCCTTCGCCAACACCCATGTTGCCGAGTGAGCCGTAGCGTGTGTGAGAGTCGGAACCGAGAATCATGTTGCCGCACTTCACCATCATCTCGCGAGCATACTGGTGGATGACAGCCTGGTTGGCAGGAACGTAGATGCCGCCGTACTTCTTAGCTGCTGACAGACCGAATACGTGGTCGTCCTCATTGATAGTGCCGCCTACTGCGCAGAGCGAGTTGTGGCAGTTTGTCATAGCGTAAGGCAACGGGAACTCTTGCAGACCGCTTGCACGTGCTGTCTGAATGATTCCAACGTATGTGATGTCGTGTGACATCATTGCGTCGAAGCGGATGCGCATCTTCTTTCCCTTTGAGCCGTCCACGTCGTGAGAGCGGAGAATGCCGTAGGTGATTGTGTTCTCGCGAGCTTCGTCGGGTGTCATGCCTTCGTACTTGTCGCAAACTTCGGTACCGTTGAGGAGATAGACTCCGTGATTAATAAGTTCTACCATAATGCCAAGGTTTTAAGTTATTAGTTTGTTTAATTATTAATATTCTTTTGTTGTTAGTATGTTTGTGTACTTCTATCCTTTGTCGTGGGATGTCTGTATTCTTTTATCTTCTTTTGTTGTTAGTATGTCTGTATGCTTCCGATGAACACGGTGAGCGATAGCATGTCTGCTGCGCCTCCTGGCGAAATGTTCCGCTCGGTGTAGCGGCGGTCCATATCTTTGAGAGCGAGAAGTTCGGCTGATGCGCACTTCTCTTCTATGGCTGATGCGCACTTCTCTTTGTCTTCAGCGGCGTATGCCTCTTCGAAGCTGGCGAGCAAAGCTCTTGCTTCCTGCTTCACTTCTTCTGCCGTGGCGACGTTGGTGCGATAGATTACGTTGGTGTCGTCGAGGTCGCACATGATGCGCAGCAATGTCTTGTGCAGAGCGTGCGCATCGTGGTTCTTTCTGCGTTCGTTGTAGAACGGCAGCCATTCGGCGAACAGTTTTTCGTAGCCTTCGCGGGCGTTGTCGAGCGCTCCTTTTATGGTTGTTGTGCCGTTGGAGAGCAGCTTTGCCTTGCTGCCGTGCGTGCCGCTGGTATCGGGGAAGCTGGCTGCGAGAGCCTTTATTGTGAGCTGGAGTGAGGATAGAGGGGATGCTATGCTTTCTATGGGGGTTAGGTTTTCTATAGAGACCAGGCTATCTTCTCTTTCTTCTTTTTCTCTTTCCTTTCCTCTTTCTTCTTTTCTTCCTTCTTTTCCTCTTTCTTCCTTGTTAGCTGCTGCTTTTTTCTCCTCATAGGCTGCTGCTACTACGGCTAAGCCCATTGAGAAGAGGGCGCCTTTATGCGTGTTTACGCCGTTTGTGGCTGCGAGCATAGCCTTTTCGGCTTCTATTCCGGCGTCTCTTATGGATGTGTGAGACGGGAGAGTGTCGGCGAAACCGAGGAGTGCGAGGCGCACGAAGTAGGGGTGGAGCGTGTTGATGCTGAGTTGCATCAGCGCATAGTCCATGTCGCGGTGCGCTCCGTTATTGTCTTTGTCTACAAGACCAGGCTTCGGCGTGGTGTCGAGCTCAGCCTGCAGCGCTTGTGTAGCGAGGTGTGCTATTATATAAGGTAGGGTAGTGGGCGGCACGAGCTGTCTTATTGTGTTCATGTCGCCTTCTTCCATTGCCTTGCGGACGCGCGATGCGCTTACTGCGTTGCCGTCTTTCTCCAGTCGGTCTGTCTCGCGAACGTCTTTGAGCGCTTCGTGCATCAGTTGGTTGTAGCGTCGTGTGAGCTGGTCGGTCGGCTCAGTGCCTACAAAACGCACTGTTGCGCCGAGAGCTGGCGCGATGTGACGGCGGAACAGATCGAGGTCGAGCAGCATCTGCGTGTCGGCAGCGTCGTCCAGTCGCTTCAGAAAGTAGGTAGGGAACGTCGCGCGACTGATTGCATAGTCGCTGCCGTCGATTACGCTGACGTTCTCGATGTCTGCAACGCCTTGTTCTACCATCGCTTTGCGCTCAGTGTATGCGAAGAGCGAGCAGTCTTCTCTTACTACCATTACGTATAACCGTTCCACTTGCTTGGCGGCTTGCTCTATGAGGTAGCGGTGGCCGAGGGTGAAGGGGTTGCAGTTCATTACCACAACGCCTCCACGAGGCAGTGTGGTGGTGAGATGTTGAGGTGTTGGGGTGTTGAGATATGGGGTGTTGAGGTGTTGAGGTGTTGTGGTGTTGAGATATGAGGTGTTGAGATGTTGAGGTGTTGAGGTGTTGAGATTTGTTTTTACTACCTCTTTACATTCCTTACTATCCTCTTTACACTTCTTACTATCCTCTTTACACTTCTTACTATCCTCTTTACACTCCTTATTGTATTCTTTATACTTTTCTGATTCCTCTTTTATCTTTTTCAGAGCCTCGACCGTATTGCTGATTCCTCCGATGCCGGTCTCCATGAGTATTGCTTCGGGTGCTTCGGCGAGCAGGCGGAATGAGAGACTCTCGAAGAGTTGACGGTTCTTGGGCTTTGTGAACAGCTTGATGCAGCCGTAGCCCTCCTGGTTGGCGTGCGATATGAGGTGCGAGACGAGCGTGTTGGCGATAGCTTCGCCTTTGTGCGCATCGTCCACTGCAACGCACTTTATTACGTCGTCCTTCAATCCGCCACCGGCTATCATCTCGCCGTCGTCGTCGAGCACTGCGGCGTAGTAGTTCATGTCGTCGATGCGCAGTGCGTTGCGTTTAAGGAACGCTTCTATGCGTTGGCGCTGACGGGGTGTTGCGGGGTTGAGGGTCTGTATCTCCATAGGTTTGAGTATTAAGATTTGTGGGCTTCGACGTAGCTGTCCACCATTTCGTTGATTTTCGCCCATATCTCTTCTTGCGTGTGCCAGCGCATCCTCATGCAGTAGCGTGCTTCGTGGTCGCAGACCAGACAGCATCGTGGCTTTTCGCCAATGGCGTCTCTTGAGACGGGCACGCCGTCGGCGTTGATGATGTCGATGTCGAAGAGGCGTCCGAGTGGGTGGGTGTCTTCGATGTTGACGGCTATGCGCTTGGCTTCGAGGAGCGGCATCGGGGTGATGAGGTAGGCTTCGTAGCCGGTTTCGAGGTCGAGCTTGAGGAGCTGCTCTTGACCGAACGCTTTGCGCATGGCTTCAACAGCGGCGTGCGCTGCCGTGAGCGACTGCTGATTACGCTTTACGCTTCCTGGCATGACGACAGTAAGGCACACCAGTGTCTTTCCCGAGTGTTCAGCCAGCAGCTTCTGCTGTGTGGCATGGCGTGCGTCGCGGCTCGCCAGAAGTTCGTTGAGCGTAATCATTGTTATGGGTTTTATGGGTTTGGGCTATGGGGCCTTTGGTTTCTTTTTATCAGAGCTGATAATGGTGCGGGAGTATGCAGTAGTCTGTTGACGGAAAATCCACGTAAATACGACAACACTCCCTTCCAAAACGCTGAAGAGATCAGCACGCTTTCGGCGCGCTGTTATGTTCTCAATACTTACGCTCGCGCGAGTAGTATGGGTAGATTTTAGGTTGTGTCCGCTCGATAACGGCATCGCTTCTGCGGACTCTTTATTTCACGGCGTAAAGATACATATTTCTACTGATAAAAACAAACTTTTCGGGCGAACTTTTTCGCAGAATCGTCGTTTTGCAAAAATATTGTTTTTGTCGCTGCGTGAGGTGTTAGCAAAAAGGCTGCAAGCAATCGTGCTGCAGCCTTTTTTCGATTGTTTAGCTTTGCGAGTAGTCGTATTTTAAATTCGCAGAGCGTTGTTTTCTTCTATTGTTCTTAACCCTTTTTCCTAATCCTTGATGTTCTTGATGACATCCATTACCGAGCCGTCGCGGTTCATCACGACGCCTACCACCTTGTCGCCGAACGGCAGCGGTGCGGGGTTGCCGATTACAGAGAGTGCGCGGTCGCGTAGCTCTTCGAGTGTGACGAGCTTCAAGCCGGCAGCCTTCAGGCGCTCTGCTATCTCCGGTCGAGCCGGGTTGACAGCGATGCCGTATTCGGTTACGACCACGTCTACGGTGCGACCCGGAGTGATGAGCGTAGTAACTTCGTTAACCACGCACGGTATTCTGCCGCGGAGCAGCGGGCAGACGATTATAGAGAGAGCCGAGTCTTCTGCTGTGTCGGGGTGTCCGCCGATAGCGCCGCGTATGATGCCGTCGCTACCTACGAGCACGTTCACGTTGAAGTTGACGTCCACCTCAAGTGCCGAGAGTATCACGATGTCGAGATAGTGTGTGGCAGCGCCCTGCTCGTGCATACTTGCGTATTCGCAAGCCGACACCTCCTTGTGTTTCGGGTCGTTCTTGAGCGACTCGGCAGCCACCTTGTCGAACGACTGCACGTCGATGAGGCGCTCGATGAGTCCATCCTCGTGCATCTTCACCATGTGAGCGGTGATGCCGCCGAGGGCGAACGAAGCCTTGATGTCCTGGTCTATCATGCTCTGACGTATATACTTAACGGCAGCGAGCGAAGCGCCGCCCGAACCGGTCTGTATAGAGAATCCGTTCTTGAAGTAGCCGCTGTTCACGATTACCTTCGCAGCCTGCTGAGCGAGCAGAATGTCGCGCGGGTTCTTAGTGTCGCGGATGGCTCCCGAAGCAATCTTCGATGAGTCGCCTACCGATTCAACCTCAACCACGTAGTCGACGTCGTGCTCCGAGATAGAGTTCGGAGTGTTAGGATAAGGCACGAGGTCGTCGGTGAGGATTACCACCTTGTCGGCGTAATGAGCGTCGGGCAGCGCGTAACCGAGCGAACCGCAGATGCTCTTAGCGTTCTCCGAGCGCGAGTAGCCGCAGGCGTTGCCGAGCGGGTCTGAAGAAGAAGCGCCGAGGAACGCCACGTCGATGTGCAACTCGCCCGAGGCGATAGCCTCGCCACGTCCACCGTGCGAGCGGAACACCACCGGCTTCTCCATCAGTCCGTGCGAAATCTCCTTAGCCAGTTCGCCGCGCAGACCCGATGTTGAAATCTCTGTGATTACGCCGTTGCGAATGTGCTCGATGAGCGGTTCGTGCACGTCCTGCAAGCTCGAAGCTGCGAGGTGCAGATTCTTGAATCCCATCTCTGCGAGCTTAGCCACAACCATGTTCACCACCTTGTCTCCACCGCGGAAGTGGTGGTGGAATGATATTGTCATGCCGTCCTTCAGTCCCGAGTGGCGAATAGCCTCCTCGAGCGTCATGAGTTTGGGGCTTTTCTGCTGCAGTTCGAGGCGCGGAGTGATGTCCTTGTGTGCCTCTACATTATTATATACGCTCTTTCCCATAGCCTGAGCCACCTGCTCGGCGAGGGTATGTCTTTCGTTCAGTGTGCTCATGCTATGTCCTCCTGTTTAATTACGCCCGAAGCCAGTGCCAAGTCGATGACGCGCTGTGCGCGTATCACCACTGGTCGGTCAACCATTTTACCGTTCACGGCGATAACGCCCGAACCCTTCTTCTCAGCCTCCTTGATGGCAGCGATAACGGCGAGCGCCTTGTCGATAGCCTTCTGAGTCGGCGTGAACACCTCGTTGATTATTTCTATCTGGCGCGGGTTGATGATCGACTTACCGTCGAATCCCAACTGATGAATCAGCTCCACCTCCTTGCGGAATGTCTCCATATCGTTGAGGTTAGAGTAGACGGTGTCGAGCGCGTCGATGCCTGCAGCGCGTGCAGCCACCACGATAGTCTGGCGTGCCATGAGCAGCTCCATGCCCTCGGGCGAGCGCTGTGTCTTCAGGTTGGCGCAGTAGTCCTCCGCGCCGAGCGCTATGCCCATCATGCGCTTAGAAGCGGTAGCGATGGCGTAGGCGTTCACAACGCCGAGCGTGCTCTCGAGCGCAGCCATAATCTGCGTGCGACCCACGCAGCCCAGCTCCTGCTCCACCTTCTCTATCTCGCGCTCCACCTCGATCACCTCCTCTGCGGTCTCGGTCTTAGGCATACGGATGACGTCGACGCCAGCCTTAACGACAGCCTCGATATCCTTCTTGCCGTACGGAGTGTTGAGCGGGTTGATGCGCACCACCATTTCCGTCGTGCCATAGTCGATGGTCTTCAATGCGTTGTAGACGAGCAGGCGTGCCGCGTCTTTCTCTGCCATTGTAACAGAGTCCTCAAGGTCGAGCATTATTGAGTCGGGATGATATATATATGCATCCTGCATCATACCGGGGTTGTTTCCCGGCACGAACATCATAGTTCTTCTTAGTCGTTTCATAGGTCAAAAAGTTTTTTGGGGTTAGTCTTTCCACACGTCCTTGCCCGTAGCTCTTACGGCAGCCGCAGTGACGCGTGCGCGGATAGTGCAGTCGAGCGCGCCCTTGTCAGTGGCGTGCACCTCGGCACGGGTGATACCGAGTCCTTCGAGCGTCTCAGCTATCACCTTGCGTATCTGGTCGCCGAACTGGTAGGCAACCGAACTCTGCAAATCGATGTTCAGTCCCTCTTTCTCGCAAGGGGCAATCTGAATCATGATGTCGCCGGACTCCATTGTTCCGGCAGTAGCTTGTTTAAGTTCCATAGGTATAGTATTTAAAAAGTTTGTGATCTTTAGATTCTTTGAGAGATATGGGTTCGGCGTCGTGTGCTCCGACGGGCGCCAGCGTGCCTTGCGGGCGTCAGCACGTGCATCGCTTTAACTTGCTTTGCGTGCTTGATGTTTCCATGCGCTTTTGCATGCTTCAGCATGTGTGTTGCTTTTGCTTGCTTCATGGGCGTCAGCGTGCGTGGAGAAGATGCGGTTGGGAGTGGTGTGGAGTAGAAACGTAATAAAACAAAAATTGCGTAAATACAACAACACTTCCTTCCGTCTTTACACCGAAGAGAACCGAGTTATACTTACGCTCGCGCGAGCAGTATATAAGGGTAATAATGTCTGTGTCCGCACAAAACACGTTCTGCGTGCGGATTTCTATTTCGCGGGGTAAAGATACGCATTAATTGTGAAACGAGCAAGCATTTTGCGAGGATTTTTTTGTTGGGATACCTCTTAGGGGGTGCCTAAAGGGGGTGCACTTGTCTCAAGTGCATCAATTGCTTTGTTGGTGCATCGCTTGTTTTGTTGGTGCATCGCTTGTTTTGTTGGTGCATCGCTTGCTTTGTTGGTGCATCGCTTGCTTTGTTGGTGCACTTGAGACAAGTGCCCCCCTTTGAGTGATTACCGCGTACTGGTAACGCTGTTACCGCATACTGGTAATGTCGTTACCGCGTACATGTAATAGTGTTACCAGTACGTGGTAACATTCTAAAACGAAATGTCGGGTAACGCAACTCTTAGTCTGTTGATGCGCATCTCTCAGGGGGTGCAGCAGTCTCTGCTGCACCAACCAAGCTGACGGTGCACTTCTTGCTCGGTTGGCGTATTTCTTGCTCGGTTGGTGCACTTCTTGCTCGGTTGGTGCCATCTGTTCGGTTGGTGCACTTGAGACAAGTGCACCCCCTTGAAGGCACTCTTGTTTCTGAAATCTGTGGATTCTGTGGGAGGTTTGCGCACCCTAACATCTGTGATGATCTGTGGATTCTGTGGGAGAACCTCCGCTGCACCAACATTCTCCGCCAATTTGTCCTCCGCTGCTGACTATCTGTCGCCGAAACTGCCAATGTTGCTTACGATTTATCGGTGGAAACAGCGAAACGATTTTGGCACGTAAGTTGCAGTATACTTAATGCAAGCCGATGGACGGAAGCCCGGAGGCAAGCAAACGATAAACGTAAGATTAAAATATAAATAGGAGGTATTTGATATGTTACCAGTAATGAGAAATACTTGGATGCCAGAAGTTTTCAACGACTTTTTTGATACCGACTTTATGCCGCGTACAAACGCAACCGCCCCGGCAATCAACGTTAAGGAAACAGAACACAACTATATTGTAGAGCTTGCTGCAGCCGGAATGAAGAAGGACGACTTCAACATCAACATCGACGCTGACGGCAACCTGCACATCAAGATGGAGAAGAAGAACGAGAAGAAGGAAGAGGAGAAGAAGGAGCACTATCTGCGCCGCGAGTTCTCTTACACCAAGTTCGAGCAGACATTGCTCTTGCCTGACGATGTCGACAAGGAGAAGATTGCTGCCAACGTGAGCGACGGTGTGCTTACAATCGATCTTCCGAAGGTTGAGCAGAACGTGCAGAAGGCAGCTCGCCAGATTGAGGTGAAATAATCCTCGCAAGGCACGCCCAGACGGCACGACAGCTTCGCAGCCCGACGCCGTCAGGCACGCTCAGCAGTTGATTTTGGTTAGTATTAGATGATATAAATTGTTGTTGAGAAAATTGTTGATTAGGTTTAAGTGAGAAAGCCCTGCCTCGCATTCGTGCGAGGCAGGGCCTGTCTCTTATACACATCTCCGAGC
>ENA-OYXD01000762-OYXD01000762.1-human-gut-metagenome-genome-assembly--contig:-NODE-762-length-16504-cov-6.018117_pt1 | contig 16504 bp, 17 predicted proteins | sample MGYA00244818_ERZ653412 | MGnify/ENA primary metagenome ERZ653412 (study PRJEB26926, sample SAMN06165146) | human gut metagenome | biome: ENVO:00009003; feature: ENVO:2100002; material: ENVO:00002003...
GTCTCGTGGGCTCGGAGATGTGTATAAGAGACAGCTCTGACGGGGGATATTCGCCATCGTTATCACCCCCTTTCCGTGGGGGAGTAAGTGGTTTTTTCCCTTTCCGTCAGTACAACCGTTTCCGACCTATCGCATGCTCGCTTAACCCTCCTTTTTTGAAAAATTTTTTGAGAAAAATGCAAAAGACGCCCGGCTAAACATAGTTCAACCGAGCGCCGAAGCATGGCAATGTATGTAATTCCTACATCGTATAATTCATCAGCAAGGGCATGAAACGCCCAAGGAGCATACAGGATTTTTTTGCGTATGCAGATATGATCCGGGTAAAGATGGAAGTTTGACATAGCGGCAATCCTCCTGTTGCCGCCGCTTATTTGTCAGCTATCAAGTTGTAGTGCAAGCATAAACGGCGGCTTTCCCGGAAAAGCCGCCGTCAAAAAAAAGGTTATAGTAAGGCCACACCTGCACTACCCGCCGTCATGCGGCTTTCCCGATTCTTCTTTCGTGTGAATACTCATAATCAGGGCTCCTTAGTATAAGCCAGTAATGGATGATACGACTATCATTTCTCACAACTTACGATAAAGAATCTCACCCTTTTCTTTTAGCCAAAGAATAGCTGCTGCTGTTAAACCCACTACAATAAGGATAATAACGGCATTCCCGATGAAAAGATGTTTGGGAAAATGCTTTATAAGAATATAGAATCCACCGCAAGACAAAGCCATGCTTATCAGTGCATTTAGAATTGCAGGTATACTGCGCTTAACAATATATGTAGCGTTCTCCCAATCAAAATTGGGAAATAGCAAGTTCGCAATACACCCTGCTACCCCAATAAACGCGGAAAAAACAAGTGGTAGCAAGTAGCCAGAAAGGATAGCTGTCCATTGAAGGTGTAAGCCAAATGCTAAAGCCGTATTGAGGCCGAGTGTTATTGGAATAGACAGCGAAAGATGAAACAAGATCTTTGCCTTGATAAATTCAAATGCAGTTATTGGCATGGATTTTACAAGTTCCATGTTTTTTCCTTCCATAGAAACGCTTGGAAATGTCGTACAGGAGAGAGATAACAGAATTGTGAGCACATAGGTATACAGCACTTCTAGGGATGCAGAAGGGACTTGAAACAGTTTGCCAAATTGGTCTATTTGTGAAGCAACGTCCCCCTTTATAACAACGGCAAAAACAACAAAAACAGTTGCCATCATATAGCCGGACGCGGTATTGATTACGTAGACAGGAATTGAAAAATACCGATGCCGTTCTCGTGCAACCAAGGCTCCAACTATACCTTTATGCTTAAAAGAGTAAGCACCTTGCAGGGAGGTAGATTTTGTATTACGCGAGAGATCGCAGTACCAATGCCGAAATATGCTACAAATAAGACGAGACATTAAGTATCCTAAAAGCAAAACCCCTGAAAGGTACAGGATAAAGGAAAAACCTTGTAAGCTCACAATGGATTGTATTGATTTATCAAGTAGCCCTTTCCCCGAGAAAAGAGGAATCAAAATAGTGTTCGTTGAGCCTCCTGGGACAGCCGAAAAACGTAAAAATATATAGGCCAGATATGCAAATAGAATAATCACAGCCGCTACTGTTTTTAATCGAGGCAGCAGAATAGAGAGCTTGTGCATAATGTAGTAAATACCTGTGCCTAAAATTGTCCCTAAAAGGCTAGGAATGACTGGTAAGAGCAAAACGACAACAGCCATTGCAAAATAATACAAAGGTGAGGTTTCCGCTGCTATACGGTACAAATGCACCATCGGGAACAGCAAGAAGCTGTTAAGAAACAGTTGGAGAATATAGAGAATACAGAGTTTAGAAAGTGAAATGTATAGCATTGGAATTGGCAACGCGAGCTTTGCTTCAACATTTTTGTCAGATAAAAGAAGTCCGCTGCCCCAAAAAATACCTATGAAAAGATTGAGGACAACACTGACTTTCAACATTGGTCCGAAAAAGTAAGCAATTACTTCTTCAATTGTCCATGCGTAGGAAAAAACTGTGTGCAAAGAGTTCATCCAGTAAATGATTATCCCAATCACAACAGCAAAAATTAAAATGTACAAAGAAATAGCCTTGCTGCGCTGCGAAGGGTTACCGCAGCGCATTTGATTTATTCTGAATATCCGAGTAAAGTCATTTTTCAATAGACGGATCAAATCTTTCATTACTATTCAACTCCATAAATGCTTCTTCCAATCCCTCAACGCCGATAAGTTCTTCGGTTGTACCGGAGTATAAAAGCCTTCCATCCTTTATGATTGAGATTTTATTGCACAGTTTTTCAACTACATCGAGAATGTGACTTGAAAACAGTACAGAGCTTCTTTTACGGCAGAGCATTTTCATTTGATCTTTCAGAGCAATAAAGGCTTCCGGGTCTAATCCGACGAAAGGCTCATCCAAAACCAAAAATTTGGGATTGTGAGAAAAGGCCGCAATTAAAGCCACTTTTTGCTTCATACCATGTGAATACGATGAAATCAAACCAGAAATATGCGGCTCCATCTGAAAGGCATGGATCAACCGCTCTATGTTTTGCTGTCTCTCTTTTGACGGAACCTGATATATATCGCAAACGAAATTAAGATATTGCATCCCTGTCATATATTCCTCTAATCGCGGAGTGTCAGGAACATACGCCATGCTTCTTTTACAAACTATCGGGTCTTTGACAACCGAGATACCGTCCAGAAGAATATCTCCCTCGGTAAGAGTTATAATCCCCATACATGCTTTTAATGTTGTAGTCTTTCCTGCCCCGTTTTTTCCGACAAACCCCATAATGTCGCCATCATTCACGACAAAACTCAAGCTGCTGACAGCCTCTTTATCGCCATATTTCTTTGAAAAGTTTTTGATTTCAAGCATAAAACCACCCACTATCATTTAGAAAAAAATCGAAATGAAAATCAAAAAAATAACCACTCCGCATTCAATTTTCATTTCATCCCCATGTAGATAAGCATACCTGTGATAACAAAGGCAAGCACAGGCGTAATGTAGTACAAAAAGGATTTTCCTTCCTGAGCCTTTAGCCGAAAAGCCACGATCAGGTTAATCACGCTGAAAGCAGCCGGGCCGCCAAATACAAGCGCATTTCGGGGCCAAAATGAATTAGGGTTTCCGGCGCTATCGAAATGAACGGGGACTGATTGCGGAAGTTTAGAATAAAAGCCGAGGAACACCGCAAGCGTAAGTATGCACAAAAGTGTGCTTAGGATGATGTGTTTTGTCGTAGATTTCATGGTTCATTACCTCCTTATACCCTTTTTTGTCTTTGAATGTACAGAGCCAACGAGTATACCAACGGAACAGCAACCGCCAATATGATGACCAGCGGAGTGGTTACTTTTGTAATATGATGTAGAGGATGAACAAGCAGTACCAGTCCGGCAATTATCCACGTATAACTGCCAAGTTTATGGGTTTTGTACCATCCTTCTTCGTCCTTAAAGAGCCATGGAAACTTTAATCCAACAAAGTAGTTAATATGATTTTTGGGAAAGTAGTTGCCAACAATAATCAAAATGATCCCTACAAAAAAGCAGGTAAAAGTTTCCATGTTAATCTGAATAGGTAGAAAAGAGTCCGCTTGCAGGATAAGGCACACGACACTTGCGAGGGGCATACTCCATTTACCGATAAGCACCAATTTTCTTGCTGCATTTTGTTTCACTATGCGGATGTTGTTCAACGCAAAGTTCAGTGCAATGTTATAAACCGCAAAGATTATGCATTGAATAACAAGGGCTTGGTTTTCATTCCCATGAATAGTATTGATAATCACAGCGGTAGCTAAGATAGCTAAACAGACTGCTGTTGTTATTATCAGTGTTATTCTTGCGCTCCTATTCATCTTCATCGTTACTCCCCCGAAACTGCATGAGCCACATCATAGCGTCCTCGAACACCGAAGTATTTATTTCATAGTAGATGTATTTTTGGTATCGCGTTTCAAAAACTAAATCAGCCTTTTTTAAGATAGAAAGGTGGTAAGAAATCGTAGCGTTTGACAATTCAAATTCTGCAACAATTTCTCCAGCGGACATTTTCCTCCGCTGCTTTAGTAACAGCAATATATCCCGTCGAACAGGGTCGCTCAACGCCTTAAACACATCTGGTAGACTCACAGTATCACCTGCATATATCATTTAGAATTATATCTAAATGATATTTTAACTGATTTGAAGGTGTTTGTCAAGATGAGAACATGGCAAAAGTTGAGCAATGCCCCGGCTTTGAAACTTTTGGCGCTGATGTAAAAACAGCCCGTGAAAAGGTGGGTATCTCCCGCAGAGAACTTGCGGAGAAAATCGGGGTCGATCCCCGGTATCTGGCCAACATCGAATTGAACGCGACCATTCCGAGTATGCCGCTTGTGGTGCAGCTCTTTCACCTGTGCAGATTACCGGCTGAAAAGTATTTCAACCCAGAGCTGCGGAAGCAGGAAACCGAGCAATACCAGCGTGTGAAATACAAGGTGCAGCTTTGCCCGGAAAAGTATCTGCCCGCTATCGAAAGCGCCATAGACGAGCTGATGAAGCTGGACAAATAGAAGTCGTTTCCTGTATGTGAGGAAGCGGCCTCTTGTTTTATATTTTTCTGATTTATGCCCGCGAAAGCGAGCATTTTTTGTCGTTCCCGGTGTTGTATTAGTGAGGGGATAAAAGTTACATAGCAAGCATAGGAAGCGGGTACCCACTTCCGTATTTTCGACCTCCCGCGCTGCGGCGCGTAGGTTGAAAATTGCTTGTACCCTCACAGGCTATCGCCTGTTGGGGCAGCCCCTTGGGAAGTGTCCCAAACCCTCTATGAACGGAAAGGAGCGTTAGAGCATGGACGGACGGAAAAGGACGGTGCAGCTAAAGTTTCGCGTGACGGAAGCCGAGCGCGATTTAATACTGGAAAAAATGAAGTTAATACCTACCCGCAACATGGCGGCGTATCTGCGGAAAATCGCAATCGACGGATATATCATTCAGATAGACCATAGCGACATAAAGGCAATGACCGCCGAGATACAGAAAATAGGGGTCAACGTCAATCAAATAGCAAAGCGCGTGAACAGTACGGGCAGCGTCTATCAAGAGGACATAGACGAGATAAAGGAGGTGCTGAATGAGATATGGCGGTTACAAAGATTAAGCCTATTAAAAGCACGTTGAGCAAAGCCCTCGCCTATATCCAAAATCCCGCCAAGACAGAAGAAAAACTGCTTGTGTCCTCATTCGGCTGCTCCTATGAAACGGCAGATATTGAGTTTGCATATACCCTGTCGCAAGCGTTGGAGAAAGGCAACAATTTAGCCCACCACCTCATGCAATCCTTTGAGCCGGGGGAAGTCAGCTATGAAAAGGCGCATGAGATAGGTCGTCAGCTTGCCGACGCGGTAACAAAGGGGCAACACGAATATGTTTTGACTACCCACATAGACAAGGGGCATATCCATAACCATGTGATTTTTTGTGCGGTCAATTTCATAGACCACCGCAAATACAATTCCAACAAGCGGAGCTATTACGGCATACGCAACATCAGCGACAGGCTGTGCCGGGAAAACGGCTTGTCCGTCGTTGTCCCCGGCAGGGGCAGCAAGGGAAAGAGCTATGCGGAGTATCAAGCGGAAAAGACGGGTACAAGCTGGAAAGGCAAGCTGAAAATTGCCGTTGACGCGCTTATCCCGCAAGCGTCAGACTTTGCCGATTTTCTGCGGCTGCTGCAAGCTGCGGGCTATGAGATAAAGCCCGGAAAATACATATCTTGCCGCGCACCGGGGCAGGAACGCTTTACCCGGCTGAAAACCCTCGGCGCGGATTATACAGAGGAAGCCATAACGGAGCGTATCAAGGGCAGGCGCACCCGCGCCGCCAAAGCCCCGAAGCAGGAGCGCGGCGGTATCTCCCTTGTTATCGACATTCAGAACAGCATCAAGGCACAGGAAAGCCGGGGCTATGAGCATTGGGCGAAAATCCACAATCTCAAACAGGCGGCAAGAACGCTGAACTTCCTCACGGAAAACAGGATTGACAGCTATGCAGAGCTTTCCGCAAAAATCGCGGAAGTGAACGCGGCAAACGAACAGGCGGCAGGCGCATTAAAGGGCGTCGAACGGCGGCTTGTGGATATGGCGGTGCTAATCAAGCATATCACAACATATCAAAAGACAAAGCCTGTGTATGACGCATACCGCAGAGCAAAGGACAAGGCGGCATACCGCGCCGCCCACGAAAGCAGCTTAATTCTCTTTGAAGCCGCCGCAAAAGCGGTCAAGCCCGCGTTGATCGGCGGCAAGCTCCCCAATGTCGCCGCGCTGCAAGCGGAGTATGTAAAGTTCCGAGAACAGAAAGAAACGCTCTACGCCGACTATGGCAGGCTGAAAAAGCAGGTCAAGGAGTACGACGTTATCAAGCGGAACATCGACAGTATTTTGCGGCGTGAAAGTGAGCCGGAGCGGGGTAAGGAAAATGTACGCGGATAAATGCGGATTGTGTGGAAATCCCCGAAAAAGCATGGTATGATGAAACTATCCCAATGTAGGACTGCTGAACGCTATCCATATTTTTACGAAACAGAGGTGAGGTTATGACGCGGGGTGAGATTTGGAAAGACTTTTTTAAGAAAACGGTTTTGACCGTTCTGATTGCCGGGGTGCTGTTTTATTGGGCTGCACTGGTATTCACAAAGGACGGGGTAACGAACTACTTTTATGTGTGGCTGTGCTGCGGCATCCCCTTTGGCATACGCCGTATGTTCGTGTGGCTTATCCCACGCGGCTTTGACCTTTCCGGCACGGTGGGCGTCGTTGCGCTCAACTTCATTGTGGGCGGCTTGATCGGCGGCGTCATTCTGATATGGCGGCTTGCGGTCGCAGCATGGTATATCCCACTGACGATATATCGGCTTCTAAACGTCGGCAGGGTCGGCGTAGCAGAAATCGACGAGGAATAAGCAAAAAAAGAGAACGGGGCGCGGCAGCCGATGATGGCCACCGCGCCCCGTCTGTTCGTGGGTGCTGCTTTAAGTGTCTGTTACGCAGTAGAACACTGTTTTTGCGGGTTTAGGTATAAATCCCCTGTCATGCTCAAATCGCGTCTGAAAAGCGGCATGGCGTAAGGGCTTTTTCGCGCCTACTGCGTAACGCGGGCGCGTCGTTTCCGCATCCGCTCGGCGGCTTGCCTGCGGGTGATCCGCTTGCGGCAGTCCGGGCAGTATTTGACGCTGTTTGAGGTGGACGCAAACGCCGCGCCGCACTCGGCGCACCGCCGCCTGTCCTCGGCTTGGTAAATCTCCGCGTAAAGCAGCTTGTCGGCGGGAAGTACGGCGTTTTGAAACCACCTGCAAAGAAGCGAATAGGAAATGAGCTGCGGGCAAACGCACTCGTCCCCATCGTCCAGCAAAATGCAGTTCCCGCCCATACAGTTGCAGCAGGTTTTCTTGATAAGGGCGTTCGCTTTGCGGCTCTGCTGCGGCGTCAGCCGTTTCAGCCCGCTCATACTTCGTCGGCGGCAGATACGGCGAGAGCGGCAAAGTCGGCGTCGCTCATGGCGCGGAGCTTTGCAAGGGTACGCAAGGCAAGTTCGCGCATTTCGCCGTCCATATAGGGCAGCGCACCCGTCATTTCCCCGATAAGCTCCCTGCGCGTATCGGCGATGTAGATGCTGATAAGATTTGTTTCCTCAACGGTAAATCGGTTCATGCTCATACCTCCATTTCGTGATGTTTTGTTTTCGCCGCCCGCTTCGGAGCGGCTTTCTTCTTGTCGGCGGCAAGCTGCGCCCGGATGGAGGGGCGGGGCTTGCGAATATCCCGGTCGCGGTTTTCGTTCTTGTCGATCAGCGCATAGATGCCGTGCCTGCCCTCGATTTTGGAAAAGGTCAGCGTCTTATAAGGCAGCATGGAGAAAAGGCGGTCGGTGTCCCTGCTCGACGCAATCATCATAAACGCCGGGGCAAGCTCTGTCATGTAGTGGGTTTTGTTCGGGCTGTTGGGGCTGTACTGACGGTTCATGTCGGCAACAATGCGCCGCGCTTCGGCTTCAATCAGCCCGTCGCGCAGGGCGGCGATATGCGCCTTGAAGTCCCCCGGCGAAAGCTGCTCACGGCTGCGCCGTTCCTCTTGCAGAAGATCACGCAAGGCTTCGGGGGCGTTTGGCTGCACCTCAAAGCGAAGAAACGCGCCATACTGCGGATCGGGTGAACCGCTAAAGTATTTGCCTGTCGGCTGGCTGCGCTCGCCGCGCTCATAGAAAAGCGTTACGGTGTCTGCGGGAAGCGCCTGCTCCCGAACGTGCCGGAAATGAGTGGCATAGTCCAGTTCATAGAGGTTTCCCCGGATTTTGCCGCGCTCCCTGCCTGTCAGCTCCACGGCGTAGGCAAGAATACGGTCGCGTGTCTGCTCCCCGTGGAACTTCCATGTGTTGTATGGACGGGTGTCTTTGAGAAAAACATCGCGCTCTCGGAAGCAATGCGTCCCGGACGGACGGGAAAGCCACAAAAGCGTCCTGTCCTCACAGTCGGGGCTTGCAGCAGCCTCGTGAATGATCTTCTTGTCAATCTCAAAATCGCTTTGGTAAAAGCCTGTATTCTGCTTCATAATCGCATGAAGTGAAGCGAACACGTCCATATCTTCAAACTTGCTTAATTTGCTCATAGGGTCAGCTCCTTTCCAAATCCTGCGTTTTGCTCCTTTGCGCCTTTCTTTGGGCAGTCTGCTCCTTTGCCGCCCGAAGCTGCGCCCGGATCGAGGGCTTTTCCTCTTTGCCGCGCTCCTTATCGGCATGGATGGCGTTCGCAAGGTCAATCAGGGAAATCGGCTCACCCGCCTTTGCTTTCTGCTCCAATTCCCCGACGGTGGGCGTCTGCGGTGTGTTGTTGATGATACCGTCAAAATTGTTGTCGTTCTGCTCCACAATATCCTCAACGTGCTTTAGATAATTCTGCGGCTGCAAAAACTCCGGCGTCTGTCGATAGCCGATGCTGTCAACGTAATGCGCCGTGTCCTGCCCGTTCTGATGCAGCACCACCACATCGGAAACGGAAAGGCTGTGTCCCTTAAAGTCTTTCGGGTGGTCGATATTAAAGCGGGTAAAAATAGCTTCAAGGCTCGTACCCGGTGCAAGGGGCGCGGAATAGATCAGGTCATAGTTCGCCGGATCAACCGCGTGTCCCGCTGCGGTCAGACGGTCATAAGGCTCAAAGCGCAAATCCCGCGTTTCGTCGCCGCGTTTGAGCTGGTAAATGGAAAAGCTGTCCCTGTCCGGCTCCTGCGCCTGTGTGCGCTCCGCAAGCGTCTTTTCGGCACGTTGCAAAACGGCATCGCTGACGGGTAGCGCATACAGCCCGGAAGCAGAGGAAAAGCCGACGTTGTTGAAAACATAGTCCACGTCACTATCTTTCAACGCGCCTGCCGCAAAATATTTCTCCCGCGTGGGTTCTGCACTCACCTTGCCATCCGCGATGTCGTAATTCAGCCCGGTTTCGATATGGGAGCAGATGTTTCCGTCCACCGCCAGTGTTACATAGTACCAGCCCATATATCCGCTGCTTTGACTGTCTGCACCGTCGTTGAACTCGACGTTGAGCAGGGTGTAGGGCTTCAAGCCCTTCTGCGCGGCAATGGCATTGTCCTTTGCTTCGCGCTCCATGAGGGACGCGAGAGCGGCTTCCTTTGCCGCGCTGACGATCTCCGGGTTGTACCGCAGCAGGGTAGCGTTGACAAGCTCCCGCTGTACCGCTGCGGTCTTGGCTTTCGGCGTAAGGCGGTTGCCGATAAACAGGGACGCGCCGTTATCAAAGCGGATGAATATATCGCTTGTGCCGCGCCATTTCCCCGTGCAAGGCGACGTTTCAATCCTGCCCGCAGTACCGCCGAACGCCTGCGCAATCACTCCGATTTTCTCCTGTGTGGAAAGTGTCTCGTATTTTTCTGCGATTGCGGCGGCTTTTTTCTGCAAGTCCGTAAGGGGCGGGTCGGCTTTTTCGCTCTGTTCCTCCTGCGCGGCGGCAAGATCGGGCGCGGCTTTCTCGGCTTCGTGCTGCTTTTGCAGCTCTGCGATATGTCCGTCAATGCTGTTGATGATGTCAGCGGCGGCAGAGCGGATCGTTTCAAGGGAGCTTTTCAGCTCCGCAAGCTCCCGTCCGCTGCTCCACCCGGCTACATAGCCGAAAGAGTAGTCCGACGTATCAAGCCCGTAATGCTGGCAAACGGTGTAGGCGACGCTTTCCGCTTCCACCTCGCGGGTTCGGCGGTCTACGCGGGGCTGCTGCTCGTCTTTGGGCGCGTTCAGGTCAATATCGTGCAGCTTTGCGTGGGCGATTTCGTGAATGGCGGTTTTGAGCGTTTGCAGCTCGCTCATACCCTCGTCAAGCGCGATGCGCTTGTCCTCCAAGTGATAATAGCCGTGTGCGCCGCCCTCGATTTTCTCGAAGCCGATGGGGACGGGAGAGATCTTTTCAAGGGCTGCGAAAAAATCACTGTACTGCTCTACATCGCCCGTCAGTGCGTCCACGGCAATATTGGGAAGCTCCCGCCCCTCGGTCTGCGACACGTCAAAGACAGATACCACCTTGTAGGCGGGTATGGTGATCTCCTTTTCCTCGGTGACAGGCTTTCCGTCCCTGCCGATCACGGGCTTTTGGGTCTGCGGGTCGATTTTCTCCGTTTCCTGCTTGATTTTGAACGGCGACGGGGCGATAATTTTTATCCCTTTTTCGCCTTTTTTGACATTGCGCTGAAACTGGTTTTTCCAAGCGGTAAAGCCCGCGATCAGGGAAGCGTCAGGCTTCTGCATGGCAATCAAGAGGGTGTTGTTGAAGCTGTAATTATGAAACTTTGACATGACGCGCAGATACTCCTTGTAGCGTTCGCTGTCGAACAGCTCCGTAATACCTTGCTCCAAACGGTCGGTAATCTCCTTGAGCTTTTCGGCGGGCTTCTCTGCGGTAAGGTTGATAGGGATAACGGGCTGCGGCTGCGGCGGCTCTGTGGTAAGTGTCGCCGCTTGCCTTGTGCCGATAGCGTCCATTTCAACCTTTTCCGGGTCAAGGCGCGTCGGCTGCGCTGCCTGTTGGGGCGCGGTGTGCTGCGGCGGCTCGCCCTCAATGGCATAACCCGGAAGCAGCAGCCCATTCACCTTGAACGGCTCCGCGTATTCTTTCGGAACGGGCGGCACAGTCTCGATAAACAGGCGGTCGTATGCCTTGATGCGTCCGGCAAGGTATTTTTCCATTGCCGCCTTGTCTGAAAAGGTCTTGCGCTCCTGTCCGGCGATTTTTACGTTTCGCTCATGGTTCGGTCCGTTGGTGCGGACACTCCATGTCAGGCTCCATGAATACGGCACGGATTTTTGCGCCTGCCTGTCATAGCGGGTATTTTCATAAACGTGGTAGCGCATCTGATAGACTGCGTTGCTGCGGAGCTGCCATTCATAATCTGTTTTCTCCCATTTGTTGGATGTGTGCTTGACGGGCGGCGTCTGCACATACTCGATGGCTTTTTCAAGAAAGCGGGTGTTGCCCGCCTGCTGCTCCCATGCGGCTGCCTCCGTTTTCAGCCTGTCAAATACAGCCTGCTCCGCCGCCGCGCTCTCCTGCCGCAGCCGTGCCAGCTCCGCAAGAGAAAGCCCGGTCAGCGCGGAAATATCCGCTTTCTCACTTTCAAAATAGATGCTTCGCTCAATTACCAGCTTTTTTGCTACTTCCAGCCTGTCAAAATCATAGCTGGAATAATTCTTTTCATGTTCGCTCACGGTTTTGCTCCTTTCTTTTGTTGGTGTGATGATGTCTTTTAGCGGCTGCTCCCACTTGCGCCCAAAGCCGCGCACGACGGTATCTCCCGCCGCGCCGTTTTCGCTGAACATTTGCAGGGTGGAAAACGCATTGTCAAAGGCAGTGATATTGTCTGTGCCAATATTCGGGGCGAAGTGAATAACACCGTTCGGGTAGTCCCTGCCTGTGCCGATCCAGCCCCGGATAAAGCTGTCGAAAAGGGCTTTCGCCCCGCTGTCAAAGTGTTCCTCGGCATGGCTTTTGTATAGCTGCCCGCCCCTGTACTGTCGCCCTAAAATCAGCTCTCCCGCCTGCGGGGAGAACATAAAGCGGCGATTGTCGATTTCCCGCATATCAAATGACATACTGCGGGTATCAAGAAGCATCAGGGCGGCGTTCAGCTCTGCTTTCGGCTTGTTCTGCATGGCTTACGCCTCCTTTCATCGTTACAGAGGGTTTGGGAAACTTCCCAAGGGTCTGCCCCAACAGGCGATAGCCTGTGAGGGTACAAGCAAAATCCCCATTCTGCGCGTAGCGTCAGAACGGGGATTTTACGGAAAGGGTACCCCTTTCCTATGCTTGCTGCGTAAGTTCTTTGTCCCTCGCAAGCTCGATACGGTAGTTGACGTATTTCCCGCCCGTATCGGCTAATACAATGCTTCCGTCATAGGTTTTACCCGTTTTCGGGGAATACAGCTTTTTGACCTTCGCCCTGCCGCCCGCAAGCAGCGCAGCGGCGATTTTTGGGGTAAAGGCGGTTTTGCGTTTCTCGAAAAAGCGATCGTTTTTCCACATGACAAAGGCGCAGTCCTTCTTTTCGCAGTAGTAGCTTTTCCTACCCTCGCAGACATTCCCGCCGCAGCGGGGGCATTTGCCGATCACCGCCTGTTCCTCTTTGAACAGGTCTTTCTGATTTTCGGAAAGAAACGGATAGGCTTTCACCAGCTCCCGCGCCATTTCTTCAATGCCCCGCATAAAGTCCTCCGGCTCGGCTGCGCCCCTTGCAATCTGCGTCAGAGCGTTTTCCCATTCGGCGGTAAGCTGCGGAGAGGTCAGCGTATCAGGCAGAACACAAACAAGGTTGTTGCCGTTTTTGGTTGGGATAAGCTGTTTTCCTTTGCGCTGCACAAAGCCGGATTTGACCAGCTTTTCAATCACAGCGGCGCGGGTAGCGGGAGTGCCAAGCCCCTTACGTTCTGCGTCCGGGTCGGTGTCCGCGCTTCCGGCGCGTTCCATAGCAGATAGCAGGCTTGCTTCCGTGTGCGGCTTCGGGGGCTGCGTGTCGTGCGCCGTAACTCTTGCGGCTGGGCTGTCAAAGCTCTGTCCCTCGGCAAAGGTCGGCGCATCTAAAATAAGCTCGTTTTCCTCGTCGCCCTCGGCGTCGGGCTTTCCTTTCAGCGTCGCCCGGTAGCGTCGTTCAAGCTCTTTCCACCCGTTGCAAAGAACCGTCTTTCCCTTTGCCGTAAACTCGGTATCGGCACAGGAAAACACCGCCGTTACCGCATCAAAAATGTGCGGCTCGGCGGCGGCGAACAGCAGACGCGCCCCGGCAAGGGTGAGGATATTTCTTTCGCTTTCCGGCAGCGCGGCGAGGTCTGCTTTCGCAAGCTCCATTGTCGGAATAATGGCATGGTGGTCGGACACCTTTTTGCTGTCAAGCGTCCGGGCTATGTCCGGCGTAAACGCCGCACCTTCCATAAAGGGCAGCTTGCCGACAAGCAGCGCGGCGATATGCACCGCCGTATCGCCCATGTCGTCGGTCAGATAATTGCTGTCCGTTCGCGGGTAGGTAAGCAGCCGCTTTTCGTAAAGGGCTTGTGCAAGGTCAAGGGTCTGCTTTGCGGTGTAACCGTAAATGCGGTTAGCTTCCCGCTGCAAGCCCGTAAGGTCGAACAGGCGGGGCGGCTGCTCGGTTTTCCTCTCACGCCTCACCGAAACGCATACGGCCTGCGACGCTTCGCAAGCCGTTTTGAGGGCTTCCGCATCTGCGGCGTCGGAGATCCTTGCGCTTGCCGCTTCCGCGCCGCCCACATCAAGACGGACGATATGGTAGGTTTCTTTCTTGAAAGAGGTGATCGCCGCGTCCCGGTCTGCAAGCATTTTTAAGGTCGGCGTCTGAACGCGCCCCACGTTTAGGGTTTTGCCGTGAAGGACGGAGAAAAGGCGGGTGGCGTTGATGCCGATGATCCAGTCCGCTTTTGCGCGGCATAGCGCAGACGCATAGAGCGCGTCATACGCCTTGCCGGGTTTCAGCTCCGCAAAGCCCTTTTTGATTGCGCTTTTCTCCATAGAGGAAATCCAAAGGCGGGAAAAGGGCTTATCGCACCCCGCCGCATGGTAGACAAGGCGGAAAATCAGCTCGCCCTCGCGTCCTGCGTCGCAGGCGTTGACAACCTCGGAAACGTCGCTGCGGCGCATGAGGTCTTTTAGGATTTTGAACTGCTTTTGCCTGTCTTTGAATACGGTATATTGCCACGGCTGCGGCAGGATCGGCAGGCTGTCATAGCTCCACTTTTTGTACTGCTCCCCATAGGCGGCGGCTTCCGCAAGCTCCACCAAATGCCCCACGCACCATGAAATGAGGTAGCCGTCGCCCTCCATATATCCGTCCTTTTTGTTCTTTACGCCAAGGGCGGCGGCAAGTGCCGCCGCCACACTCGGCTTCTCTGCAATGACTAACCTCATTCCTCGTCCTCCTGTTCCTCGCTGCCTGCTTCCGGCGCGTCCTCGTCGTAATCGTCAAAATCGAAATCGTCAAGGTCGGTGTCGCCCTTGATGCCCTGCTTCGGCTTCATAATCTTAAAGTAGTAGAACGCGCCGCCACCGGCAAGCAGGGTAACGACAAGGAAGATCACAAGCCCGCCCGCATTGCTTTTTTCTTTCTCCGGCGGCGCATCGTCCGGCTCCGGCACGGCTTCCTTGCCTGCACATTCGGTCATATTGACAGAGCATACCGGGCAAGCGGTATTGACTGCGCCTGCCTTGCATTTGTCCTTACAGGTGCAAACGGCGGGAGCCTGCGCCTTGCCGCTGCCGCCCTCCATGAGCGCCATCAGGTCGGCTTCGTCCACCTGATTAAGAAAATGTACGGCGTTTTCGCCCTCGGCGGCGCGGTCAACGATGATGTAAAAGTAATTGCCGTTTTTGCTCTGCACAATGATAAACTGCTTGTCCTCGGCTGCTTCTCCCTCAATGTCGTCAATCAGCGACAGATTACCGTCCGGCGTAAGGGGCTGCGGCTCGGTTTCTACGATCACGCCGCTGTCGTTGGTGGGTATGTCCTCGCCGCCGCCCGCATAGGCGGTAACAGAAAAACCGCCCAAGAGGACAAGGGCGGCAAGCAGGGCGGTGGCTGTTTTGAAAAAGCCATTATTCTTCATTTTCGATTTCCTCCTGTTCCATGTAGTCTGTACCTGCGGCGGCAATGCCGGGGATCGGCTCGCCGGAAAGCAGGGCGGTAAGCTCTGCGGGGGTCAGGCGCATGGAGCGCACAAGAGCGATGATTTGCAGGTTTTCCGCTTCGATTTTCTGCATTGCAAGCTCTTTCAGCCTGTTCTGATACTCGGTGATTTTCTCCCGTGTTTTCTGCATTTCCTTTTCAATGCGGTCAATTTTGCTGTTTGTCATACTGTCAAAACTCCTTTCAAATTTTAATTCTAATTCATCAGCCCGTAGCCCTTGATACAGGCGTAATCAAGAGGATAGCTTCTGATTTTGCAGGCGTCGCCGGAATTACCCTCCACGGTGTAAACACGGCTTCCGTCTGTGCCGATTACGATACCTACATGGTCTGCGCTGCCGTCTAAATCCCAATCAAAAAAGATGGCGTCGCCGGGAGCGATATTCTCATAACCCCTCGCGCCCCATTGCCCGTGAGAGGTAAACCACGGAACGCCCTGCGACTGACAGCCCGCAAAGCGCGGCTCGGAAAGTCCAGCCTGTCCGTAGCACCAGGACACAAAGCAGGCACACCAAGCCACGCGGCTGTCAAAGCCGTACCAACTCCAATAGGGCTGCCCGCCCACGTTGCCGACTTGCGATTTCGCTATATCCACAAGGGCGGTGTTGCCGGGGCGGGTGCCGTTGACAAAGGTAACGCCGCTTAAATCCTCGGACGCGGAAGTGTCCGCAGAGCCGCCGCCAAAAACGAGGGGTTTGTTGCCGCTTGTTTGTAAATAGACACGGTACATTTCAAGCTGCTCCGGCGTTAGAAGCTCCGATACAAAAGAGGATATGGATCTGTTTGTCAGCGTTACATTGAGAATGTAATAGTTATATGGGACTTCAACGGTGTAGGTATAGGTATGGGTGTTGCCCTCCGCGTCCGTGTAGCTGCCTGTGCGCTGTTCCGTGCGGTAGCGCACCTCGATTTCTTCCGTGACGGTCAGCTTGTATTGCAGATTGAAAATGCGGTCAAGCTCTGCCTGTGCGCTCTGCGGGGTGTAGCTCTGCAACAGGGCGGTCAGGTAGGACGCTAATTCATGGGGGTTATGCCCGATGTACGCAAGGTCGTAGCGGTATTCGTCATAGCCCGGATAATCGCGCTCGATATTGTCTATCCTGCTTTGCAGATCGTTTTCCTTTGCCGCATAATTGTTTTCCACCGCTACAAGGTCGCTGTCCTCCGATGTGTAAGAGGTTCCGATTACGCCGTTGACAAGCCCCGAAAAAAGAGCCTGTCTCTTATACACATCTGACGCTGCCGACGATCGCATAAGTGTAGA
>ENA-OYXD01000765-OYXD01000765.1-human-gut-metagenome-genome-assembly--contig:-NODE-765-length-16472-cov-8.623866_pt1 | contig 16472 bp, 8 predicted proteins | sample MGYA00244818_ERZ653412 | MGnify/ENA primary metagenome ERZ653412 (study PRJEB26926, sample SAMN06165146) | human gut metagenome | biome: ENVO:00009003; feature: ENVO:2100002; material: ENVO:00002003...
CTCTTTTACGAGCGCGGCCGCGGTATCCGTCAGATAAAATCCTTCCCGTTCCAGAGCGGATCGGGGTCCGTTTCGTTCTCTCCCACGGCCGACGTCATGATGACGTCGCAAACGGCGAACGTAAATTTTTCCAACTGCGGACTTATATATTGTTTTTTCATGCTCTCTCCTCCTTATTTTAACAGCGAAGACACGGCGGCGTTCGCCGGATCTTCCGTTTTATAGCCGAAATATTTCTGCGCCGCCGCGCCGTAATCGACCATGGCCGCGCAAAGCGCTTTCAATTCCGCGTTATCCGAAGACAAAAGCTTGTTATAGGCGTAGATCTGCGGCCCGTAGCACACGGCCGCGCTCGTTTCCTCTTTTCCTTCGGCCGTGGTTACGTAAAATACGATATATACTTCGTCGCCCAGCTCCTTCGCCGCGAACGCCTTTTCGCTCGTACCCTTGAACACGCCCTCCGTTTCGGTCATCACGACGATTTCCGCGCCCGTCCGTTCCTTTATCGCCGCCTCGTCCGGCTTTGCGGCAAATACCGCCATTTCCGCCTTTTCTGCGTTCGGCGCCGTAACGTAGCCGTTGAGCGAAACTTTTTCGTCGAGGTTGAGGCTGAGCGACGCCGCGTAGGAAAATCCGCCGAACGGCTCTCTTTCGTACGTTTTGCCCGTCCGCCAGCTTGCGCCGCGCCATTCGTTCACGGCCGCGCGCGTTTCTTCGGAAACGTCCGCGTTCGCGGGCGCGCTTACGTTATAATCGAAATACGCCTGCGCCGCCGCGCCGTAATCGAGCAGGGCGAGGCAAAGGCTTTTTAATTCGGACGGGGAAGTTTCGTCCGCGAGCTTGTTCTGCGCGTAAATCTTCGGCCCGTATTCGATTACGTCCGTTTTATATTCCGCGCCGCCGATCTCCGCAACCATCTGCACGAACACGGTGTTTCCCAGCTCTTTCGCGGCAAAACCGTGCCCCGTAGCCTTGTATCTGCCCTCCGAAAGCTTCATTTCCAGCCTTTCGATCTCTTCGCCGTTCTCGGCCGCGCTCCAGAACACTGCGGCGCAGACCGCTCCGTCCGCAGAAAGTCCTTCGCAGGCGGTTATGTCGAGATAATAATTGATATAAACGCGGTCTTCCAGCGAGAGCGTAGCTTCGCCCGAAACTGCGTAGGCGACGGCCTCGCGCATTGCGACGTTATCCACGACGGAATAACCGCTTTCCTGCGAAACGACGATCTTCACGGTCTTCGTTCCCGCGGGCAGACGGTACATGCCGTTTGCTTCCTCCACGGTTTCGCCGAGGTCGGTCAACAGGGTGATTGCCGCGTTTCCGCTGTTTTCCGCGGAAATCTTCACCACATCTCCCTTCACGGCGATTTCGCCGCTCTCCGCACGGCCTGCGCCGGTCAGCTGCAACACGTAGCCGCCCGCATTTCCGCAAAGCGCCGCTCCGCCCGCAAGCTTCCAGTTTGCGGGCGCGACGTTAACGTCGCCGTCGAACGAACCCTTTCCGTAAATATTTTCCCCGTCGGGATAAGCCGCGGCGTTGAGAGTAGGATAGTTGAGATATTCCCTGCCGTCGCTGTCCGTTATTCTGATATTGCGGATATAGGAATTATATACTACGCCGCTGTCGAAAAATACAGAGATAATATCGTAGTCGGGAGTAAATTTACCCGAAAAAGCCGTCCATTCCGCACACCATGCCCAAACGTTGGCAATTTCCTTATCTGCCACTACCGCACCGTTCCGATCGATAAAATATACGACTGCGACTTGATTGAAACCGCCGCGGACTTCCCCCGAAATTGTATATTCCTTGCCTTTTTCCAGCGTGGAAATATCCATGGTAACAAAACTTCTCGACGGCGTTTTTGCCGAACCACCGAAAAATACGTAGCTGCCGTCGGGTTGTTCAACGGGAATGGCGCCGTCTTTCAGGGTGTAACCGTTCAGATAAGCATTCTGCGCGAACGACCCCTGCGGCAGATATTGCATGCCGTCTTCGTCGGTGATTTGAATATTATCGATAATATACGGCGTTGCTCCTTCGCTATAAGTTATTTGGTGGATTTCAAGGTAAGCAATATCCTTATTTGTTCCCGCGTTGTTTGTCGTACGGAATTTAAATTCTTCGTTTTTCCAGTCAACATATTCACCAAAAAATGAATTTGCAGCCAACTCTCCCGCCGCATTATATGAATGACCGATATAAAAATGGTTGATATCCGTTTCTAAATCGTAATTATCCATACGGATATTCGCCCCACCATTACCGCCTTTATATGAAAAACTCAAAGTATAAACCTTATTATAAGGAAGTTTCGGAAATTCAATCCTATAATACATACCGTCAGCCAACAACAAGGAAGCGCCGTCCCCGTCGACGCTTTCCGCAGAAATATCTGTTTCGGCAAGCATCTCATACTGCGGATTTGCCCCATCGTAAAACCCCGTTCCCTTGTACCACAAGGAAAAATCCTTTTGATACGCGGGCATTTCCACATGTTTGTATATCTGCACGTCGTCGAGCGTCCATTCGCCCGCGCCGCCGGGACTTACGCGCACGCGGAGCTTTTCCGCGTCCATGCGCGTGGTGAAGTTGACGGTATATTTTTCCCAGCCGCCGTTCGCGCCTTCGACCGTTTTCAGCCACTGCACGCCGCCGCCGACTTCGACGTCGCCGTTCGCCTGCACTACGCCCGCTTTAAATGATCCCGTCCCCGTGCTTTTCAGCCAAAAACTGAGATTGTACGCCGTATTTGGCTCTACGCCGACATACGGTCCCGACGCGACGAACTCGCCCGCCGCCGCGTCCGTGCGGATAAACCGCAGACCGTTGCCGTCGTGTCCGTCCTCCGTGGCGCGCATGCTCATTTTATCGCTGTGATAAAAGAAATTCGCGCCGTCATGCATGTAAAATTCCCAGCCTTCAAGGGCGCCCCTTTCCGCGCTGTCGAAACCGCCGTTGGGCACGGTAACTTCGGTAAACCCTCCGCCGTCCGTTTCCGCAAAGACGGGCAGTTTTTCGGGCGCTTTCATCAAAACGCACGAAATCGCCAGGCACAGCGCGACGGCCGCCGCGATTATGCCCTTTTTCATTGTCTTGCTCATATTTTTTCCTCCCTTTTTATTTTTACGGTAAAAACCGCGTCTGCCTCAATCGTATTTTATCAGTTTTATTTTGCCGAACACGCCCGCGTCAAAATCGGTGCGTTCGATTTCGTTTTGCAGCGCGCCGCCTACGGTAACGCGCAGTTCGTTGCAGCCTTGTTCGAGCAAATCTCCCACTTCGAACGCATACGGCGGATACAGCCGCGCGCCCGCGTCTTTTCCGTTGACAGAAAGCGATATGTATTCTTTCACGTTTCCGAAATCGAGCACCGCCCGCGCGGGCTTTTTTGCGACGTACAGCTTTCTCACGAACGTCGTTTCGCCCGAAAAACAATGCAGTCCGACGGCGTGGAAGGTAAGGTTTTCGGTCTTTTTTCCCGTAGCGGCCGACCGCCACGCGCCCTTGAGCACGCTTTGCCCGCGCGGTTTCTTTTCGGCGGGCGGCGCGCCGCAGACGGCGTAAATCGCAGAACCGCAGGGAGCGAGCCTGACCTTTATTTCCACGTTTCCGCCCTTTTTCACGTAATCGGCGGGGCGCTTTTCGCCCGTTTCCGCGCTCCATTCCTCCGCTCCCGCGCCGCATACCGTCAGAACGAAGGATTTCGGTTCGTCCTCCGTATTGACGAGAAAATAATATTCGCCCTTGCCGTCCCTGCGGCGCATGGCGTAAACGCCCTCTTTTCCGCCCCGCATGTTTACGGGCGCGACGAATTTTTTCAACAGCAGCGCGGCGTTTTTCGCCGTGTCGGCAAAAAGCACGTTGCCGCTCGCGGCCGCCCTTTTAAAAACTTCCGCCACGCCTTCGGCTTCTTCGGCGGCGCCCTTCGGCGAATTTCTGCCGACGAGCACCACCTTGCCGCCAGCCAAAGCGTAACGGCAGAGCGCTTCCGCCGTTTTCAGCGGCACGTATTCCGTTTCGGGCAGCAACAGCGCGCGGTAAGCGGCGTTTTCCGCGTTTTTATCGGTAAAAAAATCGTAGTCGAAGCCGTTTTTCAAAAGCGCGTCGCCCAGCGCGACGATGCAGTCGTCGATTTTCTTGACGTCGTAATTATGCAGCGGTATAAAGCGGATACGCGCGGAATACTGCGGGTAATACATCGCCACGTCTATTTCAGCCCGCCCGCGGCTGCAAAAATAACTGAGCCTCGCAACGTAATCGGCGTAGTTTTTGAAATATTTCCAGTACCCGTTCTGAAAGAAGAGCGACGGCGGGCATTCCAAACTGCGCACGCCGTCCACGCTGTAAAAAAACGCGTGCGGCACCAGCATGTTTATCCCCTGCGCGAACTGCAGGTCGGTGTAATGTTTGATTTCCCGCAGGGAGAGTTCCCAGCCGAGCGCGCCGAACGATTCCGAAAAACAGCGCTCCTTTCCCTGTATGCGCATGGCGGAACTCGCGAGCTTTTCCGTCATGCGGGGATAATCGCGGCTGATCATATCAATTCCGGGAAAGGAAAATTCCGCCATACAGTCGAAAAAATCCCCCTCGGTCTGCGTGAGCGTGTTCAACCCCTCCTCCAGATGAAGGTGTCCGATGGAAAGAAGCCCGTCCCGCGACAAAAATTCCCCGATCTGCCTAAGATAGCTCTCGCAGTAAAATTCGCTTACCGCCGCATAGTAATCGCGGCGGGTGCGCTCGCTTATTACGCCCATATCCTCCCACAGCGCGCCGAGATAAGGGGCAATGTCGTAGCCGAACTTCGCGAGAAAACGAGCGCGGAAATCCCTCGTCCAAACGACGGTGTTCAGATTTTTCGTCTGCGCCACATAATTCTGATAAAATCCCGGTTCGTCCGTAAAAAATCCCTTGATCACCCCGCCCCAGTACTCGGGCAGGCGGCGCCTGTATTCGGCGTGCGTGTGCTTTATAAAGGACGCCGCCGCGCGCGGATTGAGCAGATCTATGTAGGGCTGTTCGCTGTACATGGGGCGGTGCCCGCACTTTTCTATGCGGAACACAAACACTTCCCAATACAGCGATTCCGGGCGCCACGGCTTTACCGTTCCGCGCACGCGATCGGTGATGTCGTAAAACTTTTCGTTGTGGTAGACCGCGACGACGGCCTCTATTTCCTTGCCCTCGACCTCGGGCACGGTGACGTCCTTATCCATGACGGGATAAATCTTTTCCACCGACAGGCATTTGGCCGCGAAATCGGGATCGTCCTCTATCACCCTGCCGCCAGCGTAGCCGCTGGGCCAGTTGTTCTCGTCGTAAATCCATAGGCGCATACCCGTTTTTGCGGCATGACCGGCGGCCACGCGTATTTTGCGGAACCATTCGTCCGAAAGGTAGGGCACTTCCAGCCCCTTTCGCGCGTGCACGATACATTCGTAAACGCCCTTCAAACGCATTTCGTCGAGCTGGCGGCATATTTCCCCGTCCTGCATATCCCCGTTCCAGAACCAGAACGGCGCCATGGAATATTCTTCGGACGGTCGGAGAAATTCTTCGTAAGCAATGTCTTTCATAAAAATATTATCCTTTGACGCCGTCCGCGGAGGACAGCCCGTTTTGCAGCGGTTTCTGAAAAACGGCGTAGATGATGAGCACGGGTATCATCGCGATGATGAGCGCGGCAAATTTCACGCCGTAGGAATAGTTCGACGACGTGGTGATATCGTTGATCCCCGCGGGGAGCGTATAGCTCGACGATTCCTTGATGAGGGTGATCGCCATGACGTATTCGTTCCACGAACCGACGATGCTCAGCAGCGCGACCATAAAGATCGCGGGGAGCGACATGGGCACGATAATTCGCAAAAACACAAAAAATTCGTTGGCGCCGTCCATCTGCGCCGCTTCGAGCAGGGAATCGCTGATGCCGCGCACGAACGGCGTCATCAAAAACACGTAAAACGGCACGCCCTGTATGGCGTAAAGCAGCATGAGCATGAACAGATTCGTCAAATCGTGTTTGAGCAGCATATACATCAGCGGAATGAGCAGCAGCACCTGCGGCGCCATCATGAAGAGCGCGTAAAATCTTTCCGCAAACCGAATGACGGGGTGGCGGTATTTCGCCACGATGTAGGAGGTGGTGCTCACCATCGCGAGGCAGAGCGCCAAAGCGCCCAGCGTTACGTACACGCTGTTGAAAAAGTATTTTGCGAACGATGCGTTCACCCACGCGGTGGCGTAGTTGGAAAACATCCATTTCGAGGGAAATTTCCACGGATCGGTCATGAACTGTTCCGTGTTCTTAAAAGAGGTGATTACCGCCCAGAAAAGCGGGTACAGAACGAGTATCGCCCAAAGGACCATGACCACGCGGATCGCCCATTTTGCGACGGTCGTGCCTCTGCTTTCCTTGACGCGGCGTTTTCTTTTCGCAGTTGAATTCATCTCAGTTTCGCCTCCGCTTTGTCCATCAGGAATTTTACGCCGAGCGACACGGACGCCGTAATGGCGAGCATGATCACCGACGCCGCATAAGAATAGCTGACGGGGCCTTCTATGGTGGCGTAATTCGCCTTGCCGTACAGGTACACGTAAAGCCCCATGACCATGGAGCGGCCGTTTACGCCGCCCGTGGAGGAAAATACGTTCACGAGCGCGAAATTGCCGCCGAGCGACTGGTAAAGTATCGTTACCACATAAAAGTTACCTGCAGCCACACCGCGGGCATGGTGATATATATAAGCTGTTTCATCTCCCCCGCGCCGTCTACTTTCGCGGCTTCGTAAAGTTCTTCCGAAACCTGATTGATGGCAGCGATCATGGTGAGCATGAAAAGCCCCACGCCGCACCAGCTGGCGACAAAACCTATCACGCCGAGCGGTCGTTCGGTGATCCAGTCGAAATCGAAGCCCTTGTCGAAGAGGCCGATCAGCCCGTTCAGCAGACCGCTGCCGCCCGACATGAAGATAAAGCGCCACACCGTGCCGATGATGACCACGGATAAAATGTTCGGTATGTAAAAGACGAACTTGAAAAACGCCGTTTCGCCCTTTCTCAGCTTGAAACGCGTGAGCGAGACCGCGAAAAGCACCGTTAAAAAGATGATGACGATTTCTTTTATGAGCGTGATGACGAAGTCGTTTGCCACCGCGCGCCAGAAAATTTTATCGCTCAGTACGCCTGCGTAATTTTCAAATCCGATAAAAGTCGTTTTCTGCACGTAATATCCGTTCCAGTTGAAAAAGCTCATATAGAGCGAGTTGAACAGCGGATACACGCACAAAACGACGTATATAACGAAAGTTATCCCGCCGAATATTCCCGCGAAAAGCCATCGGGACGGCGTCATGTTATTATTTATTGCAGCTGATTTTTTCATAGATTACGCTCCGCCCGGCGGGCTCCCGCGGCGGAAAACCGCCGCGGCGCCGAATTTTTACAACTGGTCCTGCGCTACTTTCTGCAATCTTTTGCAGTAATCGAGCGCGGTGGAAAGGTTTTTGCCTTCCACGATCTCGTTCACGATCTTGTTGAACTCGCTGTCCACCGCTCCCCAGCTGCCCGTTTTGAACACCTGCAGATAATCGTCGCTGTTCATGATCTCCTGGGTATATTTGAGGGTGTCGGAAATATCCACGTCGGAAAGGTCCACGTTGACCGCAGAGGGCGTGTTCGCGCATTTTGCGAACATCTTCGCCACGTCCTCGCGGTACAGATAGGTGATAAATTCCTTGGCGAGGTCTATCTTGTCGCTGCCCGCGGGTATACCGCAGTCGATGGTGGTCGCCACGACGGCGGGTTTCTGATCGTCGAGACAGAGCGGCGAAGCGCCGTAGCGCATGTCGAGCGAGGCGAACGCCTGGCTGGAACCGTCGTCCTCCGCGTCCTTCTGCAGTTCGCTCCTCAGCCAGAGGCCGTTGGGAATGAGCGCGGCGTCGTGTTTGAGCCAGCGGAGCTGGGATTGCGTATGGTCGAGCGAGAGCGTGCCGTTAAGCATGTTGCCCGCCGCTACGAAATCCATAAAACGCTGCATCACGTCCACGAAACGGGCGTCTGCGAATACGTCGGGATCGGACGCCGTGATAATGGCGTTGGTAAAGGCGCTGTCGCCGTAAGCGGCAAGCGCGGGCAGAATGAAGCCCTGCACGAGATACCCTGCCGCGTTGTCCGCGGGATAGATCATCGTGGCCGCAGCGGCGCCGCCGTCCGACTTTTTCGTGCGCACCTCTTCTCCGAATTCCATGAGCGCGGTATACGATTTCGGGAACGTAAGGTTATTTTTCTCAAACCAGTTCTGATCGTACCACACGCCGTAGGAGTTTTTAAGCAGGGGAAGCCCGTAAATGATCTCATCGCCCTGCGAGTTGGTATGGCGGTTGAACATGCCGAGGTCCGCCACTTCCGTGATGAGCTTATCGCTGCCGTTCACCTTCGCGGTCTTCAGCCATTCGGTGCAGTCGTAAAGCAGGTCGTTCGCCAGCCAGCCGTCGCGGTCCAGCCCTTCGCCCTCCAGGAAGACGAAATCGGGCGGATTGCCCTGTCTCCAGCGCTCGGCGAGCCTGTTGTTCGCGTTGGAATCCATATAAGTTACGATCTTTACGTCGGGGTGGTCTTCTTCAAAGAGTTCCAGAACGTATTCCCACATTTCCGTGCCGTAGCCGCCCGCGAATATCTGCAATTCGAAAGCGTCGTCGTTTTTACTGCAGCCCGCGGCGGAAAGTCCCAATGCGAGCGCGAGGGCAACGGATAAAATTCTCTTTTTCATTTTCATATTCTTTCTCCTTTTTTTATTTTTTTCTTTTTTTCAAGACGATCGCGACCGCAACGACGGCGGCGAGCGCCGCGGCGGTCCCGCCCGCCAGCACGTACGGCCATACGGTCGCTTTGTTTTCCGGCGGATCGGGTTTCGGCTGCGGATCGGGCTCGGGCTGCGGATTTGCCGACGACGGCGTCAGCCTGAAAAGGCGCGTGCCGCCCGCGTCGAAATGCGCCGTAAACGAGCTTACGCCCGTCGCGACTATGCTCCCGGCGAAAACGTCGTACACGTCGTACGTGCCGCCGAGGTTCAGCGTGCGCGTGCCTCCGTACGGACTGTCTACGGCGAGATAACCGCTGTTTGCAAACACCACGTCCCCGCTGTCGGTATAGACGTTCGCGCCCTTATGCTCCAAAATATTTCTGATGAGTTCCGCGGGCACGTTGCCCACCGCGGAATAGACGGACGTCCAACCGTCCACCGCCGAAACGGGCACTTCCTTTACCGCAAGCCCCGTACGGCCGAGCGGATCGAACGAACCGAGCGCGGTTGCGTCTTGATCGGCGACGTAGGCCATCGGCGTAACCTTGCCCACGGACGCGGGATTGCCGTACACGAACCCGTCGAGTCCCGCGGCGGCGTAATGGCCGTTATCCTCTACGGTAACGGCATAGGTTCCGCCCTCGGTGAACGCCACGTCCATGCCGATAAGTTCGCTCATAGCCCGTTCGCTCACCTTGCCTTCCTCGTCGTAAATCCCCGTGAGCCCCAGCCAAACGATCGTTTTGCCCGCGCGTTTCAGATACCGTTCTATGGCGAAACGCTCTTCCTCCCCGACGTTGACCGCCTCTACGATATACACGTCGTAGTCCTTTTTCAATCCGTCGGCCAGATCGGAAAGATAATAATAGTCGAAGGGCACGCCCAGCTTTGCGAGGCTTTCTTTCTGATTGTAATGCGATTCCAAAAGAACGTGGTACGTGCCGTCGAAATCATAGGCCATGCAGGTAAGCAGATCGTCTGCGATCAGCCACGCAACGGGACTTACGCTTTCGGCGGGATGATCCAAGGAATATTCCATTTCCGCGTTCATGACGGAAATGAGGCTGTAGATTTCGGGATCGTCGAACCAGCCGCCCCACATGTCGTACCACCAGAGCCCCGCGCCCTTTGCGAGTACGTTGGAAAAATCGCGTTTCAGCATTTCTATCGTGTCGCGCATGGTGTACGTCTGCCCCCATTCCTGCAGAAGATAAGCGTCCTGCCAGCCCGAATCGTCGTAGAGAACGGTGCGTTCGTCCACCTCCATGAAAAACATTTTGCCGTTGTCGAGGATACTGTCCACCATGGTCATATATCCCGCGCTCATGCCGCTCATACGGGAATCGTAGAGTACGGGCGCGCAGAAGAAATCGAGTTTATCCGAAGTAAGCAGATCGCGGAAAGAGGCGTTGACGAGGTTTGTGCTCTCGTAAGTGAGCGAATTGACCATATACCCGTTATACGTGCCCACGATCCACTTGTTCTGACAAACCTCCTTGACCACGCCCGAAAGATAGAGGATGCTTTCGGTGATCATATCCGAACAGAACAGATGATAATCTATCACGTTGCGCTGATCGGCGCCCAATACCGTTTTATACTGCGAGGGCTGCCGCTCCTCCAGCGCGGGAATTTCCGCAGAGGCGAGCGTAACGCTCCTGCCCCAGGCATTTTTGAGCGCCCTGTCCGAACCGTATTTTTCTTTCAGCCAGGCGCGGAACGCATTCCGCGAGGCGGTTGAGAAATCGCCGCACGTGGTGAGCGAAACGCCGTACTGCTGCCATTCGCAGGTAGCGCCCGCGCTGATCTTTACGGCGAAGATGTGGTCGGCATACGGCTGCGCCGCGGCGTGCGTGAGGATTGCCCTGAAATATTCGCCCGCCGCCTCGCGCCATTTTTCCGAGGCGTACGAAGCGCCGTTCTGATAGGTGTTGCCCTCGTTGTCCACCGCCCTCTCGCCGGGATTTGCGTTCAGCCACCATTCGGGCGGATCGGCGTCCAGCGCGAGCATGATCTTCGCATGCGGCGCCCCCTCCAGCGTTTCGTAGATGAGATCGTCGAAAATTTTGAAATCGTATTGATTTACCCCCGTCCACACGGGACCGAGGCCGTTCATGTAATAGTTGCGGGTGTTGGGAAATTCCATAAGCACCACGCCCGCTTCCGCCATGCCCGCCGCGTACTCGGGGCTGAACTTTGTGCTGAAATCGCGCAGATATATCATGGGAACGACTTTTTCGCCCTCGATATACAGCCGCGTTACCCCGTTTTCGTCCTTTTTCACTTCGGACGAAATGAGTTCTTTGGGCGCGGCCGTTACGGCGATTGCGGCGTCCGCGACGATATTGCCGTCGGTATTCGTCAGATATATGTCCTGCGCGTCGAGTTTTATCCCGTACGTTCCCGCTTGTGTGAAATCGGGAATTTCCATAACGTATTCCACGCGCACCGTTTCGCCCGGCTTCCACGAGGTCATGTCCGTCCCCTCCGCGGGAACGAGCCGCAGAGAAAAGGGCAGTTCGCCCTCTTCCCCTATGAGCGCCGCGCTTATTTCGGGATTTTCCGCAGCGGCCGTCTGCGGCGTGACCGAAAGCGTAACCTCCAGCGCGTCGCCCGCGGCGACGGATGTTCCGCAGTCAAAAGCGTTCAGCTCCGCGCTGACGCCCGCCGGCACGACGTAACTGTAATCGATCGTGCCCCACGGCTGGCAGGGCACCCTGCCGAAAAAGCGCGAGGCGGGCCAGCCGGCGTCGTTGAAATAAATCGTCTTCCAGCCCGCGGCCTCTCTCGTAAAGCCGCGCGTCGTTTCGTCCGAATAGACGCGTTCGACGGTGCCGTCCTCATAGACGATGGTCATATCGAAGATGATCGCGCAGAAGTCGCCGCCGCTCGCTACGTAAAACGCGAGGACGTTGTCCCCCTGCCTGATCTCGTCCGTAACGTCCGCGACCACGGTGGAATAAAAGGTGGTGGAACCGAGAGAACCGCCGCCGTTGATGTAGCCTTCGATGCGGTCGTCGCCCGTATACTGCACGACGGCCCGCTCCACTTTCTTTTCCACGGAAAAACTCTTTCTGAACCAGCGGTAACGGTATTCCGTGCCGTGGAAAGCCTCCTCGCCGCCGCAGCTGATCCATTCGCCCAGCCAGCCCGATCGCGTTTCGCGCGGGTTTTCCTTCAGTTTCACGCTCAACTGCCCGAACGCGGCGCTCCCGCTTTCGTTGACGAGCGAGATCTTCGCATAAGCGGCCGAAGGCGCGGTAACGGCGAAAGAAAACGTTTCCATGCCGTCGCCCGCGGGCAGCGCATGGGTGAACGACCCTGCCGTTTCGCCGCGGTAGGAAATATAATCCACCCTGACCGACGCGCCGCCCGACGAACGGGCGTTCCCCGCGATTTCGTAAGTGCAGGAAGAGAGTATGTCGTTCCAGTCGGCCGTCGCACTGCCCGCGCCCAGCCGCAGTTCCCCTTCGGTAAATTCCGCGTCGCCGGAAACCGTCCAGAGCGCGGCGCCGCCGTCCGAAGAAACCGAACGGAAATCTTCGTAAAACGCGGCGTCGTTCGGGCGCGCCGTAACGTTGTCGAAGCGGCAGTCCGCGCGCCCCGCCGTAACCTTTACGGAAATGCCGACGTGTGTCGTTTTCAGATTGAGCTTGAGTTTAAGCCAGATTTCCTGCCAGCCGCTCCATTCTTCGCCCGTATTGAGCAGAAGCGACGGGCTCTCCTTTTCCGCCACGACCACGCTGCCGTCCGCCGCATACTGCGTTACGGAGATCACCGCCTGCGAATAGCGGGAGGAGCGGGACATTGCCATGACCGAAAAGCGGTATTGTTCTCCGCCCTCCACGGCCGCCTTTTCCCGCGACGCGGCGGCAAAGGGATTGACGTAGTCCTCAAAAGTTACGCGCAGGGAGCTTTTTCCGCCAAAAAAAACTTCTTTGTCGGCCGAGGCCTTTTTGTCGTCGCTGTAATCCCAGCCCGAAGGCAGGGCGCCCGTTTCGCACTCGAAACCGCCGTTGAATGCGGCCGCCGAAACGAGCGCTCTTTCCCGCGCGGAATACGCGGCGGCGCCCGCGGCCGCCGCCAGGAAAACGGCGGCCAGCAGCGCGAGCGCGACTTTACGCGCAACCGAAAATTTAAGTTTCATCATTTTCGCCTTTTTTCTTTTTCTTCGCCCTTACGGCGAACGCCGCGGCGACAGCCGCGCCGGCCAATACGGCGGCGCCCGCGCATATCCCGATCACGGCGCCCGCAGGCAGACCGTTTTTATCGGGCGAGGAGGGCGTTTCGAGCACCGTTCCCGGAGGTACGGTCTTGAACAGCCGCGTGGAGTCCGCCTCCATATCCACCGAAAACGAAGTTACGTTTTTGGCAACGTATTCCCGTTTATAAACGTCGTAAACGTCGCAGATGCTTTCGAGGTTTACCGTGCGCCTGCCGCCGTAGGGCGAATTGATCGCCACATAACCGCTGTTCGCGTAGACGACGTCGCCCTCCGTTTCGCAATAGACGTGTCCGCCCGCGGCCGTGAGCGCGTTTTTCAAAATTCTTGCGGGGATGCAGGCGACGGAAGAGTAAACCGACGTCCAGACGCCGCCGTCCGCCGACTCGACCTGTTTTCTGGCAAGCCCCGTCAGATCGGAACCGTAAATCCTGCCCAGCGCCGCGGCGTCTTTATCCGTAACGTAAGCGGTCGGCGTAACCGTGCCCTTGTTTGCCTCGCGCTTTCCGTACCAGCAGTTTTCCGCGCCCGCGGTGAGCGGATCTTCGCCCTCTACTACCACGGAATAGTTGAGCGCTTCGTTCGTGAGCGCAATATCCATGCCCACGATTTCCGATATGCGTTCCGCGCTTTCCGAACCGTCCGCGGCATAGATGCCGGGGATACCGTACCAAACGATCGTTACGCCGTTTTTCTTTATCCTTTCCAGCGCCGCGGCCTCCGTTTCGTCGATATCCACGGCGTTTATCAGGTATACGTCGTATTCCTTTGCCGTCCCCGCTTCGAGGTCGGAAAGGTAAATCATGTCATAGGGCGCGCCCACGTGCGCCAGCTCTTCCTGCTGGAAGTAGTCGGCGTATTGCAGAACGGCGTACGTCGCGTCGAAATTATACGCGGTCGTCGCGACGAGATCGTCGTCGACCACCCACGCCATGCGGCTGAGGTTTTCGGGCGGGTGCGCGATGGAATATTCCATTTCGTCCACCATCACCGAGATCAGATTGTAAATTTCAGGGTCGTCGAACCACCCGCCGTACATATCGTACCACCAGAGCCCCGCGCCCTTGACGAGCACGTTGGCAAAGTCCCTTTTAAGCTGTTCTATCGTATCGCGCAGCGTATACGTTTTGCCCCATTCCTGCAAAAGATAAGGCTCCATATCCTCTATTTCGAAATAAACGGTGCGTTCGTCGCATTCCATGAAGAACAGCTTGCCCGCGTTCAGTATGGAATCGACCATGGTCATATAGCCGCCGCTCATGCCGCTCATGCGCGTATCGTAACAGATCGGCGCGCAGAAAAAGTCCACGTAATCGGAAACGAGCAGCCGCGAAACGGAGGCGTTGACGATGTTGTTCGCCTCGTACGTGAGGCTGTTGGAGATATATCCGTTGTACGTGCCGACGATCCATTGGAAACCGCACGCCTCTTTCACCGCTTTGGAAAGCGCGAGAATGCTGTCCGTTACCATATCGGAATAGAACAGATGATAATCTATGACGTTTCTCTGTTCTTTCCCGTCCAGTATGTATTTGTAATCGCCCGATCCCCTGTCCGCCCAGACGGGAACCTCGGCGGTCGCAAGGGTAACGCTTTCGTCGCCCCATGCGGCCCGCAAAGCGGCGTCAGAACCGTATTTTTCCGTAAGCCACGCGCGGAAAGCGTTCCGCGCGGCGGGAGAATAATCCCCGCAGGAGGAAAGGCTCATGCCGTACTGCTGCCATTCCACCGTGGTCCCCGCGGTAATCTTCACCGCGAAAATGTGGTCGGCGTACGGCTGCGACAGGATGTGTTCTATCACCGCCTTATAATATCTGCTCACATCCTCCCGCCATTTTTCCGAAGCGTAGGAAACGCCGTTCGCATACGTGCCGCCGTTGCTGTCCACCGCCCTCTCGCCGGGATTCGTTTCCAGCCACCAGGTCGGCGGATCGGCGTCCAGATGAAACATCAGCTTGACGTCCGAAGCGCCTTCGAGCGTTTCCAGAATCACGTCGTCCACGGGATCGAAATTATACATATCGGGACCGATCCATACCGCGCCCGCTTTGTTCATATCATACGTACGGGTGTTCGGCAGGCAGACGAGCTTTACGCCCGCCGCCGACATATTTTCCACATAGGAGGACTGAAAAACGGTGGTCTGTTCGCGCATATAGAGCATGGGCGCGACGGCCTCCCCGTCGATATAGAGCCGCGTGGTACCGCTATCGTCCTTTTTTACTTCGGAATGCGTGAGCGTTTTCTCCGTTTCCGCCGCCTTGAAATAATAGCCGCGGATCTTGTTGTCCACAAAGCTCTCGTCGCCCGTTACCGAAATCTGCGACGGATCGAACTGCACCATATACGAACCCTTTTCGATATAGTCGGGCAGAACGAAGGTGAATTTCAGCTTGATATCTTTATTGACCTTCCATTCGGAAGTCGGATTTCCCTTGACGCGGGTGAGCCGCGCGGCGGGAATGCGCTCCTCGGAGGAATCCGAGGAATATTTCCCCCAGAAATACACGCGGAAATCGATATTTTCCTCGATCTTCTGCGGGATGCGCACGGTCATTTCTATCGAGCCCTGTTCTCCCGGCACAACGTCCTTGCTGATCGAAAACTTTTTGATCTCCATTTTATCCAGCACGACGCTGTTGTCCACAAAGACAACGTTTTTCCAGGGCTGTACGGGCGGTTTTCCGATCACGTACACTTCTTTCCACGCGCTGTCGTCGAAATCGGCGCCGCGCCAGCCGTCGCCGGCGACGTTTTCGGAAAGTTCGCTCACGACCGAGGCGTCAGAATAAAACCTTTCCACCTTGCCCGAAGAATACAGCACGCTCATATCGAAGAGCACGCCCGTATAATAAGTAATGTTGGTGATCTCGAAGGCAAAGACGTTCGTGCCCGCGCGCAGCATTTCGGCCACGTCCGTTACGGAAACGTTGGCCCAGGATTCCACGCCGTTGTTGGCGTCGTCCACGAACTCTTCGCCGTTGATGTAGCATTTCCAGGTGTCGTCCGCGGTGAATTGCAGCGTTGCGGAGGAAACGGCCTCTTCGGAAAGCTCAAACGTATAACGGTAATACGCAACCGTGCCTTCCAGTCCGTAGGCCACGTCCTGCGCGGGATAACACACCCATGCCCCCTCCCATCCCGAACCGGAAGTTCTGGGGTCGTAAGTTTTCGTAATAACGACGTCGTCTATCAGCGCCGTGCCCTTGCCCTCGTTGAAAAAGGCGATCGAGGCGAAAGCCGCGCTCTCCACGGTGAACGTCTGTTTGAACTGCTTTTTCTCCACGGCCTCGCCGAACGCAAAGGCGAGCGTGCCGCTTTCATTGCCGGCGAAATCGTAATACGTGAGCAGAACTCCGCCCTTGATCGCGCCCGCCGTCTGATAGCCGAACGTCAGTTCGTAAATGCAGGAGGAATTCGTATTCCACCGCGCGGCCGCGGCCGCGC
>ENA-OYXD01000775-OYXD01000775.1-human-gut-metagenome-genome-assembly--contig:-NODE-775-length-16217-cov-7.499258_pt1 | contig 16217 bp, 16 predicted proteins | sample MGYA00244818_ERZ653412 | MGnify/ENA primary metagenome ERZ653412 (study PRJEB26926, sample SAMN06165146) | human gut metagenome | biome: ENVO:00009003; feature: ENVO:2100002; material: ENVO:00002003...
CACTTATGCGATCGTCGGCAGCGTCAGATGTGTATAAGAGACAGATATATCAGATTCAGTTCTTAATAAATAATTAGAAGGCCTTTATTAAATCATCAGATTATTGGTTACTTTTACGACCTTACATTACTGTTCTGATTATTAGATTAGGAAACGTCAAAAATGTACACATACTCCATATGGAGTATGTGTATTTATGGTAAATATCAGTCTTTTGGTTTAGCTTTAGAAGGAAGTTTCTCAATAATATGAACCAGCATACCGTAATGAGCAATAAATCTCTGCAATAATACCTGGTTTTCTACTAATGTTCTGGTATCGAAAGAATCGGATACAGCATCAACAATCATCTCTTTCAATTCATTCAAAGAATTGGTAACAAAGTTAACCGAAGCAATATTATCTGTATTCTTATTAACAACAACCAGTCTATCGCCCAGATCAACAATATCATTATGTAAATCTATGAAAGACTGCTTGATATTATTGGCACGAATACGTAACTGTTCTTCTGTTAAATTGGAGAATGCACTCTGCTGTAATTCTTGTAATTCAGGATCTCCACCAGATGCAGCAGGCTGAGTGGTATCTGCTGCACTATCTGTAGCCGGATCTCCCTCAGTAGATTCTCCATCATCTGTCATATCAGAGAAATCGCCAGAATCATCTGTGCCTTCTTCTGGAGTATCCCCAGCACCAGCAGGATTATCCGTAGGATCCGCTTCTGTATCACCCATATCAGAAAATTCTCCAGGGTCATCTCCACTAGCATCAGGATCTGGAGCAGGTTGTTCTTCTGAAGTTGGTTCAGTATTATTTGCAGGTTCTGTATTAGTCTGCGGTTCATTTGTTTCTGTATTCTGCAGATCTGTAGGCTCTTCTGTTGGTTTATTATCTTCTGTATCGGATAAGTCTGTAAAATTCTTATCTCCATTTTCTATAGCGTCTGCTTCTGCATCTTTATCTGCTTGGTCTGTAAAAGAAGTATCGTTGTCATCTTCTGCATCTGTAATATCGGAGAAGTTTTCAGGTTCTTCATTGTCTGTATCTTCTTTTTTCTTTTTCTTATCATCGTCGTCATCTTCCAGCATATTGGTGAAGTCATCATCATCTGCTTCTAAGATCACTCTGGAATTATCATAATATTCTTCATTCATCGTATACATAAAGTCGGCATCTTCATGGGCTGCTTTGTATACAGCAGAATCTTCTGATACTTTTACATCATACTTCTTAGCAGCTTTTAAGATTCTTTTGGCCAATGCATGCTTCTTATCTGCATCACAATATCTGAAATAAGCCATAGCAGATTTTACATGAGCAGCATCAGTCAATGGATATTTTCTTTCTTCTGGTAATCCAAACTGAGAATCGTCTATTGTTTTACGTTCTTTGGAGGTTAACGTATCTTCATTATAATTCATAAGATCCTCCATTATTCGTCTTTTAACGCATATTTGGAAACGGTACCTTCTGCGTCAGTCTTCATAACAACAGAACCATCCCATTTATCAATATTCTTCAAAGCAATCTGTGTATACCGAGTTGCTAATTTCTTCTTTAACAGTCTCAGATTTCGTTCTTCTTTAGTACGACCATTATCAGAAGCATGATTGATTCTCTTATCAATCATTTCCAATTCTACTTCCAATTCATCAACAATAGCCTGGCGTTCTTTCTTCTCAGCATTCTTAGCTTTAACAAACTTCATAACCAAAGCCACAATACCTAAATAGATAGAAACAAAGTAAGACAATGCTCCTACAGCCAATACAGTCTTAAAGCATTTTGATAAAGCTGGCAGCATCTTTCCATTGACAATTCTCATACGAGCATCATCACGTTCATCTTTGTCATCCCATGTTTCTATAGAATGAGCAATACGATCCATCGTAGTAAAAGCAGCTTTCTGTTTATCATTCAATGTGTCGAAGACTTTCTTAGCTCTATCCAATGCTAACGTTACATAAGAACTAATTTTCATTTCCTGAACGATATCTTGTGCAGATGTATTAATACATTCTGCTTCTCTAATAGCTCTAGCCATAGACAATTGATTCTCATCCAAGTATTTCTTAATATCGTTGATATCATTGATATTGAAATCTTCTATGGTGTGCATATCTGTAATATTGATATCTTTATAAGGAGTGATATTAGAAGGACCACCTACCAACATAGACTTCATTTCTTCTTGATTCTTATCAGAAATAGCCGTCTGTGCTGCTTTAATGGTAGATAATTTAGTTATATAATCTGGATTGATACGCTCATCTTTAAATAAGTTGGTGGAAATATGTTTATAAGCTCCATCAAGAGCATTGACAAACTCGGCTTCATTAATGACGTTCGGATAATCAATAACGAACTTAGTAATTGTATTGATAATATTATTAGGGCATTCTGCTAAAATCTCGGGATTTCCAAATGTCTGAGAGAATGCTTCCTGATCAATTGTCATAGCATCGAATACAGCTACAGATTCTGTAAACTTCTTCAATACATCTTTTTCATATTCAGATAACCCATGAAATCCTAATCCGTCATCTTCTTTATCATCTGTCATAGGAGTAGCATGGGTTTTGATATGATAGTCATCAATATCTTCTCTGATATCTTCAACGACTTTAGTGATATCTTTAATAACATCTAAAGCTCTTTCAGATATCTCAGCATCATCAGACTGTACATCATTCTTCAGAGAATATTGGAATTCCATCAAATAATCGATATACGATTTAGAAATAAACAATATATCATCGAATCTGTTAGAATAGATAACACCTTTGGCAAATTCTTTAATGGCATCTTTACAAGAGGCTTTATCTTTGAAGTCTTTATATTTATCTGTAAAGATATAGTACAGATAGATCAGATTCAATGCATCCACAATATCATATGTCATTTTTACCCGAGCACCCAATTCTCTCATCATATCTTTGAAATGAGTGTTGATCTTACCAGATTTCTGATAATCTGCAATAATATTGACATATTTATTTGCACCAATATTAAGAGTAGCATCTTGTTCGCATAACGACTTAGCATATTTGTATAATTCACTTTTTCCTAAGATATGAATATTCAAATAGGCAGATGCTTCTAATTTACCAATGGCTGCAATAATCACTTTATGAATAACATCTTTCGGTATACTTTCTCCGGAATACACAGCAAAGATATAAGAGAAGACTGTTAGAATGATACGTTTCTTATTTGTAATATTATCTATAAATTTACTATCAAACCGATTAAATAAATAAACCAATTCTTCTACCATCAAATTGATTTTCTCAGGAAGAGTAATGGTATAGGTATCCAGTTTCTGGCATACTTCATACATAAGAATGAAATTAAAGCTAGACCTAGCTATTCTACATGTATCGTCATCCATAGAACGAATGCGCATATGCTTAAACCGTTTTTGAATAATTTCATCATTGGTGGATACTCTCTTATTATCCGCATATAAAGAAGCTGTATTCCTAAGATCATTGATAAGTTTATCATCGGTTATAATATCTGATATAACGCTCATAATATCGGAAACAGAGACCTTATCATTGATTCTGCTTTCAATGATTTCTCTTAACAAACACAATGGATAAGATCTATAATCTTTATCTATAGCAAAATACTCTGTATTGAAAATTTCTATGAGTTTTTTGAAACATTCCCTTTTGTCTTTTCCCAGAGATTTCCAATCTCTAAGAGTATCAACAAGCTTTGTTGATGTCGGTTCCATTGGCAGTACTCCTTCCAAGTAAACAAATTTGATTAGATTTACCGTTACTATAAAGTTCGCTGGCTAAATACACAAAAAATAAACAGACGGAACAAACCGTCTGTTTATTTCTAACCTAAAAGCTTAGAACCAATAACTCGTTGATGGGATGGATGACCGATATGCTCATTCAATTCTGTAAATAAGAGATCTCTGAAGAATCCATCATGGATATAATATTTAGAATTTTTATTTATATATTCTAATACCCACGGATATTCTCCAGAAGCAATCAGATATTGACAAAGAGCATTGATAAGTCTATCTTCTCCTCCAGAATTATATCTGGCTGTAAATTTACAACCACCAATAACTTGAGCTTTATGTTCATCCTCTCCATAAATATGTGTACAACATTTTACAATGTTCCATTTCCCGCAATCATTCAAGATCTTTGTCAATGTTTTATTCAGCTTGGTTCGTTTATACAAACGATCTTCATTGTCTAATGGCATCTCACCATATTCTTTAACAGCAAGATAGTTGCACTCATCCCAATGATAAAACAATGTTTCAAGAAAGTTTGACTCTTTCACTTTTTCATATAAATGCTTACACTCCATGTCATTTCTCCTCTATGAATACTTCACCAATTGGATTATCTTCTAAGATAGGCAAACGATCATCATCATCATCTGCTAATTCAATAGGAGTCAATCCTCTCTTGGTAATTTTCATTTTGTGATGGTGCTGACAATTGGGGCATACCACTTCCCAATCAACCGTTTGATCCACCATACTGGTAATCCATCCGGAAGATGATAATGTAAAAGCCTTATAATCAGACTTCAATAACATCATCGGTTTCTTACAGATAGGACAAGTTCCGAATTGGTTGAATGTGACAGCATCAACCAACTTTTTCGCTTTCTCTTTCATACCAATCACTTCCCTATAGTAGATTCGGTATATTTGATGGTTCTGATATCCCCCTCAATCAATACTCTAGAATCTGGATATCTGATATCTTCTCTGGATCTTAAAATATCGGTATATGTCTTTTGAGATCCTCGAACAGTAACCCTGCCAAATACAGGAGCCACATTGCCTCTTGATTTTTCTAAATCAATCAGCTTATCCTGCTGTGTCTGAGAAAATACAAAAACTCTGTAATAGATATTATTCTTACTCATAATAAATAAGCCCACTTCCTTCCAATGAATAACCCGTTAATGAATCAACATGCTTCTTTAACACTTGATCATTTGACTCTACAATCTCTGAGAGAGATTTATTAATATTTTCAACCATCTTTTCAGACTGTTTAGCTACAGCCATGTCATCCTGTGATGTTTCGTTACCTAATACATTTCGTTTGAATTCCATAGCTTCTACTAATCCTCTAGTCTTGGTGTATTCATCAGACAATTTACCCAATTCTGTATACCAAGTTAAAGGTTCATCTGCTGCAGAAAAGTATCCATTATTATTTATATGTGCAAACGGTACAAGTGAACCGCTGGCTCCTGGATCGGACGCTGAGGAAGCATCCGGATCTAATATACCCATTGTTGAAATATTTAACAGTCTCATTTGTTCAGGGAATGACTTGGAGTTGTTTCCAATACCACTGATTCCCTTATAAGTAAACTTAGTGGCTAGTACAGAGTCCATATCATTAACAATATTTCTGAAGTTAACCAATTGCGATTTGGATACTTCTGAAATAATGTAATCTGGCTTAGTATAGATAACCTTCTTAACAGCTCGTATATCTACCCGTTTTCCAATAGAACAGAGTCGATAAATACCAGTTGATAATTTATTCCCATAAATAGCAGCAATATATTCTGCACATCTGAGTTTCTTAGTATAAATATCTTTGTTATCTTTCAGTCTAAGCAAACCATATTCACAGATCATCCATAAGAGAACTCTATAAATATCTTTCTTATATTCCCAGGGCAAATGAAGCTGCTCTTGGATATTGATATCCAGAATTCCCTCCATAGATTCCAATACCGAATATCCCTTTTCCAATTTATTAGCAGAACTGAAACGTCCTCCTAATTTAGTTGTCCAGAATGCTTTGGTATAGAGATCTTGTACAATGCAATCATTATCAATCGACGTTAGTATAGTATACAGAATATGCTGTACTACAGGATTTCGATCAATAAAGATCTTAGGAATCGTGATATAGATATCTTTCTCTCTATTGCCAGAATATTTCATCTGTGCACTGTTAAACGAATAATGATTTTCATCGGCCAGATTTTCATACCCAATATAAACATAGCTAGACAACTGCAATATATCCAACGCATTGGTCAATCCATATTTAGCAAAGAGATACATAATGGTGGGTACCGTTTTACTAAATACATTACAGTCATATTGAGTTAAGACATGGCATTCATCATTCGTATCATAAACCGGATAATCATGTTTATAAATCCGTATAGGATTCTTATTGGTCTTAAAGGTTACAGAATGGGTCTTCTGATTCTTAGCAGACATGTTGTTATATGTAGACGCATCAACGATCTGATACATAGGAGAGTAATAATTTCCATTGATATAGAAATAGAACTTATTGACTATTCTAGGTATTTCGATCAATACATCACAATCTGCTTCTTCCTCTTTGACTTTGATATGATAATGTACTACTAAGAGTTTCAAATCAGAGTCTTTCAAATCGATATAATTGTACCGATTGTCATCTTCTCCTCTTTTGGTAGAACGGCTGGTACGTCTGGAAGCATCATAATAATTCCGCAATGTCTCTTGGATTTTGATATAGTCATTGATGACTGTAAATCCTTTGACTTGAATACTAAATATTCCATCGGTCTGACAAGACATAATAATTTTTTCAACCTGATCTATGATGGCTTCATCAGAACGTCGAAACAGATCGTTGTTAAATTTATCAATATGATTATCAATATACTTATGGATAAACTCATACTGGTCCATATTAGGTCTCCTCTGTCAGAACAGTTCTAAATTCTTTACCCATTGGATTAAGAGCTCCTTCTTTATCTCTAATCACCAATTCTGCTTCAATATCAAAAGATTTTAAAACTCTCTTAATCTTAAGAAACGATATAGCATGTGTTGCCGGATTCTTCAACGATCTCAGATCATTATTGAAATCTGACGTAGAAGGAAATTTATCTTTATATGCATCAGCATCAATATGCTTTGCATTAATAGCCTCTTTTACAATCTTAAGTTCTGGTAAATCATATTCATTCGATGGTAATGTCAATGCATTATTCAGTGTACTGAGTCCGATACTCTGTTCAGACTTCAATGCATCAATCATTTTAATATGATCTGCAAAATTTTTGATATTCTTAGAACTAAAATCTATAATCTTAGATGAAGAATATTCTGCTTTCTCTTCTTCTGTTGTTGGTTCTGTATAAATAATAGCTGCTTTATTTGCAAATGCGGATGGTACATCTGGTCTATATCGACTATAGATTGGATATACATAGTCTCCCTTTTCAAGACAAATATCATCCATCAATTGATCTTTATCATACATTCTTTGCAGTTCGTCTTCTGTGACGATCGTCATTGTCTTTCGATTAATGACAACTTTCTTTGCAATGTACATTGCATGACTCCTTTAGGTTAAAAAAGAAGAAGGAGCGTAATGCTCCTCCTTCCCATCTTATATATGCTTAGGAGGTTGGATAATTAAGCAACTTTGTCTTTCTTTTTCTTTTCTACAGACTCATCATCTTTGATATGCTGTTTCAGAATTTCAGAAGGAGTTACATTAATGGAAACTTTTCCATTTTCAACAGAACCTTCCATCTTGAAATAATCTTTCAATTCCAAAACAGGATCGATATTTACATTCTCATTATACCATTTCTTCAGAGAACGGATCGTTGTTAATGTGATATGAGTCATATAGTCAATTCCGTTTTCTACTGGACGGAACTGAATACGGAACTTGTAAAATGCTGTGCTTGCCAGATCCGGAACCACAACAGGATCATTAAACTCAGCAATTTTTGCATTTTCCGGAATATCTTTTTCATTAAATGTATATTTCAATGTATAGGAATCGCTATCATCATTCTTCTGTTTAGATACAATAGCAGCAAACACAATAGGAGCTGTTTTATTCTTTTCGGCAGCACCGATGCAATTCATATAATCCCCGTTGCGGATCACAATAGCATGAGGCACTCCGTCATCTTCAGCTTTGACTTTTCCCAAATAAGCGGCAGTGGCTTCAAATAAGAACTTATAGATATACGTTGTATACCCTGCCGGCCAATTAATACCATCATCAATCAAATCTTTTGTTAAGATTGAGTTCAGTGTGGTTTCTTCAAATTTCATGTCAATTCCTCCTATAAATAACTATATTGAACGGATGGGTACAAATTACCCATCTCGTTAATATATTATGTAATTATATTTGTGTTTGTGTAACTTTTGATTTCAATTTCCAGACAAGTTTTGTAAGTAAGCATAGGCTGTCTGAGGATTCATGATCATACATTTTGACTTACCCTGCATGATCATTTTATTTACTTTTTCTACTTTAGAAGAAGTAAACCCATCATAGGGAACAATTAAGAACATAGTATTTTTAGTTACAGATTTATCTCCATCTGCACTAAATCCATGAGAGTTAAACTCTTGCTCCAATTGCTTATCCCTGACTCCACTGAAACGAACTTCTGGCAATGCTTGTTTTTGCCCATATGTCTGAATAACATTGGGCATAGATAAGATTGTTTCCATATCTTCTTTCATAATTGTACTCCTTTCATATACAATAGATTCTGCTATAGTTCTGCCCATTCCAGGAATGTTATAGATCATATCAAACAAATCTTTAGCATTGGCTTTTACAATTCTTTCTAAACGAATATGTTGTAAGATCTTTTCCCATCTGGACTGAGAGACTCCATTGAATCCAATGGCTCCCACGATTTGATAATCATAGATAGATTTCGTTTTGAGATCTTGTATTCTGGACATCAACTTTCGTCCATTAACTTCTCCCAACAATTCTATAGCTTTGTTTTCTTGTATATGTAAGAAGCTCGTTAAATTGGTGACCTGTAATTTTGTTAATTGTGCTCTCCCAAAGTCCTTAACTCCGAGCTTTTTGAGCATGCCAGAAACCCGTGCCAGCACTTTTTCTGGACAATACGGGTTAGTACACCATGCACTGTCTCCAGACTCTGAAAACGTGATTTCTTGTCCACAAGATGGGCAATATTCTGGAAATGGAATAGGGGGCTGTTCTCTATCCATTCTTGCATTATAAGAGATATCTGGTTTGGTCAGATAACAGATCACATCATTATTATACTTAATATTGACAATTGATCCTTCTCTTAATCCAAGTTCCATAAAACGTTTATAGGAATGAACAGTTGTCTTATCATGAGTCGTACCAAAGAACTCTACGGGAGCAAAATATCCGATAGGAGTGATTCGTCCATCCTGTCCCACAGAGAACTCATACTTCATGAAATAAGTATTTTTGGCTTTTGCATTAAATTTAATAGCAATCGACCATTTGTCTACACTGTTCTTTCTTCCTAAGATTTGTTTCATATTAGGATCAGTATAAGAGACAACTACTCCATCATAAGCAAAGTTCATAGAGGTCCTCATATACTCTGCTTCTTCTGTAAATTGCTTAATCTGATCCACCAATTCATAATAATTTCCACATATTAGTACATATCGCATTTCTACACCAGACGAATAATATTGATTCATCCAGTCTATTTCCTGTGCAACAGATTCAAACTGTATACCAGATGTTTTAATAGGAACCAATGTAATGAAATCTCTATACATGGTTGCATTGGCATTGGCTAATAAGCCAGATACAGCCACTCTGGGATTCTTATACTTAATTCCAAACATCTGCTCTAACTTCATTAAATTAGAATAAGTAATAATAGCCTCAAACTTCATCCCAAATTTTACATTAGGATCCATTCCTTTGGCTCTAATAAACTTTTTACCTCCAAAGATGCCTGTATAATCAGTAGCTTGTTGATTGGCCGTATCTCCTCGACTATTAGCAAATACAATGGTATCTCCTTGTATTTCTGCTTCTACAGATACACCATCATATTTTAATTCCAAAATCATTTCTGGTTTAGCCAATCCTGTTCTCTGATAAGCAGATTGTTCGGCATAAGGATAAGTTGGTGTTAAGAAATCTCTATCAAATGCAATGACAGATTCATCATCTTCTTTGACTCCAGAATTAATAGCATCATACATACTGACAAACTTACACTTGTCTAATGTACCAATTAGTTCTGGATAAGATGGTGTGGTATCTCTAACCAGCTTGTTAGCTACTGTATGATCAGAAGTATCTACTATAAAATCTTCTTCTCGTACAGGATATTTATTAAATAAAATATTAGCTGCATATGTCTGTTTATCTTTGGGAATAGTAATCATAGCATCAATTCCCATAGAGTTGTTCTCTGCAATATTTCGTAAATCTTTTGTATTTAGTTTCAAATTGTTTGTTGGTGGTGCTCCAACAGGTGCATTTCCTCCTGTCAGTTTATTATACTTGACCACCACTAAATCATAGATTCCATCTTCTAATGGTAAAATATCCATATCTGTGTTATTATACAGAATATTGGATATCACCAATATTTCTCGAATGGTTTCTAAATCATTGGAATACATAGTTCCATTTAGGAATTCACTACATATCTGATTAATTGCGACAATATCTGGGCTGGTAAGAATATTCTTACCAGCCTCAAGATTAACCAGGATTTCATGAATTCGCAACTCATCTTTTGAATTGCTCATAGTTGTTCTCCTTAGAATTTGTGTATAGCATCGACGAGCATAGCTGTTTGTAATTTTCTAAAATCTGTTGTATTCTTAACAAGAGTCATTAACTGCTTATCTGTTTTGGCTTCCTGCATCAAATCAAACATCTTGTCAAAAATTTTAGCTTGATCATCAGATGACTTAGTCTTATTATACTTATAATATCTTTTTGTAAGTTCGTTTAGAGCATCTACATAGCCATTATATGTAACATAAAACGGTACTTGTCGAATCGCATCTGTTTTTACCTTATCAGCAGGAGATTCATACCTATGAATGGCATCAATCATAATCCCACTGGGTGTATGCTTTTCTTCTTTTTCAAAGACTAAACGTAATCCTAAACATTTGAGATATGCGTTGGCAATCTCTACGTTTCTAGATTTTGCGTTTTCATCCAATACAATATTACGATCGAATGGATCCCCTATTAAGAGTTGCTCCATTAATCGTCTGGCTGTTGGAGACGTAGACAGCATCATAAATGCTTCTACAGTAAATTGACATTCTGGGAGCTGCATCAATTCGCTGGCTTCCATATTTCCTATTCGTACTGGAGTCTTCGGAATAGGAGATATATGCATCTTACTGGCTTTTGTTTTTGTATTCTCTCCTCGTATGTTGGTAGATGCCAACGATACAGCGGAGAAATGTTCTTTGGCCAGCTGTTTTAATTTGTAGATATATTTCTTACCTACAATCATGGGTCTTCTATTTTTGACCATTCTGACTTGCCCATTGGATCCGACCTGAGGCACATACAAATGTTCTTCTTGGATCCACGGAAAGGCATCATAGACTTCTTTCAATCGATCTATGGTCATGATATTCTTCATAGGAACAATAACCAGACTAATACTACCCTGGTTAATCATAGATTCCATATAGAATCGTCTTTCTTCCATAGATGATTTATTCATTAAGTCTTTCCAGTCATCAGCTTCTTCTGGATTAATGATATGAATATAAGTGTAGACTGTTTCTTCCATCATAGGAATCAATGCGTCTACATTTGCTGTATACCCCATTCCAGAGTTATTATCTTGCTCTTTAGCCGTATAAAACAATTGACCAATATGCTCTAAGATCTTAGCAGCAATATAAGTCAATTCTGTCTCAAAAGACTGTCCCGGATTCAAACGGTTGATGATGGTTGAACTATTATAAATAGCATCTACCGCATGATATTCCCCGTTTCTCAGATAATGTGGCATTTGATTGTCTGGTAAAATAGCCGAGACAACACCTTTACCGCCATATCTATCCGTAATCTTATCGCCTACGTTCAAAACTTTATTAGAACGAGTGATAATTCTCATAACGACATTGTTAAATACTTTGTCCTTGATATATGGAATATTGTTAGCTGTATCTTTACACTTGGTATATTCTTTCTGTAAGTCATACGACATCGTTACCTTTGGATGACTCTTCATAAAGCGATCTACCGTAGTATACAACTTAACGCAATAATCCATATTCTTATCATAATATTCCTTTAACTGCTGGTAATACATATCCTGCAGTTTTTCTGGATTATTACAATAAATATCGATATCTACAACTTCTCCTTCTGAAATATAAGGAGTATCAGATACCATTAACGTTTTCAGTCTATCTTTAGACTGAGAATATAAAGCTTCGTCATCTTTACGTTCTCTACGAATTGCACAGAGAATGTTATTGTTGATGTATTCTCCAATATTTGGGAATGCTTTATAGTATTCATCAGATCCATATAAATTCAATGGGATATCATTTTCATTGATAATAATTTCAACTTCATTAAATATGGGAGCTGTAAATTTCTTAGCAGCTGTTTGTGATAATACAATAGGATCTTCTGTAGTCAATCCAAGTGCCATATAAATAGTGGTTAGATTAACTCCATCTTTCTTGTTATTATACTTATCAAAAGATGCACTTTTAACCAATGGAGTTCCTTTAGCAATAAACTCTCCTGGTTTAGAGTTATCTAAGAATTCACTGTTGATATTGAACCCATAGAGTTCTGTATGATATTCGTATTCTGTTCTCATCATAGAGTGAAGAATATTATTATCGATATCATGTAATAGAATACAGTATTTCTTTCCATTCTTATGAATTTTATCAATAACTGTATAATTTGCATCTGCTGTAATAAAATTAGATGACAGGGTACCGAACTGATTCTCATACCCTGTCATAATAATCGGAACTTCCGATTCACATAATTGAATAGATTGTTCTTTCTGAATTCCCTGCATAACTTTTCTGGAACCAGAATTTGTTTCATTAAAGGGTTGTAATAACCCTTTCCCTAATGTGTATTCTCTAGACGGTAAGTTTTGTTCAATTTCATTTGCTATACCTTGTAAGTCCAGACTATTCGCCATCGTATTTAACTCTCCTTAAACTTAAATACATTTTGAACTACTCCTAAATATAATATATGTCTTAATCTTACTTTGCGGCATTAAGTCTGGCCATCATATCATTATTCATCTTAGCGCTGAAATCAGCAGAACCTGTTCCAATTAATTGAGGAATCTTAAACAATTCTTCAGAATATGCATTCATAAACATATCATAGAACTCTGGTTTCTGCATCTTATCTTTGAAGTTACCCATAGAGAACTTCATATCTTTGTGTTCATCTATATACAAACCAATTCCTGCTCCATGAACTCTGCCACGTTCTTGCATGAATAAGAAAGCGGACAATACAGGATCAAATCCAGTATTCTGATTAAAAAGTAAAGTGGTCTTCTGGTTCGCTCTTGCAGAGCGAGATTTTACCAACGTAACGTCTACTAATGATCCAGGAACTTTAAACTTTTCATCTGACTTCAACTTAGTTACATCATCCAACCGAATGATAGTATTTGCTAAATAAATAATTGTCTTACCTCTTGGAAGAGTTTCTCCCTGTTTCAAATATGCCAATGCCGTTTTCTTATGCATCATTGGATTAATAGATACATCATCCAAAATATGGTTAACAGCAATCAGAATAATATTGGCAGCTTTCAGCATCTGGATAATTCCTCTGAAAACCTGAGTAATAACTTTGGCTCCAGCTGTTGTAGACATACCGCCAGATAGCTCGTCTTGTTCTAATACATTTTCCGGCATCAAAAGAGCAATAGAATCTAAGATATATACGGTGGGTTCAAACATCATGATTGGATTGCCAAAAGTATCCAATTTTCCCGTGTCATACATAAATTCATCTTTATGCTCCATCTTCAAGTTATAAATCATCTTAATTCGTTTATAGAAGTTTTCTGCCGTTATTCCAGAGTCTCTGATAATATATCTTTTCTTTAATTCATCTCCATGATATCCAGTTAAAAGTTCTCGTCTTTGCCATGTCATAGAGAGTGTTTCGGAAGAATCTTCAAACACCATTGCTTTAGGAAATGGTCTGACAATATTAGCCGCTATTTGTTCGCAAAATGTAGACTTACCACATCCCGAACGTCCAATAACCATAATAAATGAGCCATTGGAAACACCTGTAGAATAATATTGCTGATGGATATTCTTTTCATCATTATCAACTGTTTGAATATATCCATTCATAAAATCAAAATTAGGAAACCCAGTAGGAAACCCTACATCCGTAGTAGCTTCTGCCGCCATCTGTAAATCTTTGTCTTTAGATACTTCTTCCCTAAACATTGTAGATAGTAATGACATATTTATTCCTCCCATGAAATAAATGAATTTAGCCTATATTAATAAGTTTCAATGGTTTTAAGAATCTATCAAATAAAAAGTAAACGCATAAAGCGCAGGGAGAGCCCTTATAGCTCTCCCTTATGTTTTTCTAACGTATTATAATAATTAATACACTCTATAGTGTCTAATAATTCGGCGCGAAGGTTTCCTATATTTTCGAAAATCGCTTGACGATCTTTTTCAATTTGTTCACGATTTTCATTAGTTATTTTAATTGCATTTATAAACTCAAGATGATCTTTAAGACGATTTATATCTGCCTTGATCGCTTCGAAATCTCTATATAGTTCTTGTTTTGACTTCATTTTCTATCTCCTTCTTAGACAATATCGTCCATATAAATATGACAATTATGCAAAAATTCCATACGCTCAATAATATTACCTTGAATAGTATGAATCTCAACTACACGTCTCATATCTTTCAAATCATCATCAATGGAATGACGTAATTTATGATGATTACTATGCTGTACAATCATGTCTAACTCTTCATGTAACGCATCAAATTGAGTACGTAGTTCATTGAGTTCTGCTTTATATTTTGAATAAGCAATATGAGGTTTTTCATTTTCCTCATAATTCTTATAATGTATAGTAGCATTCAAATTTCCTGAATTCTTAATCATAGTTCTACTCCTCTATGGTTATTTCCCTTTCTTGCTATTACAATAACAATAATTCCTAAATAGTTCAGTCAAATATACCATCCTTTTCAAATCATATACTGCTTCTAATATCTTTGTGTCTTTAGACCCCCAAATTCTGTCACTATACAAAATATCGTTAATCTTATCCTCTATAATATTCAGATTATAATCGACTGTAAATATGTGAATAATTTCCATTCTATAAGATGCAGTATTATACCCACTAATAAAAAGCAATGAATCAAGTGTAGTCTCTATTTGTTTACAATATGATGGAAAAAATGTAAATACTTCCGGAATATTTACCATTACTTTATCATTACATTGCTTCATATCAGAAACATAATTTGATATCGCGTCTATAAATTCGCGATTAATTCTCATAACTCTATTCATTTTTTAGTCCTCCTCTTCAATTTCTGCATTAATTTTGCATTCATTAATAAATTTAATATAACTTCTTCTAATAGACATTGTATAAATCGTAAGATGGTCATCTAAATTGATCAAATAATTACTAAATAGATAAATACCAATATCCTCCCACATCTCTTCAATCAAATCGATGTGCATTTGAAGATAATGAGGTCTAAATATGGGCCCACTTTCTGTTTCTTGAATCATTAAGCTTTTCATAAATGTAAGTTCAGAACGAGTAATACTAAATGCATTATCACAATAGCTATCAAATTTATCTTTTTCAACCAAAGTATTAACCATTAAATCCACATATTTCTCAACATCATTAAAAAATTGAATAGCACTGGCTCTAAGACCATGACTAAATTCAACCACATTTCTTGGTTTCATTTTATTTTACCTCCTTAGAAACAACCTTATTTACATCATTACTAAATTGAATGCGAAGAGTTTTATCTTTATGACCGCCTCTTTTCTTTTTGTTCTCCTTTCTAATTTCAAAATTGGGATTATTCCACATGCAATAGTAATAATTTTCAATCTTGCGTATAAATACGAAAATCTCATTAATAGCATCGATAGTAAATTTTAAAGATCTATCATTATCAGCTAGCATATCAGCATCTGCTATAAGATACCCCATTGGTGTTTTGATTTTATCCATAGTTTCAACAAACACTCTGCTATGGATATATTTACTATTGCATAGTATTGATAGCTGATACAAATAGCATTTGATTTCTTTACAATTTCGATATACTCTTACATATTTTATTGGATTGATCATTATATAAGCTGTCTCTTATACACATCTCCGAGCCCACGAGACGC
>ENA-OYXD01000798-OYXD01000798.1-human-gut-metagenome-genome-assembly--contig:-NODE-798-length-15953-cov-4.442949_pt1 | contig 15953 bp, 11 predicted proteins | sample MGYA00244818_ERZ653412 | MGnify/ENA primary metagenome ERZ653412 (study PRJEB26926, sample SAMN06165146) | human gut metagenome | biome: ENVO:00009003; feature: ENVO:2100002; material: ENVO:00002003...
ATCTACACTTATGCGATCGTCGGCAGCGTCAGATGTGTATAAGAGACAGGATGTACATCTGCTCACCAAATAACTGAGTGATCAGACGAGCGTAGGATGTCTCTGCACATCCTGCACAGGATCCGGAGAACTCAAGCAGCGGCTGGTTGAACTGGGAACCTTTTACAGTTGTATCTGCAGGTGCGCCCGGTTTCTTTCCAACGCTTGCTACCAGGTAATCGAATACTGGCTGCTGATCTGCCTGGGATTCCTGAGGTACCATCTGGATAGCTGCTGTCGGGCAGACTGTGATACACTCGCCGCATCCCATACAGTCTAACGGAGATACGCTCATTGTATATTTGTATTCGCTTGCTTTCGGTTTTGTATCTGCAACCTTCATGTTATCAGGTGCAGCTTTGATCTCATCCTCGCTTACCATGAACGGACGGATTGTAGCATGGGAACATACAAACGCACACTGGTTACACTGGATACATTTCTCAGGATCCCATTCAGGAACTGTTACGGCTGTACCACGTTTCTCGTATGCGGAAGCACCCAGCTCGAACTGACCGTCTGCGATATCCTTGAATGCGGATACTGGCAGGTTGTCGCCATCCATAAGTCCGATAGGTTCCATTAACTCTTTTACCATCTTCACTGTTGCAGGACGACCTTCCAGTTCTGGTGCCGGAGCATCCGGTTCCGGATTGGACCAGGAAGCTGGAACCTCTACTTTATGAAGAGCGTCTACACCAGCGTCGATTGCTTTGTAGTTCATCTCTACTACTGCGTCACCCTTCTTGCTGTAGGACTTCTTAGCAGCTGCTTTCATGTACTCAACTGCTTCCTCGATCGGCATCAGGTTCGCAAGTTTGAAGAACGCGGACTGAAGGATTGTGTTGGTACGTTTACCCATACCGATCTCAATCGCTTTGTCGATAGCGTTGATGGTGTATAACTGAATGTTGTTGTCTGCAATGTATTTCTTGGACTCTGCAGGCATATGTTTGTCTAATTCTTCGTCGCTCCACTGGCAGTTGATCATGAAGATTCCGCCTGGTTTTACGTCCTGAACCATCTTGTAGCCTTTTACAACGTAAGATGGGTTATGACAGGCAACGAAGTCAGCCTGGTTGATGTAATACGGGCTCTTGATCGGGTTGTCACCAAAACGAAGGTGAGAAATTGTGATACCACCTGTCTTCTTGGAGTCATACTGGAAGTAAGCCTGGATATATTTATCTGTGTGGTCACCGATGATCTTTGTGGAGTTCTTGTTAGCACCAACAGTACCGTCTCCGCCAAGACCCCAGAACTTACATTCTACTGTACCAGGAGCAGATGTGATCGGAGCAGGTTTAACCTCCGGCAGGGACAGATTTGTAACATCGTCCACGATACCGATTGTGAAACGAGGCTTCGGATCATCTTTCTGAAGCTCTGTATATACAGCGAATACAGATGATGGAGGGGTATCTTTGGAACCTAATCCATAACGTCCGCCTGTAAGAACGATATCGTTAAGACCAGCTTCACGAAGAGTAGCAGCAACATCCAGGTACAGAGGCTCGCCTAAGGAACCTGGCTCTTTTGTACGGTCAAGAACTGCAATCTTCTTCACTGTCTTAGGAAGTACCTTCAGTAATGAGGAGGATACCCATGGACGATATAAACGAACTTTAACTAAACCAACTTTTTCGCCGGCCTTTGTCAGATAATCGATAACTTCTTCTGCAACGTCACAGATGGATCCCATAGCGATGATCACACGGTCTGCATCCGGAGCGCCGTAGTAATTGAATAAGTCGTAGTCTGTGCCTAATTTTTCATTGATTTTTGCCATGTATTTCTCTACAACAGCCGGTAAAGCGTCGTAAACGGAGTTACATGCCTCACGATGCTGGAAGAAAACGTCGCCGTTCTCGTGAGAACCGCGCATAGCAGGTTTTTCAGGGTTCAGTGCATGCTCACGGAAAGCTTTTACAGCGTCCATGTTGCACATTTCTTTCAGATCTTCGTAATCCCATTTTTCAATCTTCTGAATCTCGTGGGAAGTACGGAAACCATCGAAGAAGTTGATAAACGGAACTTTGCCTTCAAGGGCTGCAAGATGTGCTACCGGGCTTAAGTCCATAACTTCCTGTGGGTTTGTCTCAGCCAGCATAGCGAAACCGGTCTGACGGCAGGCGTAAACATCGCTGTGGTCGCCGAAGATGTTCAGGGACTGTGTGGAAACAGTACGTGCGGAAACATCAAATACACATGGAAGCTGTTCTGCAGCAATCTTGTACATATTAGGGATCATTAACAGAAGACCCTGAGATGCTGTAAATGTTGTGGTAAGAGCACCTGCTGCCAGAGAACCGTGTACAGCACCTGCTGCACCTGCCTCGGACTGCATTTCATTTACTATTACCTGATGACCAAAAATGTTCTCCTGTCCGGCAGCTGCCCACTGATCGATGGAGTCAGCCATTGGACTGGATGGTGTGATAGGATAGATAGCTGCAACTTCAGTATAAGCGTAAGCAACATGAGCAGCAGCGGTATTTCCATCCATGGACTGTTTTGCTCTAGGCATTGAAATTTCCTCCTTAATAAGTTAAAGATATGGTTTATAATTCGACATAATATTAACATTTTTTTGAGAATCTGTAAAGCGAAATCGCCCATGTTTGTATACAAATACAAGATTATACCCTAAAAAATGTCAATCTGCCAAATGTTGCCCTTGACACAGTACTTTTAACGTATGCCGCGCCGATTTTCAGACATCCTACGCTGCTATCGGATACATAAAAATCCCTGTATACAGCAGGTTCCTGTGCCGGAATCCCCGGCACCGCCTCATTTCCTCCACAACAGTGAAAAAATGAAAAAAAACAACAAAAAAGTACTGTTTCTCTGTATAAAAAAACAAATGTATCCAAAATAGGAAATGTACTCCGTGACCACCCCGTAAATCTGCTCCTTCCGGATGACCAGACGGTCCTCCCGGGCATTGGCGTCTCCCTTTGTGACATAGGCGTCCGGCTGTACTTTATCCACAATGCGGTGGGTCACGCAGATGAGCTGTCCACCATAAGGGGCGTAAAAAGCCACAATATCCCCGGTCTCATACTCTTCCTCTTCTTTTACAAACAAAAGACTTCCTTTTTCAATGACCGGACTCATGCTGTCCGAGGTCTCATAATAGATCTGCCGGCCGGCAAGAAAGGCCAGTCCGGACAGAAAAAACACGCCAAAAAGCAATCCCCACATCACTCCTGTGAAGACTTTCACAATACCCCGGCAGATTACATAAAATTGATTCATAGTATAAGATATGATTCCCGCATGCAAAATATTACAAATGATGCCAGCATTCCGCCGCATAAACACGGTCCGAAGGGAAATGCATCCCGGCGGCCCGCTCTTTTAAATAGTACCAGATACAATCCCCAGATTCCACCGGCAAAAATCCCCAGCACCGCCGCCAGCACCGTTCCTTTCCAGCCGAGAAACAGGCCTCCCGCCGCCATCAGTTTGATATCGCCGCCGCCAAAACCGCCCGGTACCAGCACGGCGGTCAGAAACATGGGAACGCTGATCACCAGCATCCCCAGCATGCGTTCCACCATATCCGGTCCCGGTACTGTAAAGACCGAACAAATTCCCGTCACAAAAACAGCTCCGTTCAGCCGGTTGGGAATCCGCATGGTCTTAAAATCTGTCCAGGCGATGACGAGCAGCAGTCCACAAAATACAGCAATGGTCGTCCAGCACAAAATATCCGCGATTCTTCTCTCCTCCTTATCATATACCGGTCTGCATCCTTCACACAGCCGCTCCGCTTTTTTAAGAAAAAAAGACGGCCGTGCAACTTACGCACAGCCGTCTTTCTGAAGTGAGGGGTACTTCATGTAGAAAATAATTTCATGACGTTATTATATCATAATCGTCAAATTAATCAATTGTTCTTTATGACTTTTTCACTATATATTTTTCCATTAAGCCTCGTTTGCATACAGAAACCCGCTGTCAGAAAAATTCTTCTATATGATTACCGGCCTTGTCCGTCCGGTACAGCGGCGGTTTCCCCTGCCGGATCTGCCGCTGTGGTTTCTCCTGTCTCGTCCGATGCTGCCGTGGTATGCCCTGCTGCTTCCGTGTTCTCCCCGTCCTGATCTGAAGACGCCGACGGATTTTCCGTGGTGGCTGCTGCTGCCGCATGCTCCTCGTAGGTCTCAAAATACAAGTTGGAGCCGTCATTCTTCACCTGATCTGTCTGGAAATACAGATAATTATGCTCCGCCGGATGCAGCACGCCGTCGATGGCCTCCAGACTCGGACTGCAGATCGGACCCACAGGAAGTCCGTCATTTTTGTAAGTATTATATGGGGAGTCAATCTCCAGATCCGCATACAGGACCCGGTCCACCCCGTACATTCCTTTCGTCATCGCATATACCACCGTGGAATCAAACTGCAGACGCATATTCTGTGCCAGCCGGTTATTGATGACGCCGGCTACCATAGGGTATTCTTCCGGACGCTCGGTCTCTTTCTGCACCAGAGACGCACGGATGAGCACCTCTTCCACGCTCATACCCATAGCCTCGGCCTCCTGCTGCCGCTGCTCATCAAACTTCTGCAGGAATTCATCGAGGATCTTGGCCACCAGCTCATCCCCGGTCATATCCTCCGACAGATAATACGTATCCGGGAAAATGTATCCTTCCAGCTGATAAAATACCTGATCCGCCGCCGGCAGGATATCCTTATACTGAAAATCCGCCGCCGCGTTTTCCACCGCTGTCAGGAACTCCTCCTGGCTCATAACGCCTTCGTTTTCCAGCTTCTCCGCGATCATCGGAATGGAGTAGCCCTCCGGAATGGTGAAGGAGTCTTCCTTCTTCTGAGCACCGCCGGTCACCAGCGCCTCAATCACATCATCCAGACACATGCCGTCGTTGAGTTCAAAAGTTCCATAACGGAGCTTTCCTCTGTCATCGGAAAAATATATTTTCAGTAAAAATGCCGTTTCATAACGGATGACGCCCGCGTCTTTCAGCTCCTGCGCCACCTGTCTGGTGCTGCTGCCCTGATCAATGGTCACTTCCACCGGATTGCCTTCCGTGGACTCCGTCCTGGAATACTCCCGCCAGATGGAAAACCCAAAAGTGAGTATCACTGCCAGAACCACAACGCCGGCCGCCAGCAGAATCTTCTGCCACAGCCGCAGAGGTTTCTTCTCCACAGCTTCGCCGACGGTCTTTAAAATATCATCATCCCGGGAATCTTCCGGCGTTTCCATCTCCTTCCGGCTTTCGCCGTCTGCTCCTCCCGGCTCTTCTTCATCGTTGTACAAAGCCGCGCGCTTCCGGGAACGCCTGCGGCGTTTCATGCCGGCGGATTCCTCCGTATCATCTTCCGTTCCGGCACCTTCCGCCGTGCTGCCGGTCCCGGTTTCCACAGGACTGATATCAGCTGTCTCCTCTGTGACATTTTCCTCCGGCTCTGCCGGCTTTTCTGCTTCTGGCTCCGCCGCTCCTCCTGTTTCCGCTGCACCGATGGTTTCCTCTGCTGCCGACGGCTTTTCTTCCGGCGGCGTTCCAGCTCCAGTATCTTTCTTTTCCGGTTCCGGTTTAAACTTTATCTCCAAAATGTATCCCTCCATACGCGCCTGCATTTACTTTTCCCTGCAGGCAGCAGGTTTATTCTTTATCATCACTGCGGCACGATGTCCGCCTGTTGTTTCTTTTTTACCTTACCACATATCCCCCTGTCCGACAAGGCCGTTTTGGCTCTTGCACAGGAATTGGAAATGCTATAGACTGATGGTAATAAAAACCTGTAGAAATACCGTACATTTTCTTGCTGAAATATTTCGGCCAGCCGCATAAAAGCGGCGACAAAAATGCACCGGCGTTTCAATTAAGAACCCAAAAATATTTCGGCCTTATACATCGCCGCAGAGACCGGGAAAGGAAACCGACATGCAAGCACCGTTACATTTTATTTTAAAATTCGATATGATGCCGCCCTATGACCAGGCTTACCGCCGCGCGGCGGACGTTTTGTCATGCCCTTCCATTATGTCGGTGGATTCGACGATTATGTCGCTGGATTCAACGGCCACAGATCCAGGCGGCGGCACGATCATCCTCTGCGATACCAATGAGGCCATTGGGCGGCACAAAGCTGAGAGACTGCCGGTCATCGCCGTCTCCCACGAGGGCAATTCTTCTGAGGATCTGATGGGAACACCCTGGCTGATCCTTTCCCCTGAGGCGCTGACGCCGGAGTTTCTTTATGAGGTGTACTGCCGTTATTACCGGCAGCCCATGTGGATTCTTCGGACGGAACGCTGCCTGCTCCGGGAATTATGCCAGGAAGATTTCGGCCCGCTGGACCTTCTGCAGCAGGAAAATGTACAGAATTCTGACGGCTGCTTTTTCCCCACTGGCTGCCATAGTCCGGAGGAATTCCTCTATGATTATATCCGACACCAGTATCCGTTTTTTGGTTTTGGAATCTATGCAGTTCTGGAAAAAGAGTCGGAGGATTTCATGGGAATCGCGGGGTTCGCCGGAGTTACTGAGGCTGCCCCTGACGGCGATCGTTTATTCCCGGCCGCTCAGAATAGAGTTGAAGACCGCTCAACCATTATCACAGCCGATACCAGCGACAGTCATCATCAACTTTCCGCAGAAGTCAGTTATGCTCTGCTCAGCAAATACCAGCATCGGGGATTTGCCGAAGAAGTGCTTCGCGGCCTGATAGCTTACGGACGCAAAAAAGGCGGATTCGAACAGTTTATTGCCCGAATCCGCCCGGAGAATGCCGCTTCTGTGTCCCTCGCCCAAAAATGTGGTATTCAAATTTATACTATCTAATCACAGCTGCATGTCCCGGTCAGAGGGCCATCCAGGTACGCCCTTTTCCGCTGATAGTTCTTATGTCCTTCCCCACGACGGTTCGTCATGCTCTCCTTCGCCGGCGGTCCGTCATACCCTCTTCCGGCGGCGGTTCTTTATGCTTTTTTCGCGTCAGTTCATTACGCCCTCTTCCGGCGGCGGTTCCAGCCCCGGCTGTGTTCCCGGACGGTAACAAAGCTTTCGTACACGCCGTGTTGTCTCATCAACTTCTCGTGAGTTCCACATTCTGTGGTCCTTCCGTCGGCGATGACCAGAATCTCGTCGGCATGGCGGATGGTGTTCAGCCGGTGGGCGATGACCAGAAGAGTTTTGCCCCGGCAGAGCTCGCTGATAGCCTCCTGGATGTAACTTTCATTATCAGCGTCCACGCTGGCTGTGGCCTCGTCAAGGATAATGATCGGGGCGTCCTTCAGAATACACCGGGCGATGGAGATGCGCTGCTGCTCCCCGCCGGAGAGAGTGGCGCCGCCCTCGCCGATCACCGTGTCAAAGCCATCCGGCAGTTTCATGATAAAGTCATAGCAGCGCGCTCTTTTCGCCGCCTCGATGACTTCCTCCCTGGATGCGTCCGGCCGTCCCATACTGATATTATTGTAAACGGTATCCTGGAACAGGTATACCCTCTGAAACACCATGGATATGTGATCCATCAGATCATGGAGGGGCACATCCCGGATGTCTTTTTCCCTCACGAGCACCTGCCCGGACTTTACATCCCAGAAACGGGTCAGAAGACTGGCGATGGTGGATTTGCCGCCGCCGGACGGCCCCACCAATGCTGTCATGGTATTCCGTTTCACAGAAAAAGAAATGTCATGGAGAACTTCTTTCTCCCCGTAAGCAAAATGTACATGCCTAAACTCAATCTCCGGAACGCCGGCGACGGCTTCCGGTATCCTCTGACTGCCCTCATCGGGCAGTTCCGCTTCCCCAAACACTTCCTCCATCCGGTCCAGACAGCTGTTCATGACCGTCAGCCTGGTACTCTGGCTGTAGAGTGCTTTCACTGGCCCGAACAGGTCAAAAACAAACAGCATGATTCCAATGAGATAGGTTACGTCCATCTGTCCCATTGCGGTCAGATACAAAGCGAGAACCATGATCGCCACGGCGCCCAGCCCATAGATGAGATTCAGCCGCCGCTGCCACGGCGCATGGTTCTTTTCAAAATCCATGTTGGTCCGGTAGCTTTTTCTGAAATTAGCCGTCAGCTCTTTTGATTTCTCCCCCAGCAGATTATAGCTTTTGGCGATGCCGATGCCTTCCACGAAATCCAGCACCGCTTCTGTGAGATTTTCGCTCTGCTCCTGACGGATATTGGAATCTTCCATGCTCTCCCGGTTCATTTTTTTCGCCACCAGCAAGATGAGCAGTATGATCAGAATGCCGGCAAGCCCCAGCCATACATTGAAAAGCAGCAGAAACACGATCATGATGGCTTCCGCAAAAATGTAACTCATCATATCGGCCAGCGCCGTCATGCTGTTTTCCTCAATAAATACCATGTCGGTGGAAAGAACGGAGCTGATCTTACCAATATTTCCTTCCGTGAAATACCCCATAGGCATCTTCCTGAGATGCCGTCCCAGCTCCATACGTTTATCGGCCAGTACCATAAAACCAGCGGCAGATTGCAGCCGGTCCGCCGCATGCTGGAAGATCACCTGCAGCAAAACGCAGACAATCATGCCGGCTCCGGCTGCCAGACACATTTCCGCCGTCATAGTTCCCCGGTAGAACGCCGACAACACCAGAAAAGCAATGCCGATGGGCGCCTTTGCCAGAACGGATTTCAGGAAGGAAAATACAAACGCCGCCTGAATCCGTCCCTTATATTGTCCGGACACATGTAAAATTCTTCTTATTAATGTAATCATATTTTCCTCTTTCCTGACGCATTTGCTGCGTCAATAATGGTAGATTTGGAAGTTCACTTCCAAACTTCGCTTTCCTCCCCTGCTCCTTTTTCTCTGGCGCTGACTTTCCAGGCCGCGCTTTCCCCTGCTGCCTTCCACAGACTCTGGTAGGCCGGACACCGCTCCAGGAGCTGTTCATGGGTGCCTGCATCCGCCACTCTGCCTTTTGACAGCACACAGATCTGATCCGCATTTATAATAGAAAGAAGCCGGTGGGCGATGACGATCACTGTTTTTCCGCGGATGACCTCGGCGATAGCCTCGTTCATTTTCTCCTCATTCTCGGGATCCATGAATGCGGTCGCCTCGTCAAGGATAATGATCGGCGCGTCTTTTAAAATCGCCCGGGCCAGGGAAATGCGCTGCCGCTCTCCGCCGGAAAGCTGCCGGCCGCCGTCTCCCGCCATGGTGTGAATCCCTTTCTCCAGACGCCCGAGAAATTCCATACACTGGGCCTTTTCGGCCGCCTCCATCACTTCCTCATCGGAGGCGTCAAGCCTGCCCAGACGGATATTTTCAAATAAGCTCATATTAAACAGAAACTGTTCCTGGGATACGTAAGAGATCTGATCATTCAGGGCTTCCAGACTCATTTCCCGGATGTCCTGCCCGCCAATTCTCACTGCACCGCTGTCCACGTCATAATAATGGACCAGCAGCTTTGCCAGAGTGGATTTCCCGCTGCCCGATTCCCCCACCAGAGCCGTCAGGCTGCCCTCCGGCACCTTCAGAGAAATGCCGTGGAGCACCTCTTCTTCCTTATAAGTAAACCGTACATTTTCAAAAGAAATGTCATATCCGGCGCCGGCAAACGGCTCCTCTGACTGCTGCAGCGGCGGTGTATTCATCATGGTTTCCAGGCTCTCAATCTTATAATTGATCTGCGGCAGCGTGGACAGAAAACTCAAAGAACGCAGCAGAGGCGCGCCCACCGCGAAAGACATGCACAGCACCAGGACCAGATCCGGCAGAGTGGAATACCCCCGCAGCACCAGATAACTGCCCACAGGCAGAACGAACAGCGACACGCAGGGCAGGATACTGTTGTAAAGGGCCATCCATGGCCAGCATACTTTGTACCAGTCCAGAGTAAAGTCCCGGTAATTTTTCACATCGGTCTCAAACCTCTGATAGGACTCCCCGTCCCGGTTAAACACCTTTACTACTTCCATGCCGTTAATGTATTCCACAATGGTATTGTTCATCTTTCTCGCCGCACCGTAATAAGCATCCATCTTGCTGGTTCCTGCACGATACATGAACATCATGGCCACAAACCCCAGGGGCAGAGAGCACAAAGACAACAGCGCCAGTTTCCAGTCCACAAAAAACATGGCGATAAATACAAAAACCGGAACAGCGATGTTGGCCACACCCTCGGGCAGAGCATGGGCCAGCAGCAGTTCTATGGATTCAATATCATCAATGAACATTTTTTTCAGTGAACCGACGCCTTTTTCCTGAATGGCGCCCAGAGGCTGTTTTTCCAGCTTTCCCTGCAGAGAAATCCGCAGGTTCATCAGTGTGTGATAGGCGGACTCGTGGGACAGATCCAGTCCCTTTACATACAAAAGTGCATACAGCACCATGCAAAGAGCAATGGCAGCCACCCGAAAACTGCCTGCCGCCACCGTCAGACTGCCGCCGGACAGCAGTGGCGCGATGATCTGAAATACAAACAGATAGGGAAGTACGCTCACGGCGACCCCCGCCAGCATCACCACCATGGCCTGCCACGTTTTTGCGCGGTATTCCCCTGCGTATTCCATCACTTTTTTGAACAAATTTTCTCCCCCTTCCGGCCTGGATAAGTTTTTAACACTTATCCATTGCTATTTTCCGGCAAAGGAAAACCGAACACCCGGTACCAGTCAAAGAGCCGGCATACCATCAGGCAGTGTTCTTCTATCTGTTCCCAGGTATAATCATGAATGAAAGGTTCATAAATAGTCTCCCAGAATGCAGAAAGCAGGATGTGCATTTCCTGACGGGACATTTTTACCGTGGTAAGCCCCCTCCGGAACGCCTCCTCATAATACCCATACGTGGCTCCCGTCATCTCTTCCACCCAGTCATGCTGGAAATGCGAATAACAGGTACCCTCCGCGCATTTCAGCAAAAGTACGAATCCGTCGTGACGCTCATAAAGATACTCAAACCACCACATCATATAACTCACATCCATATCCCACGCCTTTATCAGGGCTTCATCGGAGAGTTTCTCCGGACCGCTTCCCTTCTTTTCCTGAAGAATCACCTGGAGATCCGCCACCGTATCTGCCACCACAGCGCAGAACAGATCCTCTTTTCCTTTATAGCGTTTGTAGAGCGCTCCCGTGGTCACCCGGGCCTTCTCGCAGATGGTTTTCAGAGATGCTTTTTCAAAACCTAACTCTAAAAATTCTTCTTTCGCACTGACCAGAATACGCGGATCAATACTGCGGTCTGCCTTTGCCATAATTTCTTCCTCCTGTGCACATTTATTTGATAATTTGATTATCGATAATCTGATTATCAATATAGCATTGGAAACGCTGCCAGTCAACGAGTGGACGGCAGCGCTATTGGTGAAAAATATTCAATAAGTGATTCTTAATAAACTTTATCATTGAGGTGCGTCCCCGGGCAGCTTCCGGCGGACACTGCATCTCTTATTTTTGCAGTTTCCAGCCGATGGCTTCCTGACGTCCCGTGACAAAATCGGCGTAAAGGCCTTTTTGTTTTATCAGCTCCTCATGCCGGCCTTTCTGTACCAGCTCTCCTTTATCAATGGCGAGGATCTGGTCGGCATTGCGCACCGTTTTCAGTCGGTGGGCGATCATGATGATGGTTTTGTCCCGGGTCAGTGCCTCGATGGCTTTCTGCAGCCGGTTCTCATTCTCGGGATCTATGTTTGCCGTGGCCTCGTCAAGGATGACGATGGGTGCGTCCTTGATCATGGCGCGGGCAATGCTGATCCTCTGTTTTTCTCCTCCGGACAGAGAGGCGCCGCCTTCACCGATCACAGTCTGGTAGCCATCCGGAAGCGCCTCAATAAATGTATCGCAGCAGGCCTGCCGGGCCGCCGCCACAACTTCCTCGTGAGTGGCGTCAGGTTTTCCGAATTTGATATTGTTCTCGATGGTATCAGCAAAAAGATACACATTCTGAAATACCATACTGATCTGATCCATGAGCGATTCCAGGGTATATTCCCTCACATCTTTTCCGTCAATGCGGATGCTTCCCTGATTTACGTCCCAGAAACGGGCAATGAGATTACACATCGTCGTTTTGCCGGAGCCGCTGGGACCGACGATGGCCGTAGTGGTCTTATCCGGCAGATGCACGGTGATGCCGCGGAGAATCTCTTTATTTCCATAAGAAAAATGTACATTTTCCAACATGATATCATGACTCTCCGGGTGAATTGCACTGCCGCCCTCATCCATCTGCGGTATGACGTCAGTCTGATTGGCGTGGTCAATGGAACTTCCCACCAGCCGGAGCATGGCCATGCCGCTTCCGGCCGACTCAATCTGGCTGAATACCAGAAATGAAATGATGATAGACATCAGAGTATTGGCAAGGCTCATGGTGCCATGGAGATAAAAGTATACCGCCGCCAGCATGATCAGTACCCCGAATGCCTGCAGGACAAATCCCTGAGCCATGGTATACGAGGTAAAAAGCCTCTCCATGGCAAAATTGTATCTGCGGTTTTCTTCCAGGGCGTCTCTCACTTTTTTATCTCCTTTTCCTGTCAGATTAAAAGATTTGATAACGCTCATCCCCTGAATCTGTTCCAGCACAGCGCTGACCATCCTGGCTTCGGAGGCCTGCCTTTTCGGCGCGATCTTTGCGGACTTTCTTTCCATGGAAGAGGTGATCAACAGATAGAGGATTGTTCCTGCCACTGCCAGCAGACCGACGCGCCAGTCAAAGATAAGCACCAGCTCAAGAAACACCAGCGCATTCATCAATCCGCCCAGCATGTTAACCAGCACCACTGGCCCGGTATTTTCCAATTCTTCCAGCACCGTGGTGACCACGCCGGTAATCTCTCCCAGATTACTGCTGTTAAAATATCCCATGGGTACAGTTTTTAATTTATTGCCGATGGCCACCCGCTTATTGGCCACCATAAAATATCCGGCGTGGGTCTGCTGCAGCTGGGAAAAATAGTTGGTCACCGTCTTCCCCGCAATACTGATGACCAGCAGAAGAAGCGCTGTCCAGGCTGCGCTATATCCCTGCTCATGTTCTGTCAGAGCCAGCACCACGTAGTAGATGGCCCCCACCTGAAACATATGGAACACCGCATAGAGAAATCCCATCCCAATGGATGCATTTACATTTTTTCGTTCCTCCCCGGCAAAGTCCCAGAGCTTTTTTAAAATATTCAGCATGCTTTTCCACCGTCCTTTCCTTCGCCGCAGGCTGCGTTTTCGTCCGTCGCCGGGCGGATGTCTGCTTCCGTCCGGTTATCTTTTGCTCCCAGATGCGCCTGCCACATGGAGCGGTACAAAGCGCAGCCGGAAAGAAGCTCCTCATGGGTGCCGCCCGCCTCAATTCTCCCGTCTTTCACCACGATGATCTGGTCGGCGTCGGTGATGGTGGACAGCCGGTGGGCAATGACAATGACGGTCTTTCCCTGCACAAGCTCTGCCACTGCTCTCTGGATGAGAACCTCATTCTCGGGATCGATGTATGCGGTCGCCTCATCAAAAATCACTATCGGCGCGTCTTTTAAGAGAGCTCTGGCAATAGCAATCCGCTGCCGCTCACCGCCGGACAGATGAGCGCCGCCCTCACCGACTCTGGTCTCATAGCCATTTTCCAGCTGGCGGATGAAACCGTCGCAGCCAGCTCTTTTGGCCACTTCCTCCACCTTCCTGTCGGTGGCCCGCACATTTCCCATACGGATATTTTCCCGTATGGTATCATCGAAGAGATAATTATCCTGAGACACAAAGGCAATCTGGTCATAAAGTTCTGTGAGGGGAATCTCCTGCAGATCATGGTCCCCCATAGTGATCCTGCCTTTCTTCACATCCCAGAATCCTGCGATCAGTCTCGTGATGGTGGATTTGCCGCCGCCGGACGGCCCCACAAAGGCTGTCATGGTTCCTTCCGGAATCCGCAGGCTCACATCATGAAGAATCTCTTTGTCCTCGTGATAGCCGAAGGACACATGATCCACCACGATATTCCGGTTGTCAAACCGTACATTTTCTGTGCCGTGCTCCTGCTCCTCTCCGTCAAGAATCTCATCCACCGAACCGACGATGGTTCCTACCCTGGCCAGACTGTCCACAAAATTCATCGCCGCCAGCAGTGGTCCCGCAATTCCAAGAGAGAGCACCACCGTGGTAATAAATGTCTCCACCGGCAGACTCCCGCTTTGATACAACAACCAGCCCACCGGAAGAACGGTAATCATAGTGGCCGGCGCCACCGCCTTGGACAGGGATACCGGAAACTGACAGCTCTTCATCCAATTATAAAAATATGCGGCGTTTGCCATGATTTTATCTGTAAACTTCGCATAAGAACTGTTTCCCTGGTTGAACGCCTTAATCACCTCAATGCCGCCGATGTACTCCACAATGGCAGAATTCATGGCCTGGGTGGTCCGCACGGAACCCTCATACTGTTTCCCGTAGCCGGCCATGACCATCATCATAAATGCCATGCCCACCGGAATGGATACCAGAGACAGCAGTGCCATGCGCCAGTCCAGGATAAACAGATAGATAAAAATGCACACCGGCCCGAAAATATTCGACGTCATCTCCGGCAGCAGATGGGCCAGCGGCGTTTCCATACTCTCCACCTGGTCCACGATAATCTGTTTGATTTTGCCGCTGGACGTATCCAGGATCGTCCCCAAAGGCATTTTCGGCAATTTTTCCAGCACTCGCTCCCGGATATTTTTCAGGATGGAGAACGTTGCGTGATGCGACATGGACAACGCCAGATTATAGAGCAGCGTGCGCATCAGATATCCCGCCAGAGCAATGACACACCATCTGACATAAAAATTCCAGTCCCGGTTTCCGCCCAGCAGGGCGATGATCATCTGCGCCGCCGCAAAATAGGGCAGCATCCCCAAAAGCACTCCGGCCGCCGCCGAGATCATTGCCCGTACCAAACCTCCGTGCTCGCTTTTTCCCAGCTCCCACAACCGGAGCATCGGACTTTTGCTTTGCATACATATACCTCCCTTTTATTAGTTTTTCCTTTCTTTGATTAGTTCAAGCTAACCAAAAGGATTTATTTTAAGACTGCCGGTTTTGGTCCGGCAGCCCCATTGACGCACAATTCAATATAAAACCTCTCACCCTTCATATTTTTCCGGCGAAAAAATGGTATCGAACCCCGCCATATGATATCGCTCCAGCATCTTCACATAGCGTTTGGCGTCCTCCTTTTTCATCCGATGGCGCACAATCTCAAATATGCTGTCAAAATAGGCATTGGTCACAATATGCAGAAATTCCTCCGTCACCTGTCCGGATCTAATACTCTCACATCCGATAACCTCCATGTACTTATAAGTGTATTCCACCTCAATGCGGGTCAGATCATCCACAAAATTCTGGAATTCCGTTCCGTAGGAAGCGTCCAGCACCAGCCGGAAAGCGTCAAAATTCTCATAAATATAATCAATAATATTCTCCATCCCGTCTGCAGTGTACTTTCCCATGGTTTCCACCTGCTTCTGCTCATCAAACTGATGAAAGGTCTCCTGAATATCCATGAACATCTTCATCATGCCGTCCACCGCCGGCTCCACGATAGCCCGGAACAGCCCCTGCTTATCTTTAAACCGCACATAGATGGAATTGGTGCTGGTACCTGCCGCCGCAGCGATCACCCGCAGGGAAGCATCCTTGTACCCGTTTTTTAAAAATTCTTCTTTGGCGCATTGAAGAATCCTCTCCGAAACGCCCTCGATCTGTTTTGCCATATATGATTCTCCTGTCTGTATGATTTTATTGTCTGTGTCTTCGCATCATCAATTCATAACATCGTTTCATAACACTGTTATGAAATTAGCACAAAAAAATCCGGGTGTCAATATTGACACCCGGGGAAAATGGGTAGTTGAGAAACTTTCTTAATTTTTAATTGTTTTAATATGTTTTAT
>ENA-OYXD01000811-OYXD01000811.1-human-gut-metagenome-genome-assembly--contig:-NODE-811-length-15791-cov-4.025356_pt1 | contig 15791 bp, 13 predicted proteins | sample MGYA00244818_ERZ653412 | MGnify/ENA primary metagenome ERZ653412 (study PRJEB26926, sample SAMN06165146) | human gut metagenome | biome: ENVO:00009003; feature: ENVO:2100002; material: ENVO:00002003...
ATCTACACTTATGCGATCGTCGGCAGCGTCAGATGTGTATAAGAGACAGGAAAATGCGGGTACTGGTGGACGGCACAGTTTCCGATTCGGCCAAAACCCGCTTCGGCATCCGCGAAGTGACTTACACGAACGATACGCCTGACAGCTCGCGCACTTTTATTGTCAACGGACACAAAATCTTCATCCGCGGTACGAACTGGATTCCCGAAGGGATGCTCCGCACCTCGGACGAGCGCACCTACGCCGAACTGCGCTACACCCGGCAGTCGGGTATCAACCTCGTTCGCTTGTGGGGCGGCGGGATCGCCGAATCGGACTACTTCTACCAGCTTTGTGACGAAATGGGTTTACTGGTATGGCAGGAGTTCTGGATGACGGGCGACACGAAACACCCGCAGGACCAGGACCTCTACCTCGCCAATCTCGCGGCTACGATCAAACGGCTGCGCAACCATCCGTCGGTAGCCTATTATGTCTCTTCGAACGAGAGCACCGAGACTTCGGGCGCCCGCGAACTTATGACCGCCCTCGACGGCACGATGGACATCAAGAGCACTCTGGGCCGGGGTACGGTGGTCACCCTGGGCCTGCCGCTTTATCATAAGGCGTAAATGAGATTTTGTCACATTTCGGTGTTACAATAGAGGGAAAGTAAAAACCGTAAGGAGAACCCAATGAATCAACCCAACAAGGAACGTTTCAAGACCAGTGTGGGCGGGCAGGCCCTGATGGAAGGCATCATGATGCGCGGCCCCAAGCTCATCTGCTGCGCCGTGCGCAAGCCGGACGGCACCATCGACCTGAGCTATGACACCGTCACGACCCACTGGTACAATAAGGTCCCGCTGGTCCGGGGCGTCTGCAACATGGCGGAAAACCTTTACAAGGGCTACCGCTACCTGATGCACGCGGCCGACATTGCCATGGAGGGCGAAACCGAGCCCGCTGAGTCCAAGCTGGACAAATGGTTCGAGGCGCACACCACCCCCGCTGTGCAGAACGCGCTGATGGCCTGCGCCGCCTTTGTGGGCGTGGCGCTGGCGCTGTTCCTGTTCACCTTTCTGCCTACATTTTTGACCGGTCTTGTCATGCGCGCCGTGCCGCTGGGGCGCTGGCCGCGCGTAATCCTCGAGGGCGTGCTCAAGATGGTCATATTCCTCGGCTACATGTTCCTTTGCACCCGCATGAAGGAGCTGCACCGCGTGTTTGAGTACCACGGTGCCGAGCATAAATGCATCAACTGCGTCGAGCACGGTCTGGAACTGAACGTGGAAAACGTCTTAAAGAGTTCCCGGGAGCACAAGCGCTGCGGAACGAGCTTTCTTATGTACGTCATCGTCATCAGCATCATCTTTTTCATGTTCATCCAGGTCGATTCCCCGGTGCTGAAAATTGTGATCCGCCTGCTTCTCATTCCGGTGATCGCGGGCGTTTCGTATGAAATTATCCGCCTGGCGGGAAAAAGTGACAATAAACTGGTCAACCTGATCAGTAAACCGGGCCTGATGCTGCAGCACCTGACGACGCGCGAGCCGGATGCCGAGATGGCAGAGGTTGCGATCGCCGCTGTGGAGGCTGTGTTTGACTGGAGAGCGTACCTGAACGAAAACTTTGGTTATACGTACCCGGCCAAAACCGAAAAGAAAGAACATGAGGAGCCGTGACCGATGAGTGTGCACGATAGAAAAAACTTGAAATCTGCACTGGAATCCGCTATTCTGTACTTACAAAAGCAGGGGGTGGAGGAAGCCCGGCAGGACGCATGGCTTTTACTGGAGCATGTCTGCGGGATCAGCCACAGCACCTACTTTGTACACAGTGAAGATGAAATGCCAAAAGAACAGCAGGAGCAGTACGAAGCGCTGGTCAGAAAGCGCGGCGAACACATTCCGCTGCAGCAGCTGACCGGAGAGGCGTGGTTCTACGGAATCCCGTTTTTTGTGAATGAGCATGTACTGATTCCGCGGCAGGACACCGAGATTCTTGTGGAGGAAGCGCTCCGCGGCCTTCCCAAAGATGCACGGATTCTCGATCTCTGCACCGGTTCGGGATGCATCCTCATATCGCTTCTTGTGACGAGAGAGGACTGCACGGGAATCGGCGCGGATCTCTCCGAGAAAGCCTTACAGGTTGCGGAAAAGAACGGCGCACAGGCGGGCGGACGGGCATCGTTCGTAAAGAGCAACTTATTTGAAAACATCGAGGGAACCTTCGATGTGATCGCAAGCAATCCGCCGTATATCCGCACGGATGTGATTGAAACGCTGATGCCGGAGGTGCGCGACCATGAGCCGCGGATGGCACTCGACGGCAGTGCGGACGGTCTTGTCTTTTACCGGAAGATTACAGAGCAGGCAGGAAGCTATTTAAAAGAGGGCGGAAAGCTCTGTTTTGAAATTGGATACGATCAGGGAGATGAAGTGCGGGAGCTGATGGAAACCCACGGCTTTGCCGATGTACAGGTTCTGAAAGATCTGGCAGGCCTGGACCGCGTGGTGACCGGTATCTGGCACAAAAAACCCTGACAGAAATGAATTTTAATTTTGACACCATAATGACATCATAAACAGACGAAAACAGCAAAAAGGAGCAGTCATTTTATGTTTGATAAACTTGATGATATCCTCATGCGTCTCGAGGAGGTACTGAATCAGTTAAGCGAGCCGGACGTCGCTGCCGATGCGGCGAAGTTCCAGAAGCTGATGAAGGAGCAGGCAGAACTCCAGCCGATCGCAGACGCATATAAGGACTATAAAACACAGAAACAGACCATCGAAGAGAGCCTGATGCTTCTCGAGGAGGAATCCGACGAAGAGATGCGCGAAATGCTGAAAGAAGAGCTCTCCGATGCGAAAAAACGCGTAGAGGAGCTGGAGCAGGAGCTCAAAGTCCTGCTTCTGCCGAAAGACCCGAACGATGACAAGAACGTTATCGTAGAGTTCCGCGCAGGTGCCGGCGGAGACGAGGCGGCACTCTTTACTGCAGAAATCTGCCGTATGTACATCAAATACGCAGAGAGCCGCGGCTGGAAAACAGAGCTGACCAGCGCCGATGAAAACGGAATCGGCGGCTTTAAAGACGCAACACTTCTGATCAACGGAGCAGGCGCGTACTCCCGGATGAAGTACGAGAGCGGCACGCACCGCGTACAGCGTGTGCCGGAAACCGAGTCCGGCGGAAGAATCCATACCTCAACCATGACCGTAGCGATCATGCCGGAGGTGGACGACGTCGAAGTACAGATCGACCCGAAAGATTACAAATTCGATGTATTCCGTGCTTCCGGAAACGGCGGCCAGTGTGTCAATACGACCGACTCAGCAGTCCGTCTGACCCACTTCCCGAGCGGCATCGTCATTTCCTGCCAGGATGAGAAATCACAGTTAAAGAATAAGGACAAAGCACTGAAGATTCTGCGTGCCCGTCTGTACGACTTAGAGCAGCAGAAACAGCACGATGAGATGGCCGAGCTTCGAAAGAGCCAGGTCGGAACGGGAGACCGCTCTGAGAAGATCCGTACGTACAACTTCCCACAGGGACGTGTGACGGATCACAGAATCAAACTGACCTTATACAAACTGGACGCCATCATGAACGGTGATCTGGATGAAATCATCGACAGTCTGATTGCAGCCGATCAGGCCGCAAAGCTGAGCAGCATGCAGGAAGAAGCATAATAATAAACGCTGCGAATCACGATTGGTCTACAGGATCGATTGTTGATAGAATAAACAAGAGAAAAAAGGGGAAAAGAGAAAGGAAAAACGCTATGAAGAAAACAGCACTTGTGATCATGGCAGCCGGAATCGGCAGCAGATTTGGAAAGGGAATCAAGCAGCTTGAGCCAGTAGGACCAAACGGGGAGATCATCATGGATTATTCCATCCACGATGCACTGGAAGCCGGCTTCAACAAAGTAGTCTTCATCATCCGCAAGGATCTGGAGAAAGATTTCAAGGAAGTCATCGGCAACCGCATCAGCAAAATCACAGAGGTGGAATATGCATTCCAGGAGCTCGATGATCTGCCGGCAGGCTTTGCAAAACCGGAAGGCCGTACCAAACCGTGGGGAACCGGCCAGGCCGTTCTTGCCTGCAAAGGTCTTGTAAAAGAGCCGTTTGCTGTTATCAATGCTGATGACTATTACGGAAAAGATCCGTTCGTAAAACTGCACGACTACCTCGTACAGGAGCATGATGTGGATGAAGTTATGCCGATCTCCATGGCAGGATTCGTGCTTGGAAACACCTTAAGTGACAACGGCGGTGTTACAAGAGGTGTCTGCGTCGTTGATGAAAACGGAAACTTGACCGGTGTCAACGAGACGAAAAACATTGTAAAGACCGCAGAGGGCGCAGGCGTTGAAAAAGAAGACGGAACGGTTGATCCGATCGACAAAAACTCCCTTGTTTCCATGAACATGTGGGGACTGCAGCCGGAGTTCATTGATCTTCTGGAGAAAGGCTTTGTTGAATTCCTTTCTGCACAGAAAGAGGGAGATGTAAAAGGCGAGTACCTCCTTCCGATCTACATCGACGAGCTGCTGCACGCAGGAAAAGCAGAAGTAAAAGTTCTTCCGACCGACGCAGAGTGGTTCGGCGTAACGTATCAGGAAGACAAAGCTTCCGTAACAGAAGCATTCCGCAAACTGATTGCGGACGGCGTATACAGCGAGAAGCTGTACGACTAATTACGATATTTTGTTATTTGAGTGAATAACCAGAAAAAGCGTGTTTGAATGATTGCAAAAAATTTCAAACACGCTTTCTGCCCGAAAGGGGAAAGGAGCATACCATGGGTAAATATTTTGGAACAGATGGATTTCGCGGAGAAGCAAACATTGATCTGACGGTTGAGCATGCATATAAAGTGGGAAGATTCCTCGGATGGTATTTCGGAAAAGACCACAAAGCACAGATCGTCATTGGAAAAGACACCAGACGCTCCAGCTACATGTTCGAATATTCGCTGGTAGCAGGACTGACCGCATCGGGAGCAGACGCTTATCTGCTGCACGTAACGACCACCCCGAGCGTTTCCTATGTTGTCCGTACCGAAAACTTTGACTGCGGAATTATGATCTCCGCCAGCCACAACCCGTTCTATGACAACGGAATCAAAGTCATCAACGGCCTGGGACAGAAACTGGAAGCCGACATCGAAGCGCAGATCGAAGCCTACATCGACGACGGAACACCGAAGATCCCGTTCGCAACGAGAGAAGACATCGGACGCACCGTGGATTTTGCAGCCGGAAGAAACCGCTACATCGGACATCTGATCTCGATTCCGACAAAATCCTTTAAAAACATGAGAGTCGGACTCGACTGCTCCAACGGAAGTGCCTCTTCCGTAGCCAAGAGCGTGTTTGATGCCATCGGCGCCAAGACATATGTGATCCACAACGAGCCGGACGGAACAAACATCAACCGCGGCTGTGGTTCCACCCACATCGAAGAGCTTCAGAAATATGTAAGAGAGAAACACCTCGATGTCGGATTTGCCTACGACGGAGACGCAGACCGCTGCATCGCTGTCGATGAGCTGGGAAATGTGGTAGACGGAGACCTGATCATGTACGTCTGCGGTAAATACTTAAAAGAAAAAGGCCAGTTAAACGGAGATACGATCGTGACCACGATCATGTCAAACCTCGGTCTTTACAAAGCGTGTGACCGCGCCGGTATCCGGTATGAGAAGACGGCAGTCGGCGACAAATACGTGTGCGAGAACATGATGGCAAACGGCTATTCTCTCGGCGGAGAGCAGTCCGGCCACATCATTTTCAGCAAGCACGCGACGACCGGTGACGGAATCCTGACCTCCCTGATGGTGATGGAAGTGCTGATAGATAAGAAACTCCCGCTCAGCACCCTGACAGCCGAGGTAGTGATTTACCCGCAGCTCTTAAAGAATGTCCGCGTGGCAAACAAAGCAGCTGCAAAGGCCAACCCGGCAGTACAGAAAGCAGTAGAAGACGTAGCAGAGGCCCTGGGCGATGACGGACGCATCCTCGTAAGAGAGAGCGGCACCGAGCCGGTGATCCGTGTCATGGTGGAAGCACCGGACGACGCAACGTGTGCAAAATACGTAGACCAGGTTGTTTCTGTGATGCATAAAGAAGGACTTGTGACAGAATGAAAAAAAGACTGGTAATCTTTTTTCTGGCGGCGGCAATGGTGCTTGGCGGCTGTGAAAATAAAAATTCAAAGCTTTATAAAAAGGGCATCGAGGCGCTCGAACAGAAGGACTACGTAACGTCGATTGCGATGCTGGAGGGAGCCGTAAAGGCAGGCGACCGACTGGCGGAGAGCTACCGGTCGCTCGGCATCGCTTATCTGAAAAGCCAGGAGTATGACAAGGCAAAAGAGGCTTTCAAGAGCAGTCTTTCGAGTATGAAGCACAAAGACGCGGAGTTTTCGCGCGATGTCATGTATTACGAGGCGGAAACCTGCGTACAGGCCGGAGATCTGGATGGAGCCATTGAGATCTGCACCAATATTCAGGAAGAAAAGGTCGATGCCGATGCGCTGTTCCTTAGGGGCCGCGCGTACTTCCTGCAGAAGAATTACGAGCAGGCGAAGGTGGATTTTGATGCGGCAGTGGAGACGAAGGAGAGCTATCAGCTCTGCCTTGACATTTACGAGCTGTATCAGGAGAGCAGCATGAAGGCGGACGGAGACCGTTACCTCGAAGCGGCAGTGAAGATTGAGCCGAAAACGACCGAGGATTATTATAACATCGGCTGCGCATACTACTATCTGGAGGAGCAGGACGAGGCGGTCAAAGCGTTCTCGAAGGCAATGAAGGACGGCAGCAGCGCGGCGATGGAAATGCTCGGCGAGGTTTACCTTTCCAATGGTCAGAACGACGAGGCGAAAGCACTGTTTTCTTCGTATCTTTCGACAGATGGCTTTGCGGCGGCAGCAAACAACGGGCTGGCGCTCTGCGCACTTGCGGAAAACGACACGGACAGTGCACTCTCGTATATCGAGGAAGGACTCAAAACGGCAGAGGATTCCGACCGGGAAAATCTGCTGTTCAACCAGATTGTATCCTATGAAAAACGGGCGGATTTTGATACCGCGAAGTCGCTGATGGCGGATTTTCTGGCAGCATACCCGGAAAACACCGCGGCGCAGCGGGAAAATACGTTTCTCCAGAACCGATAACAGACGGAGGAAGTTGGATTGTTTGATTTAAGAGAAGAACAGGAGCGCGTGATTCTGGTCGGCGTACAGGAAAACGGCGGCGCAAACGCAGAAGAATCGCTCGACGAGCTGGCGGAACTGGCCAGCACCGCCGGTGCGAAGGTGGAGGGCCGCCTGGTGCAGGTGCGGGAGGCCATTCATCCGGGAACGTACATCGGAAAAGGAAAATTAGAGGAATTGAAAATTCTGGTGCGCGCCTGCGATGCGACGGGCATCATCTGCGACGATGAGCTCTCCTCGATCCAGTTAAAAGGGCTGGAGGAAGCACTGGAATGCAAGATCATGGACCGTACGCTTTTGATCCTGGATATCTTTGCGGCGCGCGCCGTGAGCAGCGAGGGTAAAATTCAGGTTGAGCTGGCCCAGTTAAAGTACCGTGCGTCCCGACTTTCCGGCCTTGGCACATCGCTTTCCCGTCTCGGCGGCGGAATCGGTACGAGAGGACCGGGAGAGAAAAAGCTGGAAACCGACCGGCGCCTGATCCGCACGCGTATTACGCAGTTAAAACGTGAGCTTGAGGAAGTACGCCAGCACAGAGAGCTCCTTCGTGAAGGCAGAAAACGTTCCAAAATCCCGGTAGCGGCGCTCGTAGGCTATACGTCAGCGGGAAAGAGCAGTCTTTTAAATGCACTGACAGGATCGGAAATTCTGGCAGATGCAATGCTGTTTTCCACGCTGGATACGACGACGCGGTCACTGACCCTTCCGGATGGACAGGAAATCCTGCTGACCGATACGGTTGGATTTATCAATAAGCTGCCACATCATCTGATCGATGCATTCCGCAGTACGCTGGAGGAAGCACGGTATGCCGACTATATTCTCCACGTTGTGGACACGTCAAATCCGCAGATGGAGCTGCAGATGCAGGTCGTGTACGATACGCTGCGGGAACTGAAAGTTGAGGACAAAAAGATCGTCACCCTGCTGAACAAGCAGGATAAGCTTCTCGCCCCGATGGTTGTAAAAGATTTCCGGGCAGACGCGAGCCTTGCGGTCTCTGCCAAAACAGGACAGGGACTCGAAGACCTCAAAAATTTACTCTCCTCGTGGATGATGGAGGGAAAAATCTATATCGAGCGCCTCTATCCGTACGATAAGGCGGGAACGATTTCACTGATCCGCGGATACGGAATTCTGCTCGAAGAAGAATATCTGCCGGAAGGCATCCGCGTAAAAGCCTATGTACCGAAGGATATCTATCCGAGGGTATAGAGGTATGGCAAGCGGGCTTAAAAACGGCAGTACATCCCTTTAAGCGCCGTACAGCGCCGAAAAATGGAAGGGACAGAACACAAGTAAAAGTACCATATCTAGTGATGTTAGAAAATTTCACACTAGATATGGTACTTTTTACTATTGACGGGAGAAACATGCTCTGCTATCATATGGTTCAGACACTGCAAAGAGTGGAACCTTAAAAAGGCCTTGCAGAAACGGTTGAATTAACAGGAGGGATTCCATGTTTCAGGTAGAAAAGAGAGACGGAACGATTGCAGAGTTCCAGATGAAAAAGATTACCGATGCGATTGGAAAAGCATTCGGCGCAAAAGATATGCAGTTCAGCGATGACATGCTTCAGATGCTGGCACTGCGCGTAACAGCGGACTTTCAGTCCAAGATCAAAGACGGAAAAATTTCAGTGGAGGCAATTCAGGACAGCGTGGAGAACGTGCTGATCCAGTGCGGCTACGCAGAAGTGGCAAAAGCTTACATTCTGTACCGCAAGCAGAGGGAAAAAATCCGCAACATGAAATCGACGATCGTAGACTACAAAGAGATCGTGGACAGCTACGTAAAAGTAGAGGACTGGCGTGTCAAAGAGAATTCGACCGTAACGTATTCTGTCGGCGGTCTGATCTTAAGCAATTCCGGCGCGATCACAGCCAACTACTGGTTATCAGAGATTTATGATGACGAGATCGCCGAGGCACACCGCAACGCGGATATTCACATCCACGACCTGTCGATGCTGACCGGCTACTGTGCAGGATGGTCGTTAAAACAGCTCATCAAAGAAGGACTTGGCGGCATCAACGGAAAGATTACTTCTTCTCCGGCAAGACATCTTTCGGTTCTGTGCAACCAGATGGTCAACTTCCTTGGCATTATGCAGAACGAGTGGGCAGGTGCGCAGGCATTTTCTTCGTTTGATACGTATCTGGCGCCGTTTGTCAAAGTGGACAACTTAAACTACGGCGAAGTGAAGAAGTGCATCGAGGCGTTTATCTACGGCGTCAACACACCGAGCCGCTGGGGAAGCCAGGCACCGTTCTCCAACATCACACTCGACTGGACCGTACCGGATGACCTCGCAGAGCTTCCGGCGATCGTCGGCGGCAAGGAGATGGACTTCAAGTACAAAGACTGTAAAAAAGAGATGGATATGATAAACAAAGCGTTCATCGAGACGATGATCGAGGGAGATGCCAACGGAAGAGGCTTCCAGTACCCGATCCCGACCTACTCCATCACATCCGATTTTGACTGGTCCGATACGGAGAATAACCGTCTGCTGTTCGAAATGACTGCAAAATACGGTACCCCGTACTTCTCCAACTACATCAACAGCGATATGAAACCAAGCGACGTGCGCTCCATGTGCTGCCGTCTCCGCCTGGATCTGCGTGAGCTTCGAAAGAAAACCGGCGGATTCTTCGGTTCCGGCGAGAGTACCGGATCGGTCGGCGTTGTCACCATCAATATGCCGCGTATCGCATATCAGTCCAAAGATGAGAAAGAGTTCTACCGCCGTCTCGATCATATGATGGATATTGCCGCACGTTCGTTAAAGACGAAACGTGAGGTCATTACCCGCCTCCTGGACGAGGGACTGTATCCATATACGAAACGGTACCTTGGAACGTTTGAGAACCACTTCTCAACCATCGGTCTGATCGGTATGAACGAGGCCGGCTTAAATGCCGCATGGCTCGGAAAGGGTCTGGAGGATCCGAAGACACAGCAGTTTACGAAAGAAGTTCTGAACCATATGAGAGAGCGTCTTTCTGATTACCAGGAGGAGTACGGCGATCTGTACAACCTTGAGGCAACTCCGGCGGAGTCGACCGCATACCGTCTGGCAAAACACGACCGTGCAAAATGGCCGGATATCAAGACCGCAGGCCATGAGGGAGATACCCCGTACTACACCAACAGCTCCCATCTGCCGGTGGACTATACCGAGGATATTTTCTCTGCGCTTGATATTCAGGATGATCTGCAGACGCTGTACACCTCGGGAACTGTCTTCCATGCGTTCCTTGGCGAAAAACTGCCGGACTGGAAAGCAGCAGCTTCCCTTGTGCGGAAGATTGCAGAGAACTACAAACTGCCGTACTACACGCTGTCCCCGACGTATTCTGTCTGTGCGAACGACGGCTATCTCGCCGGCGAGCACTTTACATGTCCGATCTGCGGAAAAGAGGCAGAGGTTTACAGCCGTATCACGGGATATTACCGTCCGGTCAAGAACTGGAACGACGGAAAACGCCAGGAGTACAAGAACAGAACTGTATATGATATCATCCACTCCAAATCGCCGGAGCAGAAAATGAAATCGTACGGCGCAGCAGAGAAACTGGCAGAGCAGGCCGCTGGAAAAGAAGAGCCGAAAGCCGCTGCAGCAGCAGATAAAATCGAGGAAGACGGTATGTACCTGTTCACGACAAGCACCTGCCCGAACTGCAAAATGGCAAAAGAAATGCTCGCCGAGGAGCAGTATGAGGTGATCGACGCAGAGCGTCACCCGGATCTTGCCGCACAGTACGGCATCATGCAGGCACCGACTCTTCTCGTTGTGGAGGACGGCCAGGCACAGAAGATTGTGAATGCTTCCAATATCCAGAAATATGTGGATGAATATCTCTCCTAAATCTGTGCGCATATAGTTGCAGGAAAGAACAAACAGAGTTATAATAGGAAAAAGTGATACCCTCGCCCGGGCATCCCGGGTGGGGGTATTATTATGGCGCTGAGCACAGCAGAAATCGGCCCGGTGGACCGGTTTCACTTACAGAAGGGAGAAAAATTATGGGATACAGCCAGGACACAATCTGTGTACAGGGAGGATGGCAGCCGAAAAACGGTGAGCCGCGTGTACTTCCGATTTACCAGAGCACAACATTCAAATATGCAACCAGCGAGGAAATGGGAAAACTGTTCGATCTGGAGGAGGAGGGATATTTCTATTCCCGTCTGCAGAACCCGACGAACGACGTCGTAGCACAGAAAATCTGCGATCTGGAGGGCGGCGTGGCAGCCATGCTCACATCTTCCGGCCAGGCGGCAACGATGCTTGCTGTTACCAACATCTGTGAGGCAGGCGACCACGTTGTCTGCGCGGCAAAGGTTTACGGAGGAACCTCCAACCTGCTCGCCGTTACCTTAAAACGATTCGGCATCGAGACTACCCTCGTGGACCAGGATGCGCCGGCAGAGGAGCTGGAAAAAGCATTCCAGCCGAACACCAAAGCTGTCTTTGCCGAGACGATTTCCAACCCGGCAGGTGTTGTACTTGACATTGACAAGTTTGTTAAACTTGCACATGAGCACGGCGTTCCGATGATCTGCGACAACACCTTTGCAACCCCGATCAACTGCCGTCCGTTCGAGTTCGGTGTAGATATTGTCACCCATTCCACCACAAAATACATGGACGGCCATGCAATGGCGCTCGGCGGAGCGATTGTCGATTCCGGAAACTTCGACTGGGATGCGCATGCAGAAAAATTCCCGGGTCTTACCACACCGGACGAGTCGTATCATGGTGTTATTTACACCCAGAAATTCGGCAAAAAAGCATACATCACAAAAGCAACCGCACAGCTGATGCGCGATATGGGAGCATGCCAGTCCCCGCAGAATGCATTCTTGACGAATGTCGGCCTGGAGACCCTGCACCTGCGCGTGGAGCGTCACTGCAGAAATGCCGAGAAAGTGGCAGAGTTCCTGAAAAACCACCCGAAGGTAGCATGGGTTGAGTACGCAGGCCTTGCAGACAGCAAATACCATGCGCTGGCAGAAAAATACATGCCGAACGGAACCTGCGGCGTTCTCTGCTTCGGACCAAAGGGCGGAAGAGACGGCGCGATGCGCTTCACGAACGGCCTGAAAATGGTAGCAATTGTAACACACGTTGCCGATGCAAGAAGCTGCGTTCTGCACCCGGCAAGCCATACCCATCGCCAGCTGAACGATCAGCAGCTCATCGAAGCCGGTGTTCTGCCGGATCTGATCCGTCTGTCAGTCGGCATCGAGGATGTGAACGATATCATTGCAGACCTTGATCAGGCGCTTGCGAACGTATAAAGATACAAAAAACAGGATGTGAAAAGGAGCGTATTGGTAAAATGGAAGAAATGGCAAAGAAACGCGTAAAAGATTCTGAGACAGAGCAGTCGTATCTTCTGATGCACCGCCATATCAACGGCTATGGCCGTCTGTTCGGCGGCCAGCTGGTCGCGTGGATCGATGAGCTTGCCGGTCTGGTGGGACGCCGCCACTGCGGCCACGAAATCACCACCGCGTGCATCGACAATCTGAACTTCAAGCATCCTGCTTTTCTGAACGACACCGTCGTGCTGGTCGGAAGAGTGACGTATGTCGGACGCACCTCAATGGAGGTGCGCGTCGACACGTACGTGGAAGAGCTTGCGACCGGCATTCGGAAAATGATCAACCGTGCCTACGTGGTGATGGTGGCCATCGACGAGAACGGCCGCGCACTTCCCGTCCCGGGCCTGATTCTGGAATCCCCGGAGCAGGAGGCCGAGTGGGAGGGCGGAAAACGCCGGTATGAACTGAGGAAAGAGCGTCACAGAGAGGGCTTCTAAAAGAGGCTCTCTTTTTTTCGAAAAATTCCATTGACATTTCTGTTTCTTACGCCCTATAATGCCAGATAGAGGTTCGTAAGAACTAACAGAAATTACCATAAAGAAACTACAAAAGAATCAGGAGACACAAAAATGAAGAAACTGAATCGAGGGAGGATTATCTGGAAGCGGCGTATGTGTTAAAACTCCGCAAAGGCTACGTCCGAAATGCGATGATCTGCAGATATATGGGGTATTCACAGGCAAGTATCTCGGTCGGCATCAAAATGCTGCGGGAAGACGGCTGTCTGGTCCGCGACAGTGACGGTTTTCTGGACATTACAGAAAAAGGCGAGACACTCGCAAAGAAAATTTAAAAAACTGATTTTGAGAAAATCCCGCTTCGTCCCTTGACAGGCGGGATTTTCCATGTTAAGGTAAAGGCAGTTATACGACTGACGGAAGTGGAAATGACCACAGGGAGTATAGCGTGAGAAAAGGCCGACCGTCTGGGCAGAAGAATGCTTGGGGGAGTGGGTCTGTTTTTTTATCCAAAAACAAAAAATCCCATTCCAGCCACCTTGAAAAGGAGATCAGAAGATGAAAAAAGTATCACTGGAACAGGAATTAAAAGGAAATGCATATCCAGGAAGAGGAATTGTGATCGGCAGATCCAAAGACGGCACAAAAGCCGTTGCCGGATACTTTATTATGGGCAGAAGCCAGAACAGCCGCAACCGTGTCTTTGTTGAGGAGGGTGAGGGAATCCGCACACAGGCGTTTGATCCGTCGAAGCTGGAAGATCCGAGCCTGATCATCTACGCACCAGTACGCGTTCTGGGAAATGATACGATCGTAACAAACGGAGACCAGACCGATACCGTATACGAAGGACTGGAGCAGGGAAAAACGTTTGAGGTATCCCTTCGAAGCAGAGAGTTTGAGCCGGATGCACCGAACTACACTCCTCGTATTTCCGGTGTGATGCACGTAGAGAACGGAACGTACGGCTACCAGATGTCGATCTTAAAGAGCAACAACGGCGATCCGTCCCAGTGCAACCGCTACACCTTCTCCTATGATAACTGTGTAGCAGGGGAAGGCCATTTCATCCACACCTACATGCACGACGGCAATCCGCTGCCAAGTTTTGAGGGTGAGCCAAAACTGGTCGAGATTCCGGATGACATCGATGCCTTCACCGAACTGCTCTGGAGCAGCTTAAACGAGGACAACAAGGTGTCCCTCTTCACACGCTATATCGACATTGCAACCGGCAAGTATGAGACAAGAATCGTGAATAAAAATAAATAAGAAATCGAGTGTTTTGCGAAAGGAGAAAATCATGAAAGAATTAGCGTTAAAATACGGATGCAACCCGAACCAGAAACCTTCCAGAATTTACATGGATGATGACAGAGATCTTCCGATCGAAGTATTAAGCGGCCGTCCGGGCTATATCAATTTTCTGGATGCCTTCAATGGCTGGCAGCTGGTACGTGAGCTGAAAGCAGCCACCGGTCTTCCGGCAGCAACTTCCTTCAAGCACGTTTCCCCGGCAGGTGCAGCCGTAGGTCTTCCGCTGGACGAGACCCTGCGTAAAATTTACTGGGTAGACGATATGGGAGAGCTTTCTCCGCTAGCATGCGCTTATGCAAGAGCCAGAGGCGCAGACCGTATGTCTTCTTTCGGCGACTTTATCGCACTTTCTGATGTCTGCGACAAAGACACCGCATCCCTGATCAAACGCGAGGTTTCTGACGGTGTCATCGCTCCGGGATTTACCGATGAAGCACTGGAAATCCTGAAAGCAAAGAAAAAAGGTAACTACTGCGTCATCAAAATCGACGAGAATTACCGTCCGGCTCCGCTCGAGCACAAACAGGTCTTCGGCATTACCTTTGAGCAGGGCCGCCAGGAGCTGCCGATCGACGATGAGCTGCTCTCCAACGTGGTAACCGAGAACAAAGAGATTCCGGAAGCGGCAAAACGCGATCTGAAGATTGCACTGATTACCTTAAAATATACCCAGTCCAACTCCGTATGCTTCGTCAAAGACGGTCAGGCCATCGGTGTCGGCGCAGGCCAGCAGTCCCGTGTGCACTGCACCCGTCTTGCCGGACAGAAAGCCGACAACTGGTTCCTGCGTCAGTGCCCGAAGGTGCTGGATCTGCAGTTCGTAGACGGCATCCGCCGCGCAGACCGTGACAATGCGATCGACGTTTACATCGGCGAGGAGTACATGGATGTTCTCGCAGACGGCGCATGGGAGAAGATCTTCAAAGTAAAACCGGAAGTCTTCACAAGAGAAGAGAAACGTGCATGGCTCGACCAGATGAAGGGCGTAACCTTAGGCTCCGATGCCTTCTTCCCGTTCAGCGACAACATCGAGCGCGCACACAAGAGCGGCGTCGAGTACATCGCAGAGCCGGGCGGATCGGTTCGTGACGACGCTGTCATCGAGTGCTGCAACAAGTACAACATGGCGATGGCATTTACAGGAATCCGTCTGTTTCATCACTAATCGGATGTTGTAAAGCGAAATAATAGTGGAAAGAAAAATGTGAATCCGCAAGGTCAGAAATGGCTTTGCGGATTTTTGGCACAATAAGCGGCACACAAAGGGAGAAAAATATTGGTAAAACAGTAGAAATCACGTTTGACATATGATGGAATATCCGATATAATTCAAGCATGTATGCTCGGAAGAAGTCTGGGCAAGTATGTCGCTGTCTCTTATACACATCTCCGAGCCCACGAGACGCGT
>ENA-OYXD01000813-OYXD01000813.1-human-gut-metagenome-genome-assembly--contig:-NODE-813-length-15773-cov-5.212750_pt1 | contig 15773 bp, 10 predicted proteins | sample MGYA00244818_ERZ653412 | MGnify/ENA primary metagenome ERZ653412 (study PRJEB26926, sample SAMN06165146) | human gut metagenome | biome: ENVO:00009003; feature: ENVO:2100002; material: ENVO:00002003...
CTTTGGCAGTCCTGCGACGTTTACGCTGCCCGTACGAGAAAGCGCAGCAACGGCGTGATGGGCGATTTCGTCAAATATTATAACGGCGAATTCTGCGAAGCCGGCAATCTCGGCAAAGAAAGTCCCATAGTGTTTAATGCGTGGCATCCGCGCGTGGTCTATTCCAAAGAACATAAAATTTTCGTCATGTCTTCCACGCATACCAACTGTAACGTCGATTCGAAAAATCTCGTGGACGGCATCATGGAACTGCGGACGAGCCCTGACATGCTCTGCTGGAGCGAGCCGCGGCGGGTGATTTATAACGGTACGTATTTCGGCAATCACTATACGGCGATCGTTTCGGAAGACAACAGCGGGCAGCCTTATGTCGTGGGAGATTCGTTTTCAATTCTTTCGGGACATAACGGCACGGACGTCATGCGATTTAAAGCGAAGATCGGTTGAGATATGGGTTGGACGGAATTAAAACGGGAACTGGAAAAAGACCTCTCAGATTATAAGAGTATTCCGTTTTGGAGCTGGAACAACGAGCTCGACGAACAGGAACTTGTACGGCAGGCGGAAAGGATGCATGAAGTCGGAATCGGCGGCTTCATTATCCATGCGCGCACCGGTTTAAAAACGGAATATCTCGGTAAAAAATGGTTTTCCTGCGTAGAGGCGTGCCTCGATGCGGCAAAGAGGCTGGGCATGCGCGCATGGATATACGACGACAACGGCTGGCCGAGCGGTTTTGCGGGCGGCTTGTTGCTGAAAAAAGAGGAATACAGGGCGCAGTACCTCGAATACAAAACGTTGCCCTTTTTCGATCGCGCCGCTTTCGCCGTGTTCAAGGCCGAAAACGGCGGATACGTGCGTATAAAAAGCGAGCGGAAAGACGAGGCGGCGTATCATACCGTGTATCTGCGCACAAGCCCTTCGAATACGGATATCTTAAATCCCGAAGTGACGGAAGCTTTTATAAACGTCACGCACGAACGATATTATTCGCGGTTCGGCAGTCGTTTCGGAAAGGAGTTCGTCGGGTTTTTTACGGACGAACCGCAGTATTACAGGTGGGCCACGCCTTATTCCCGCACGGCGGAAAGAGAATATCACGCGCGCTACGGCGAAGATTTAAAGGATGGGCTTATCTATCTTTTCGTGCAGAGCGAGAAGGGGTACCCTTTCAGAGTGCGGTATTATACTCTGCTCAACCTACTGTATACGGAAAATTATTATAAACGACTGTACAACTGGTGCGAGGCTCATAACTGTAAGCTGACGGGGCATTCCGTGGAGGAGGGGAGCCTGCACGGGCAGATGTGGGGCGGCGCGGGTGTCATGCCTACATATGAGTACGAACATATTCCCGCCATAGACTGGCTTGGGCGTACGTGCGGAAATCTTCTCGCCCCTTTGCAAGTGGCGAGTGCGTCTGCACAGCTGGGGAAAAAACGCGTGCTGACAGAAACTTTCGGCTGCGCGGGATACGACGTGAATTACAGAGAACTGAAACATCTTGCCGAATATCAGTATTTCTGCGGCGTAAATATGATGTGCCAGCATCTCGTACCCTATTCCGTCGCCGGGCAGGGAAAAATAGACCATCCTCCCGTTTTTTCGGCGCATACAGGCTCACAGCGGGCGTTCGCCGTATTTAACGACTATTTCACTAAACTCGGATTTATCGTCGCAAACACGTCGGCAAACGTTGACGCTGCGGTTTTGCTCCCCATGCAGAGCGCGTATTTGGATTATGTGCGGGAAGACGACGGCGAGAGCGTTCGGTCATTGGAGGAAGATCTTGAAAATCTGCTCGCTTTCCTGAATAAAAACGGCGTTACGTACGAACTGCTCGACGAAACGTTGCTCGCAAAATACGGGAAGGCGGAAAAGAACATTCTTACCGTGGGGAACAGCAGTTATAAAACGGCCATTTTACCGAAACTGAAGTCCGTTGCGGGCGCCACGCTGAAATTATTGCAGGAATTCTGCGGCAGATTGTTGGTGTCGGCGCCCGTCGGATATATCGACGGAAAACGAGCCGACGCGCGACTTTTATCCAACTGTTCGCTGAACGATATCGTAAACGGCAGGAGAGTGCGCGCAAGGGTAACGGAAGGGAAATGTTTCGTTACGTCGAGAAGCGGCGTGTTCGGCGAGTTTATTTTCGTAAAAAATCTTTCGGGAAAAAGGGCGGCGAAAGTCGAAATAGACGGTTTATCGGCGGAATACGTGAAGGCGGAGATCGGAACGCTTTCCGTTGCGCCTGCCGAGGACGAAATTTTGCTCCGCGCTGGAGAAGGCTGCGTTTTTATCAAGGACGTTCCTTTGAAGAACGAGAGGATAAAGCGTTTTTCCGAAGATAAAACGGACGAGTTTTCCGTCGTGAAAACAACCGAAAACTACCTTCTTTTGGATCATGCGGAGGTAGGTTTCGACGGGGAGATTTTTTCTCGGGAAAGGCCGTTGCCCGACATAGCGGAAGAGTTGCTCCGCATGGATTATAAAGGTACGGTATGGGTAAGGCATAATTTCTTCGCAAAAGAAAAAATGCCGCTGAAACTGTTCGCCGAAAAGAGCGATTTTTTGAAATTGACGCTGAACGGAAAGTCTTTAAAAAGAACGCAAAGCGCTTTCGACGTCAATTTTTTCGAAAGCGACCTGACCCCTTACGTAAACGAAGGAAAAAACGAGATAATATATGAATTAAAATATTTTCAGCATGAAGGCGTACATTTCGCGCTGTTCGATCCCCGCGCGACGGAGAGCCTGCGGAATTGCCTGTATTACGATACGGCGTTGGAAAATATGTACGTCGCCGGCGATTTTCGCGTCGGTGAAGACCGCGCATTGTATAAAACGAAAGGCCGTCCTCAAAAATTCGGCGATCTGACGGCCGAGGGTTTTCCTTTTTTCAAGGGAACATTTACGCTCGCGGGCGGGTACCGTTGGAACGGCAGAGAAAAAATATTTCTGCGTTTAAGCGGACGATATGCGGCTGCGGAAGCGAAGATCAACGGAAGAACCTGCGCTTTCGTTTTACGAGAAGAAATGGAGATCACTGAGTTGCTGAAAATCGGAGATAACGTGATCGAAATAGAAGTTATTTCAGGACTGAGAAATTTTTTCGGGCCGCATCATTTTGCACCCGAAGCGGAGCCGACGGGTGTCAGCCCGTACTGTTTCACTATGCGGGGCAGTTGGAAAAACGGCCGTTCCCCCGATTACACAGAACATTACAATACTATGCCTTTCGGCATGGAAAAAATCGAATTTATAAAATGCTGATATTACGCCCGACGGAAAAATTCGTCGGGCGTATTTATCGATAAAGCAATTTTGTTATGGAAAATATTTCTTATTTATGTTATAGATAAATAAGAGGTGAATTTCATGATTGCGATCGACGAAAAATATATCAGATTTGAAACGAAAAGCACAACGTTATTGTACGAAATAAAACGTGCTCATAATAATCCCGCTTGGGATAATAATCAGTTTAATGTGTTTTTAGAACCGATTTATTACGGTGAAAAAATCGCGGCGCAGAACGATTATGAAGCGCTGAGGACGAAAACGCATACTTTCAACACTTCCGTTTCCTGTTTCGGAAATTTCGATAACAGAGAGCCTATGCTCCTTTTAAAAAATGCGGACGGGTCCTTGGTTTCGGATTTCAGTTACGTCGAAACGAAGGCTGTTAAACGGCCCGTATGCGGAGGAATGCCCTCCGCGCACGGAATGAAGGAAACCGCGGAAATCGTTTATGAAGACGAACGTTGCGGACTGCGGCTGATAAATTCCCTTTCGGTAAGCGACGACTGTGATGCGATCGTCAGTTCGTATAGATTGGAAAACCGTTCTTCCGCACCTGTAACCATTATGCGGCTGATGAGTTTACAGCTGGATTTAACGGGGCGAAATTTTACGATATATTCTTATGACGGCGCATGGGGCAAAGAACGGTACGAAACCAAAAGAAAACTCGATATCGGCGTCGCGTTGACGGAATCGCTGACGGGAACGTCTTCCCATACCCATAATCCGTTTTTTATGCTTTGCGACGAACGGTTCTCATCCTGGTACGGATTCAATTTGATTTACAGCGGCAGTCATAAGGCGAGCGTGGAGGTGTCGCCTTTCAATACCGTCAGAGTCATGAACGGTATCAACGATTTCGCATTTGAATATGATCTGGCGGCGGGTGAAACTTTTTATACGCCGCAATCCGTTCTTACTTACGCGGGGACAAAAGACGATATTACGCTGCGTATGCATGAATTCGTACGGAAACATATCGTGCGCGGAAAGTTCGCGGATGCGGAAAGACCGATCGTCGTAAATAACTGGGAGGCAACTTACTTCGATTTTACGCGCACTAAGATCATGGATATCGCTAAAACGGGGGCGGAACTCGGCGCGGAACTGTTCGTTCTGGACGATGGGTGGTTTTCCACGAGGAATACGGCACAAAGCGGATTGGGCGACTGGTATGACAATATGGAAAAAACAGGCGGACTTAACGGTTTGGCGCGGGATATCCGCGGTTTGGGATTGAAATTTGGAATATGGATTGAACCGGAGATGGTAAATATAGACAGCGAACTCTTTCGCCGTCACCCGGAATATGCTTCTCTCGTGCCCGGCCGCGAACCGATGGTCCACCGTTTTCAGTATAGCCTCGACCTATCTGACAACGAAGTGGCGGAATATGTCTATGCGTCCGTCTGCCGCGTGATCGAACTCTGTTCCGCCGACTATGTGAAATGGGACTTTAACCGTATAATGACGGAATTTTACTCTCCGAAACTGAAAAATCAAGGTGAATACGATTATCGTTATATGTGCAACCTTTATTCCGTACTGCAGCGGCTGATTGAAAAATTCCCCGACGTGCTGTTTGAATCTTGCGCCGGCGGAGGCGGACGTTTCGATCTGGGACTGCTCTGTTTTATGCCGCAGGTTTGGACAAGCGATAATACGGACGCAAGGATGCGCGTGTTTATACAGCAGGGGACGCTGTGCGGGTACCCGCAGAATACCCTTACCGCACACGTTTCCCATTGTCCGAACTATCTTACAAAAAATTCCACATCGCTGGAAAACAGATTCAATGTGGCCGCAATCGGTTGTCTCGGTTATGAGTTCGATCTTTCCGCACTGACAAAACGCAACAAATACGCCGTGCGCTGTCAGATAAAGTGGTATAAAAAATATCGCCGTATTCTGCAGAAAGGCAATTATTACGTGTTGGACAGCATTTTCGATAACGAAGAGGATTATTTCGGATGGATCGTAGTGTCGGAAGACAAGACGGCTGCAGTCGCCATGATCGGTTACAAGAGTTTTCCCGCGTGCGGATTGGCGAAATACCGTTTGAAAGGATTAAAGGACGAATTTACGTATAAGGTATGCGCGCGGAAACAGGACAATGCCGAACAAATTGCATTTATGGCGACGGGAAAACTTCTCAACAACGGCAATATCGATTTCGGCGCTGTTGACGCGGAAACGGACCGTGCGGAAAACTCCGGTTCCATATATACAAAGATATTCGCGATAGAAAAAATATAACGAAAAAGCAATGCGGCGCGCATTGCTTTTTTATTGCGAAGAATGACGCTGTATGATCTTACGGTATTCGGAAGGGGAAATGCCGATCGTTTTTTTGAACAATTCCGTAAAATAAACGGGGTTGCTTATGCCTATATCCGAGGCGATCTTCGTGATGGATGCGTCCGTTTCCGCAAGCAGAAGTTTCGCTTTTTCTATGCGTACGAGGTTGAGATAGCGGATGGGGCTGATGTTAAACTGTTTTTTGAACTGATGCAAAAAATAACTTTTGTTCATGAAGCACATTTTTGCCAGGCTCTCTAAATTGAGATCTTCGGTATAGTGATTCAACATATATTCTTTGAGATCGTTGAGGTAATGGTCGCACGGAGGATCGGCATTTTTTGAGGCGGAGCGGTTTTCCATGCGGATGATATCTATCAGTATCTGCGTAAAGTACGCCTGTACTTTATTGATGAAACTGTATTTTTTAGCCATGAGTTCCGAAAGGAGCTCTTTTATGTTTCTGTAAATGAGATTGTTGGAATTGTAGAAAGAGTGAAGCAAATATCCCTGGTTGGATATGCAGTTTATATCCTTTCCTTCAAGGTGCAGATTATCCACGGCAAAACAGTAATATGTGAGGGGCATGGCCTTTTCCTTAGAATACTGCATGTGCACCTGTTTGGAATTTACCACGAGCACGTCGTGCGCTTTTATCGGAATAATCCTGTTTTTGCATTCGAAATAACCCTGCCCGTTTTCAAAATAGAAGATCTCAAGGTGCGTGTGCATGTGCCTGTCCGTTTCGCCCTTGACGCCGTTCTTGATCTTTGAAAAAGTCAGCAAAATCGGTCTATGCCTGTTCAGTTCGTCGTCGGTGAGATTGTTTTCGCCGATATAATAGTAATTATAGAAATACGCCATGATCGTGCCTTTGCAATTTAACTCGGTAAGCTGCTGAATTATTATGTGTAAAATAATATAATATAAGCCTTACTCCCTGTCAATACCGACAAAAGATACAAAGCAATTTTGTTATGTTTTGTAGTTTTTTTGTTATGGAAAAGAGAGATTTTTTAAGTTAAAATGAAGTTATCCAAAACAAGACAAGGAAATTTTCGTATGAAAAACGGATATGTAATGACGTCTTCCGAAAGAAAGGGGAATTTTTGCTGGCCTTCTGTCGCAAGGATTCCCGACGGACGGCTGGCGGTGGCGGCATCGGGGTTCCGCCTCGGGCACGTATGCCCTTTCGGCAAAGTCGCGGTTTCATTTTCAGAAGACGAGGGCGAAAGCTGGAGCGCGCCGCGCGTCGTTTTCGATTCGCCTTTGGACGACCGCGACGCAGGGATTTGTTCGTGGAAAGGAAAAATCGTTCTGACGACTTTCAACAACACACTATATTTTCAGAAAAAATTTGCCGAAGAATATTATTCTGGAAATGACAAAGCTGAAATATTAAAATACATATCTTCCGTATCGAAAGAGCAGGAACGGGAGTTTTTAGGCTCTTATTATCTGATTACCGACTGCGAAATGAATATACTGCGCAAGGGAAAACTGCCGATCAGTTCGCCGCACGGCATGTCCGTTTTACGGGACGGCAGCCTGTTTTATGCGGGGAGAACCTACGGACACGAAGATATCACGGGCAGAAAAAACGATATGGTCAACAGAATAGGCGTAATGAAGAGCGAAGACGGCAAAAATTTCGGCAAACCGCATTGGATTGATCTTCCCGAAAAAGAAGTTTCCGAGGGAGTGCTTTTCTGCGAACCGTATGCCGTACAGTTGAGTTCGGGCAGGATACTGTTGCAGATCCGTGCGCAGAAAGAGGGGCTGTTTACTGTTTATCAATGTTTTTCGGACGACGGCGGCAGGACGTTCGGCGTCCCGCAGAAACTGCGCGTACCCGAAGGGGAGATGCGCGGATCGCCGCCGCACCTTCTGGAAACTTCGGGCGGAGAGCTCGTGCTCACATACGGTTATCGGGAAAAACCCTACGGCCAGCGCGCGCGTATAAGCCGCGACGGCGGAGAGAACTGGGGAGAGGAGATTGTGCTTCGCGCCGACGGAACGAGTTGGGATTTGGGATATCCCGCAACGGCGGAGTGTGCCGACGGCAGTCTGATTACGGTGTATTATCAGATACCGGAAGGCTGTAAAAACAGAAGTATTATGTACACGAAATGGAGTTTGCAGAGATGAATAAAAGAATACTTGTACCGTTGGTTACCCCGTTTAGAGAAGACGAAAGCGTGGACTACGAAGTTTTGAAAAAACTTGTGAAATATGAACTCGACGAGGGCGCGGACGGCGTATATGTGGGCGGTTCCTCGGCGGAATGCTATCTTTTGAATTTTGAGGAACGGAAAAAAATACTTGAAACGGTGATCCGTGCCGCCGACGGAGCTTTCGTGGTGGCAAATATCGGGTCAATCGGAACATTGATGGCGGAAGAAATGGCTATGCATGCAAAACATGCGGGCGCCGACGCGATTTCAAGCGTGCCGCCGTTCTATTTCGGATATACTTTTGCGGAAGTTTCCTCTTATTACAAAGATTTAGTGAAAAAAACGAAAATTCCGCTCATGCTCTACAATATCCCCGCGAACACGAAAAGAAATTTCACGCTGGAAGAAATGGAAAGCCTGCTGAAGGAAGATTATATGGACTATTTGAAATTCACAGATACGGATTTTTTCATGATGGAACAGTTGAAAAGCCATACGGGAAAAACGATTTATTCGGGGAAAGACGAAAATTTCCTTTCGGCCGTAGTTGCAGGCGCCGACGGGGGAATTGGCACTTCTTTCAACTTTATGTCCAAACGCTTCAAGGAAATCCAGCGGCTTGCTCTTGGCGGAGAGATAGAAAAAGCGCGGAACCTGCAACATAGTGCGAACGAAGTCATACGGGAAGTCTGCGCCTGCGGACTCCTGCCCGCAACGAAATATTTAATGGAGCTTTTAGGCATAGCCTGCGGCCGTTCGCGCCGTCCGTTTGAAATACTGAGTGAAGAAAAGAAAATGCGCCTGCAAGCGGTAGCCGTGCGGGAAAAAATAGTTTAAGGAGGAAGTTTTGATGAAGAAATTTTGGTTAAGGATGTTAGCTTCGGTTTTATCCGCCGCCATGATCTTTTCTGCGGCAGGGTGCGATAAAAACGGCGGCATAGTAGACAATGGTAAGTATCTTGAGGGCCATATAGAAGTAAAGATCGTAAAAGCAGGCTACGGGATAACGTGGCTTGACTCGATCGCAGATTCTTACGAAGCGGCATTTCCCGGCTGCACGGTAGAAGTGAAAGACGTGCAGGACAGAACTGCGCTGCCCGCGCAGATCAAGTCGCAGTCCAATACCGCTGACATTATCGTTACGGTCGATCCTTTGTTTTCCAGCCAGACCGACGGATATCTTTTGGATTTGAGCGACGTTCTGAAAACCGTGCCGGAGGGTTTTGAAACTTCTTCTTACGATAGAATGAACAAATCTTTACGAGAGTACTACGAAACTGACGACGGTAAGATTTATCAGCTGCCGTGGACGGCGGGATTTCGCGGTTTTCTGTACAATAAGAGCACGCTGGATAAATTGTACGGAGAAGGAAAATACACTTTGCCGAGAACGACGGACGAATTACTGGAAATGTGCTCGGATATATGGCAGAAGAGCAATCAGTCCGTTTATCCGTACGTAATGTCCATTGCGGATACCGTCGGATCGACCGTTCTCGACGCGTTTTGGTATCAGTATTCGGGCGAAACAAGTAGACAATGCTATTACGGTTATTATCCGGAAAAGCAAACCGACGGAAGCGTTAAATATAAAAAATGCGAAACGACCGAAGAATTTGAAACGATGCTCAACGATCGCGGGCGTATAAAATCGCTCGAATTTTATGAAAAGTTGTTTCTGTCGGTTGAATTAGGCGGATATGCTCATTCGGATTGCGACAGGATGTCTTTCCAGGAAGCACAGTCGGCGTTTTTCGGCTACGGTTACGGAACGAATCTGAAAGAATGTGCTTTTATGCTCAACGGCGACTGGATTTATAAAGAAATGAAAGATAAAGTGGATAAAACCGACGTTCGTTTTATGAGAATGCCCGTTTTATCGTCAATCACGGAAACGCTCGCTTCCAAGGTCAGCGAAGAACAACTCAGGGCGATTGTGGCGGCGGCAGACGAGGGACGGCCGTACGATTCCGCACTGGGAGTAACCAAAGCGGAATATGAAAGAATTGCCGATTGTCGTTTTATGAGCACTCCTTCCGGAGACGCGCATGTAATTGCCGTACCTAAGCTGAAAAAGGGCGGAGCGAAATACGACCTTGCAAAGCAGTTTTTGAAATATCTGCTTTCCGCCGAAGGGCAGGCTTTGTTCGTGATGGACCAGCAGGGACTGAGTATGCCTTACGGATTCGATACCAGTGGTTTTAAATTCAACGCTTTTACCGAATCCGTGCAGGATGTTACTAAACACGGCGAATATCACATGATCCCGCATGAAAATTTTAAAAGCCCGCTCGTCTATGCCGGCGGAATGGTTATGCCCGGATATATAGAATCCATGTTTTTCCGCGGCAGCGAAACGCCGACAGCTATGCTAAAACGCTTTAACGACAGGAATATGCTCATTGCGGAGGACTTGTTGGATTTGATCGTTTAACGGATAAAAACATAACGTATATGTTTTTATAATATAAAACAAAATGGAGGAAGAAAGATGAAAAAAAAGTTCAGACCGATCGTCGCAACATTATTGGCGATGGCAATGTGTTTCTCGTTTTTCGCGGCTTGCGACAAGGGCGGCGACAACAAGAAAGAAGCAGCTTACGTAATCGATGTCAAGTCTCTGGTGCTGCCTGCTGCGGAGATCCAGAAAACTTATACGCTCGCTATCCCGAAAGTCGTCGATAAGGACGGCAATGCCATGGAGGGAAAAGATTATGCCGTTACGGTAAAAGGCGTATCGGATCCGGATAACAAATCGGTTGCCGTGCAGGCGGGAAAGTTTTTAATTCCCTCTAAAGCCGGGACGTACACCGTTACATATACTTGCGCAAAAGAGGGCGTGGAGGATGCGACCGCGGCTTTCAGCGCGATCGACAGCGAAAAGCCGAAAATCAGCAGAGGTCTCGTGACGGAATTTGCAATCAAAGGCAATCCCGTACCCGTTCCCGTGTTCAACGTTACTGATAACAACGATCTGCCCGACGGTGCGATCGTTATGGAAATTACCGATCCGAGCGGAAAAAAGATTGAGCCTAAAGACGGATGGTTTACGCCTGACGTGGCGGGGAACTGGAAATATAAGGTTACGGTTACCGACGCGGGAAATAACGTCGTCAGCGACGAAATGGATCTTTATGTAGCGGACACCGAGGTAGTGGCCGATAAGATCGCCTACCTTGACGAACCCGAACTCGCGCTTAAACAGGCGAAGTCTTTTGACAACAGGAATCAGGATATTTCCTATGTTACGCATGCGGAGATGCCGGCAGGGTCGGAAGAATTTCCTAAGCCGAGTGCTTCCGAGATGAAAGGCGGGCTCAAAATCACGCCCGCGGAGGGAGTGAAACACTCTCTGACGATCAATAACGTACTCTACGATTGGAGCAAATACGATTATATCGGTTTCTGGGCGTATAATAATACCAATAATTTTATGACCTTGAATACCGGTATTGCAAATACGCAGAACGAGCAGCTTTCCCCGGGAGCATGGCAGTTTATAGCGATATGGTGCGCGGGAGACGAATATAACGAGCGCTGGGACACGCTGCAGAAGAAAGATCACGTGGTGGAATGGGCGTTGTTCGACGATCTCGGACAGAGCACGGGGGATTTGTATGTAGGACCTATTTCCGGATATAAGTTTGGGGAAGACGATAAAGTCATGGCACTCGATCAGCCGGGCGGCAGAATGTTCTTTACGCCGCATATGGCGCATAGGGCGGTGAGCACCTATTTCTATACTCCGACCGTCAAGGACGAAACGGATGCAAAAGCCCAGGGCAGCATGAAGATCATTCTTACGGATACGGTCAAAACGTGGCAGATGCGTATCCAGAAAGCGGTAAATATTCCCAAGGGATATGAAGAAGAAAATAAAAATTTCTTCGTTACCGCATGGGTGAAAAACCCGCTCGATAAAGATATAATCGTTTATTGCGAAAAATACGAGGACGGAAAAGAAGTTCGCATGGAAACGACGGTTCCCGCAGGACAGTCGGCTTATGTGAAGCTGGCGCTCAGATCCGATAAGGCGAGCGCGTGGACCAGTTTTGACGATAACCCGTGGCAGTTCTTCTTTTTGAGCGCAGAATACAAAGACGGTTCTTCGTTCACCGCGAACGACGCGTTCTATATCGGCGGTTTCACCGCGACCGAAATTAACTGATGATTGAACTGCATGATGCGCGGGGAAATGTTTATTTCCCCGCCCAATGAGGTTTTTATGCTGTTTCAGAAAAAAAATTTAATGCCCAAACCGTTCAGAAAAGGGCTTACTCCGTTTATCGTCGGAATGCTGGCCGTACCCGTACTTTGGTTTTTTATATTTTACGTCGCGGTGAATTTTAACAGCATCATTATGGCGTTCAGGGAGATCGCCGGGATAGGCGACGACGGAAAACTGCAATACATATGGGGATTCGGAAATTTTGAAAAATTTTTCAGGGAACTGACCGCGCCTAATGTGCCCGGCATACGCGTAGCTTTTTTCAATACGCTCAAATATTTTTCCTTGAATTTTTTCGTTACGATACCTTTGACTTACTTCGTATCGTACTTCATGTATAAAAAGATCAAGGGTTATAAATTTTTCCGCGTGCTGTTTTATTCTCCGCAGATCATTTCCGCCACGGCGATGGTCATTATTTATAAAAATATTATCGGAGGATACGGTCCGTTATACGAATTGGTTAAACTGTTCGGCGGCGAACTGCCAGCCCTTCTTACATATAACGCGACGGCTACGCCCACTATTTTGATTTACACCCTTTGGGTAGGGTTCGGCGTCAATATCGTATTATATCAGGGCGCCATGGGGCGATTGCCGGAAGACGTGCTGGAGGCGGGCAGGATAGACGGCATTTCCTGGTGGCGGGAACTTTTCAGCGTCATATTGCCGATGTGTTGGGGAACGATCTCCACAACGCTGCTTTTTGCCGTTACCGGGCTTTTCAACGCTTCGGGACCTATCTTGCTGTTCGGCATGAACGGGCAGTTTGAAACTACGACGATAAATTTTTATATCTTTCAGCAGGTTCACGATCAGGCTGTATATAACTATCCCGCGGCGATCGGATTGTTCTTCACGCTGGTGAATATCCCCATCGTCTTCGGATTCCGCTGGCTGATCAATAAAGTCGATCCGGAAGTTGAATATTAACGGGGTGATGAAAAGTGCAAACAAAAAATTTATTATCTGACCGTGCGTCAATGAAAAAGGGTAAAAAATCAAAAAGAATGCGGCAAAAACCGAGCGCGGCCTTCATCGTTGTGTTCGTTCTGTTCTGTATATATGCGTTTTTGCTGCTTTATCCCTATCTTTGGGCATTTATGACCACTTTCAAACTCGAAAACGATTACAATAACAACAGAGTAGGATTTCCCGAAATATGGACTTTCGATAATTACATAAACGCCTTTACGGAATTGTCGGCCGCAGGTCGAAGCCTTATTACAATGTTGTTCAACTCGTTGTGGTATTCTGTCGGCGGCACGCTTGTGGCGATAGCGGCGAGCACGGTAAGCGCATATGTCGTCGCGAAATATCGTTTTCCCGGACGGCAGCTCGTTTACGGCACCGCCCTGTTTACGATGGTTTTGCCTATAATAGGAGCTTTGCCGAGTCAGTATACCATGTACGGAAAGCTGAACATACTCGATTCTCCCTTTTATCTGATCACGTTCGCAAACGGTCTGGGCTTTAATTTTATAATACTTTACGGGTTTTTTAAAAGTTTGCCGTGGTCGTACATAGAAGCTTCGTATCTGGACGGGGCAGGCCATTTCAGAACCTTTATCAGCGTAATGATCCCGCAGGCAATGCCCGTGATCGCGTCTTTGGGTATAGTCGCGTTTATCAGTACGTGGAACGATTACATGAATCCGATTCTGTTTTTGGAATCTTTTCCTACAATGAGCATGGGCTTGTATATTTATCAACAGGAAACGATGCAGCAAGGGGTAAATATCCCGATTTTATTCGCGGGCGTCGTAATGAGCGTAATCCCTGTGCTGACGTTGTTTATCGTTTTTCAAAACAGCATAATGTCGCTGACGCTCGGCGGCGGACTGAAAGGTTAGGAGGAAAAAAATGAAAAATATTATTTTGGCTGCCGTATTGGCCGTTATATTCGCTTTCGGCGCGGGGTGCGGGAAAAAAACGCAGAATCCTCCGGAAGAATATGCTTTGAAACCCGTAACTTCTATGCCGGTTTTCGAGGATGACGGCAGTTATGAATATTATATCGGCGGCTGGAACGGTCCGGCGCAGGCCGACGAAAAAGCCATGCGTATTTTATCCGAATGCGGTATCAACCATATTATGCTGCCGAATACGACGATTGCGCCGTCGCTTATGAAAACGATTATCAAAAATGCCGCGAAGTACGGCGTAAAAGCCTATCCGCAGATGATGGGCAAAATAACGGCGACTCCGGAAGAGTTTTTTAATCACGTTTTCGACGATTCGCTCGGCGAAAAAGGTCTTGCGGGATTTTGTTATTACGACGAACCTATGACCGATAAATTCGACGGATTTGTCAGGCTCGTTGAAAATCATAACGAAAAATATAAAGATCTCGACTTTTTTATCAACCTTTACGGGGAGATATATTATAACGATCTGCCACAGAATACGGCGGAGAGCTATATGGAATACGTTATGATGTACTGTTCAAAAGTATTAAGTAAAGTGGAGGGGCGCAGGATACTTTCCGTCGATCACTATCCCTTGCAGTGGAGTAAAAGCACGCAGGGTAATTTCAGAATCAGCCCTACGTGGCTGCAAACCTGCGAAGTGATTGCGCAAAACGCAAAAACGTACGATGCGATGTCGCATTATTATCTTACTTCTACCGAACATTACGATTACAGAAAGCCTACGGAACAGCGTCTTCGCTACGAAGTGAACGTATATATGACTTACGGCGCGCAGGGCGTTTCTCATTTCGGCTATTCGGGCGATGCGAGCGGTGTGGAGCCGAAAAAATTCGAAAATTCTATGGTTGGCGCAGACGGTTTGACGATAAGGCCGTTTTATTACGAAGCGCAGAAAGTCAATCGGGAAATCCTTGCATGGGATCACGTGTTTCTGCGTTACGACTGGCAAGGCGTGATGAATGTTCTCGGAGAGGGGAATGATTCCAACAAATTATTCGACAATACTTCGCTTTCATTAAATTCTTTGCCTAATCTCGAATATATATCGGCAAGCGGAGATACGCTCGTCGGGTATTTTGAAGACGAAGAAGGACAGCCCGCTTACATGATCACAAACATCGGCGATCCCGACGTGGTCAAGGAACCCGACGTCGTGAATTTTGCCGTCGCAGATGCTACGGCCGCCGTTCTGTACCGCAGAGGCAACGCCGAAAACGTAAAACTTGATAACGGCGCGTTTACTTTGGAGATCGGCGCGGGGGAAGCGGTGTTCGTTATTCCCGTGAATCTCGTAAACGGCTAATTTCGAAAATTAACAAAAAGGAGGGGAATTGTATGAAAAAATTTATTGCAATGCTTATGGCGTTACTGTTAGCGTGCACGGTGTTTACGGCTGCCTGCGGAAAAAAGGAAACCTTTTCTATCGACGGCGATTTTGAGTTTGCCGACGCGGAATTCGGCGAAGATTACGCGCCCGACGTTTCGGAGATCGCCGTAATCGGCAGCAAGGGCGGAAAGTCCGAATTGACGGTGTCTGTCAAAGACGGCGCGGTTAAAAAACCGGACGGCGGCGCAGTCGCGCTTAAAGACGGTAAATTCAAGGCGGAAACCATAGGCGATTGGTCGGTTACGCTGTTTGTGGAAGGGCATGAAGAGATTGCAGAAGTAACGAAAATAATTTCGGTCAAAGACACCGTCGCGCCGAAAATATCGCCGACGGCCGCGTCTTCTCTGCCTGAATCGGCGAAGATCGGGGAAGAAATTGCCTTGCCCGAATTTACCGTAACGGATCATAATACGTTGGAGGGGGAACTGGCCGTAAAAGCAATACGGCCC
>ENA-OYXD01000840-OYXD01000840.1-human-gut-metagenome-genome-assembly--contig:-NODE-840-length-15508-cov-6.335857_pt1 | contig 15508 bp, 10 predicted proteins | sample MGYA00244818_ERZ653412 | MGnify/ENA primary metagenome ERZ653412 (study PRJEB26926, sample SAMN06165146) | human gut metagenome | biome: ENVO:00009003; feature: ENVO:2100002; material: ENVO:00002003...
GTTCAACATGACCATCCGCACCGACAGCTATGACCACTGCCTGGACGACATGGCACAGTATCACATGTGGGCTCCGATGCGCCGTATGGCCGTCGGCGGCATGCACCACATCTTTGAGTGCTGGAAGTACATGGAGGAGTTCAACTGCGACATGGTCATGATGTACGATCAGCTGCAGTGCAAGGGCATGCAGGGTGTGCACGGCCTGTTCGAGGACGAGTTCCGTGAGAGAAATATCCATGCGATCTGGATGCCGCACGCGCTGCCTGACAGCCGCACCGTGTCCCGTATGGAGATCCGTCAGATCGTCAACGATTACATGACAACCGTTATGCACGAGGAGCCTCTCGACCCGACGCTGCTTGAGTTTGACGACTCCATGACTTGGTAATTGAAGGAGGAAACGATATGAAAGCAAAAGTTCTGAAAGCTCTTCTCATGGCGCTCGGCGTCAACGCCGCGCTGTTTGCCGTTTTCTTCTTTGACCTGGACGGCAAATTCCTGTTCTACGTGGTCGAGCCCACGCTCAAAAAGCATTACGACAACATGCCGCGCCGCGACATGACCAAGATGCCGTATGAGATGAACAAGCCGAACTACGAGTATAACGTCTAATCAACCCGCGCCCCAAAAACATAGAATCGATATAACAGGATAACAGGAGGAAAAGTAATACCATGAAATACTTTGGCGGATGCGACGTAGGTTCCACCTACACGAAGGCAGTCATTCTGGACGAGAACGGCAAAATGTGCGCCGACACCACGATTCGCAGCAAGATCAACGCTGAGCAGTCCGCGATCGCGGCGATGGAAGAAGTCTGCAGCAAGGTCGGCCTGAAGGACTCCAAGGATCTCGCTTACCTGATCGGCACCGGCTACGGCCGCAACAAGGTCCCGTTCGCTGACGAGAACATCTCCGAGATCTCCTGCCACGCCATGGGCGTGCACGTCACCAACCCCGAGGTCCGCGCCATCATCGACATCGGCGGCCAGGACGTTAAGGGCATCAGCATCGACACCGACGGCACGGTCAAGAGCTTCGCGATGAACGATAAGTGCTCCGCCGGTACCGGCCGTTTCTTCGAGGCCATGGCCCGCTCCTTCGAGATGAGCCTGCCCGAGTTCTCGAACCTGTCCCTGTCTGCAAAGAACGTCATCCCCATCACCGCGCAGTGCACCGTTTTCGCTGAGTCCGAAGTCATCACCCTCGTGGGCGAAGGCAAGCCGACCGACGAGATCGCTGCCGGCATCGAGATGGCAGTTGCCAAGCGCTGCTTCGTCATGGCCAAGAAGGCCGGCGCCACCGACAGCATCACGCTGACGGGCGGCTGCGCGAAGAACGCTGGTCTAAAGCAGGCCATCGAGCACGTGCTGAAGTTCAAAGTCGTCGATCTGAAGACCGACCCGCAGCTCATGGGCGCTCTGGGCGCTGCCGAGTATGCCCGTCAGAAGGGTCTTGCCAAGAAGTAAGCCACCGCGTCTATCCCAATCGGAGGGGGAACTGTAACCGGTTCTCCCTCTTTTTGCTTTTGTGTAACAAAATGCGCGCAGATGTCGAGAACTTCTATAAAAAATTCATCGTTTTTGAAAGAAGTATTTGCTTTTACGATCAATATAGTTTAATATATGTACGTCGTAAGACAGTTGACCGGTTGATTGGAAGAGAGCCAACCGGTCAAAGCCAATTTATTAGGAGTGAGAATAACCATGGATAACCTGTTCTGGATCGGCTTCGTCGGAGCCGCGCTCGCCCTGATTTTCGCCTACCTGCAGAAGTGCAAAGTTATGAAGTGCTCTGAGGGCGACGAGAAGATGGTCAAGATCGCTTCTTCGATCCGCGCCGGTGCCAACGCCTATCTGAAGCAGCAGTATTCTACTGTTGCAAAAGTATTTGCAGTCGTTTTTGTCATCCTGCTGATCATCGCCTTCGCATCCAAAGGCCAGATGCTCTCCAGAGTGACGCCGTTTGCGTTCCTGACCGGCGGTATCTGGTCGATGCTTGCCGGCCTGATCGGCATGAAGATCGCCACCGCTGCCAATGCACGTACGGCCAATGCCGCGCATGAGAGCCTGAACCACGGCCTGAACGTTGCTTTCTCTTCCGGCACGGTCATGGGCTTCACGGTCGTCGGCCTCGGCATTCTTGACATCACGCTCTGGTTCATCGGTCTGCGCTATATCGGCAAGATCACCGATCCCACTGTCCTCGCCAATATCATGGTCATGAACGGCATGGGCGCTTCCTTCATGGCACTGTTTGCCCGTGTTGGCGGCGGTATCTTCACCAAGGCTGCCGACGTGGGAGCCGACCTCGTGGGCAAGGTGGAGGCTAACATACCCGAGGACGACCCGCGCAACCCCGCCACCATCGCCGACAACGTGGGCGACAACGTGGGCGACGTGGCAGGTATGGGCGCCGACCTCTACGAGAGCTACTGCGGATCTATCCTGTCGACGGCTGCGCTCGGCGCAACGGCGTTCGCCATGAACGCAGACATGCAGCTGCGCGCCGTGATAGCACCGATGGTGATTGCGGCTATCGGCATCTTCCTCTCGCTCATCGGCATCTTCCTCGTGCGCACCAAGGAGGGCGCAACGATGAAGGAACTGCTCCACTCGCTCGGTCTGGGCACCAACGTGAGTGCGGCGCTCATAGCCGTTGCCACCTTTATTATATTATACCTGCTGGGCATAGAGAACTGGCTCGGACTCTCGTTCTCCGTAATAAGCGGACTCGTGGCAGGCGTCGTAATCGGCCAGGCTACCGAATACTACACCTCGCACAGCTACACACCGACGCAGAAGATTGCGGAGGCTTCGCAGACCGGTCCCGCAACGGTTATTATAAAAGGTATAGGAACGGGCATGATATCGACGATGATACCCGTAGTGACCATCTCGGTAGCCATCATGCTCAGCTATCTCTGCGCCAACGGCTTCGATATGTCGCTCTCGGCTAAGTCGATAAGCACCGGTCTCTACGGCATCGGCATCGCTGCCGTGGGCATGCTCTCGACACTCGGCATCACTCTCGCCACCGACGCCTACGGACCTATCGCCGACAACGCCGGCGGCAACGCAGAGATGAGCGGACTGGGCAAGGAAGTGCGCGAGCGCACCGACGCTCTCGACGCTCTCGGCAACACCACAGCGGCTACGGGCAAGGGCTTCGCCATCGGTTCGGCGGCGCTCACGGCGCTGGCTCTGCTGGCTTCGTACATAGAGGAGATAAAGATAGCGATGATACGCGCCGTGGAGAACGGCAAGCAGTATCTCGACGCAGCGGGCAACGTGTTCGACCCGACCAACGCAAGCACGATAGACTTCATAGAGTTCTTCCAGGTGAACCTCATCAATCCAAAGGTGCTCGTCGGAGCATTCCTCGGAGCAATGGCAGCCTTCCTGTTCTGCGGCCTCACGATGGGCGCAGTAGGTCGCGCTGCGGAGTCGATGGTGCAGGAGGTGCGCCGTCAGTTCCGCGAGATTAAGGGCATACTCGAAGGCAAGGCAACGCCCGACTACGGTCGTTGCGTGGAGATAAGCACACGCAGCGCACAGCGCGAGATGATTGTGCCGTCGCTCCTCGCCATCGTCATACCTATCGTCGTAGGCTTGGTGCTCGGCGTAGCCGGTGTGCTCGGTCTGCTCACGGGTGGCTTGGCGGCAGGCTTCACGCTCGCCGTGTTCATGTCAAACTCGGGCGGCGCATGGGACAACGCGAAGAAGATGATTGAGGAAGGCCACTTCGAAGGCAAGGGCAGCGACAACCACAAGGCCACTATCGTAGGCGACACCGTGGGCGATCCGTTCAAGGATACCTCAGGACCGTCGCTCAACATCCTCATCAAGCTCATGTCGATGGTGAGCATCGTGATAGCTGGTCTGACTATCGCCTTCCTGTAACGTAAGGGATTATTGGGCTAAAAAAGAAAGCCCCAGCAAATAAAAACGTTTGCCGGGGCTTTCTTTTTAACTAATAATGGGCATGAAACAAAATATTAATGCTTTTTTATTAACTTTCTCATTTATTTAGTTTAATTTTGCAAAACGAAAGGAAATAACAACCATCTAACTAAATTTTTGTGTAATATGAAAAAGTTCCTCCTTACTTTTGCTATGCTGATAGTAGCTGTCAGCTCGGCATTGGCACAGGTTACGACCTCTGCGTTATCAGGAAAAGTTTCGCTTCAGAGCAACGGCGAGTCGCTTATCGGCGCTGTTGTGCAGGCTGTGCATGAGCCTTCGGGCACACGCTACGCCACAGCGACTAACATCGACGGACGCTATACCATCCAGGGTATGCGTGTCGGCGGTCCGTACAAGGTGACTGTTAGCTACATCGGCTACACCAAGAAGAACATTACGGGCATCACGCTGCAGCTCGGTGAGACCTACAACCTCAACGTGAACATGAGCGAAGACCAGAACGAGCTGGGCGAGGTAGTAGTAAGCGCGAAGGGTTCGAAGTTCGCAGGCGAGAAGACCGGTGCAACAACCAACATCTCGCAGACACAGATGCAGAACATTCCGACCATCAACCGCAGCATCTCTGACATCGCACGCCTCTCGCCGTACGCTAACGGCATGAGCTTCGCAGGCGGTGACGGACGTTCTACAAACTTCACACTCGATGGTGCGAACCTCAACAACAACTTCGGTCTGACATCTAAGCTCCCGGGCGGCGGCAATCCTATCTCTATGGACGCCATCGACGAGGTGCAGGTAGTGGTTTCGCCGTACGACGTACGCCAGACCAACTTCATCGGCGGCGGCATCAACGCCGTTACAAAGTCGGGTACGAACACCTTCAAGGGTTCGGCATACATCTACTACAACAACGAGAACATGCACGGCAACCGCGTTGACGACGCCGACCTCGGCGAGCGCGGCAAGAACCGCACAACGACATACGGCTTCACCCTCGGCGGCCCGATCGTGAAGGACAAGCTCTTCTTCTTCGCCAACGCCGAATATACAAAGGTGCCGGGCGTAGCTAACCGCTGGGCTCCGTCTGATAACGGCAAGGCTGACATCGACAAGTACATCTCTCGTACAAAGAAGAGCGACCTCGACCGCGTCGCTCAGTTCCTTAAGGAGAAGTACGGCTACAACCCGGGTTCTTACACCAACTGGGGCGCCGACGAGCACAACCTCAAGTTGCTCGGCCGCATCGACTGGAACATCACCAACGACCACCATCTTGCAGTACGCTTCAACCACACAGCCAACAAGATGTGGAACGCGCCTAACGGCAACTCGTCTGACACGGGCTACCGTCTGCGCAACATGGACCGCCTCTCGCAGTACTCGATGGCGTTCTCAAACTCTATGTACTCAATGGATAACAATGTGACATCTGTAACTGCCGACCTCAACAGCCGCTTCGGCGAAAAGTTCGCCAACCAGTTGCTCTTCACATACACAGACATGAAGGACGGACGCGGTTCTGACTCTTCTATCTTCCCGTTCGTCGACATCATGAACGGCTACGAGACTCTCGCCGACGGCACCGTCAAGCAGGACCTCTCGCCGTATATGAGCTTCGGCTACGAGCTCTTCTCTTACAACAACCAGGTGAAGAACAAGGTGCTCAGCCTTACCGACAACTTCACATGGTATGCTGGCAACCACAAGGTGACAGCGGGCTTCAACTTCGAGCATCAGCTTGCTAACAACGCATACATGCGCGGCGGCACAGGCTACTACCGCTACCGCTCGCTCGACGACTTCCTCACCGGCGCTGCGCCTGAGACCGTGGGCCTCGCTTACGGCTACAACGGAGCTACAAGCCCTGCATCAGAGGTTAAGTTCAACCAGTATGGCATCTACCTGCAGGACGAGTGGAACGTGAACGACCGCCTGAAGCTCACCGGCGGTATCCGCTTCGATAACATCGCCTTCGACGACGACGACATCATGACCAACAACGCCATCAAGGCGCTCGACTTCGGCGGAAAGCACATCGACACCGGTATGTGGCCGAAGAGCAACATTCAGATTTCGCCGCGCGTAGGCTTCGTATGGGACGTGCTGGGCAACAAGAGCCTCAAGGTGCGTGGTGGTACTGGTCTGTTCGCAGGCCGTCTGCCGTTGGTATTCTTCACCAACATGCCGAGCAACTCGGGTATGATTCAGCAGAACCCGTTCAACGCTGTTACAAAGTACAACAGCGACGGCACAGTGCAGTCGTCTGACCCGCTGCTCAACAACTTCAAGGGCGGACTCGTAACCGACCGCGACAAGATTCGCGAACTGCTCGGTGCGCCGGCAAGCATCACTCCTGACGACGGCACTCTGGCAAGAACAATCGGCGGCGTAGACCGCAACTTCAAGATGCCGCAGGTATGGAAGTCGTCACTCGCTGTAGACTATCAGGTGCCGGTTAGCTTCCCGATGACACTCACAGCAGAGTTCATCTACACAAAGAAGATCACCGACGTGATGCTGAAGAACTACAACATCAAGGACGACACTTCTGAGTGGGAACACCTCAACGGAGCTGACAACCGCCTCGTTTATCCGAAGAACTTCACATACTACTCGAACATCAACGATGCGTGCGTGCTCACCAACACTCACAAGGGATACGGCTACACCTTCAACATCACAGCTACAGCCGAGCCGCTGAAGAACCTCAACGTGATGGCTGCCTACACACACACCGTGATGAAGGAGGTATCGGGTATGCCGGGTAGCAACGCTTCTTCTGCATGGTCGGGTCTGTACACCATCAACGGTCCTAACTTCTCTAAGGTGCAGAACTCACAGTACGTCATCCCAGACCGCATCATCGCTAACGTAAGCTACAAGTATGCCAAGGATCACTTCAGCCTCTTCTACACTGGCTACTCTCCGTCGGGCTACAGCTTCCTCTACAACGGCGATATCAACGGCGACCGCATCAAGAACGACTTGATGTACATACCGAGAAACGACTCTGAAATCAACTTCGTAAGCGACGCCGACCGCGAGGCATTCTGGAAGTTCGTAGAGCAGGACAAGTATCTGAAGAACCACAAGGGCGAGTACGCAGAGGCTTATAGCGCTCGCGCTCCGTTCATACACCGCTTCGACTTCCGTTGGGCACACGACTTCGACGTGAAGATAGGCAACACACGCAACCGCCTGCAGCTCAGCCTCGACATCATGAACGTAGGCAACCTCTTCAACTCGAAGTGGGGCGTAGCCAAGAACATGGGCAGCTGCAACAACGGCCAGATTCTGAAGGTGAACAAGGTGGAGAACAACACACCGGTGTTCAGCATGATGAAGGTGAACGGCGAGTATGCTACCAAGACCTGGAACTTCAACCACAACTATGACCAGTGCTGGAAGATGCAGATCGGTATCAAGTACACATTCAACTAATTCATAACAGACAGATATGAGAAGGATAATCATTGTCCTTTCGCTATTACTTTGTTCGCTGGCAAGCTCGCTTGCCGGCGAACATCGTATTGTGATAGTCTCTCTCGACGGTTGCCGCTGGGACTATCCGCAGATGTACCACACGCCGTTCCTCGACAAGCTCGGACATGACGGCGTGCAGGCTGTGATGCAGCCCTCGTTTCCCTCGTCTACCTTCCCCAACCACTACACGCTCGCCACTGGCCTCGTGCCCGACCACCACGGCATCATCGCCAACGTGTTCTACCACAAGGCTACCAACACCACCTTCGCTTTGGGCAAGAACCAGAACGACCCTGCCTACTGGGGCGGCGACCCGATATGGCTCACCGCAAAGCGTCAGGGCAAGCGCGTGGGCGTGGTCTACTGGCCTGGCTCCGACGTGGCTATCAAGGGCGAATATCCCGACTACTGGCACAGCTACGCCAAAAAGCCGCTGCTGACGTATGTGGAGCGCGTGGCGAAGATTGAGGAGATGCTGAAGATGCCTGCCGACAAGCGTCCGCAGCTCATCATGGCTTACTTCGACGAGCCCGACCACAGCGGACACGCCTTCGGACCGGAGAGTCCTGAGACGCGCAAGCAGGTGGAGGCGCTCGATGGTCTGCTCAACCAGCTCTGGAACGACATACAGCGCATGCCCGATGCTGCCGACATCGACCTTATCGTGACTGCCGATCACGGCATGGCGCGTCTCTCCAACGAGCGCATCATACGTCTCGACAAGGTGCTCGACAAGTCGTGGTACGAGCGTCTCGCGACGGGCTTCCCCACAATGGTGTTCGCCAAGAAGGGCTGCGAGGGCAAGATTCTGAAGGCGCTCAACGCCGTGCCTCACCTCAGGGCGTACCGCAAGGCTGAGGTGCCGGAATATCTGCACTTCGGCACGAACGAGAACATCGGCGACATCGTGGTGCTCAGCGACATCGGATTCGTCACGAGCGAGCACGACCGCACCATAGCCGGCGCGCACGGCTTCGACCCTACATACAGCGACATGCACGTGCTGTTCCGCGCCTGTGGTCCCGACTTCCGCAAGGGCTACACCCGCGAGTCTACCTTCCGCAACGTGAACGTCTACCCTCTCCTCGCCCATCTGCTCGGCATCACACCCTCGCCGTCGGACGGAAGTCTGGAGGAAGTGAAGGATATGCTTGCGGAGTAAAAAGATCGCTAAAAACCATTCACATTACTATGAAACATATCATAACATCATGCTTGATTGCGATAAGCGCAATGACCGCTTACGCTCAGCACACTCCAGTTTATCTGGACGAGACACAGCCAATGGAGCTGCGCATTGACGACGCCCTCTCGCGTATGACTCTTCAGGAAAAGATACGCGTCATACATGCACAGAGCAAATTCTCATCTGCCGGAATACCGCGATTGGGATTTCCCGACTTCTGGACAGACGACGGCCCTCACGGTGTGCGCCCTGACGTATTGTGGGACGAATGGGAGCAGGCAGGACAGACCAACGACTCATGCGTGGCGTTCCCTGCGTTGACCTGTCTCGCTGCCACATGGAACCCAGACCTCGCCACGCTCTACGGCAAGAGTCTTGGCGAAGAAGCCCTCTATCGTGGCAAGGACATGATTCTCGGACCGGGCGTCAACATCTATCGCACCCCGCTCGGCGGACGCAACTTCGAGTATATGGGCGAAGACCCTTACCTGGCGGCTACGATGGTGGTGCCTTACATACAGGGTTTGCAGTCGAACGGTGTTTCGGCATGCGTGAAGCATTACTGTCTGAACAATGACGAGGAATATCGTAACCAGGTGAACGTCGTAGTAAGCGACCGCGCTCTGCATGAGATCTATCTGCCGGCGTTCAAGGCTGCCGTGGAGCAAGGCAAGGTTTGGGCCATTATGGGTGCATACAACCTTTACAATAACGAGCACAACTGCCACAACCAGTACACGCTCAACCGCATACTGAAGGGCGAATGGGCGTTTGACGGCGTGGTAGTGAGCGACTGGGGCGGATGTCACGACACCGACCAGGCGGTGAAGAACGGGCTGGACATAGAGTTCGGAACATGGACCAACGGCCTTTCAGCAGGAACAAGCAACGCTTATGACAACTATTATCTTGCCACACCATATATCAATGGTATAAAGAGCGGCAAATACACCACCCGAGAACTCGATGACAAGGTGCGCCGCGTGCTGCGACTCTTCTTCCGCACGACGATGAACCGTCAGCGTCCGCACGGCTTCCTCTGTTCAGAATCGCACTACGAGGCTGCCCGCCAGATTGCTGACGAGGGCATCGTGCTACTACAGAACCGCAACAACGTGCTGCCTATCGACCGCAACAAGGCGAAGCGCATACTCGTTGTGGGCGAGAATGCCATCAAGATGATGACCGTCGGCGGCGGTTCGTCATCGCTGAAGGTGCAGCGCGAGACACTTCCACTCGACGGACTGCGAGCAAAACTTGGAGGTACGGCAGAGATTGACTATGCACGCGGATACGTCGGAGACGTGACGGGCGAATACAACGGAGTGGAAACGGGACAAAACCTGAAGGACGACCGCTCCGCCGACCAACTCATCGCTGAGGCTGTGGAGAAAGCAAAGGATGCCGACTATGTCATTATGGTGGGCGGACTGAACAAGTCGGACTATCAGGACTGCGAAGGACACGACCGTAAACAGTATGAGTTGCCATACGCGCAGAACCGACTCATCGAAGCACTTGCCAAGGTAACCGACCGCCTCATCTACGTAAACGTGTCGGGCAACGCCGTGGCAATGCCTTGGCGAAACAAGGTGGCAGCCATCGTACAGAGCTGGTTCATAGGTTCGGAAGCAGGCAACGCCATCGCCGACGTGCTAACAGGCGACGCCAATCCGAGCGGCAAGCTGCCGTTCACATGGTATGGAAGCCTCAACGACTGTGGCGCTCACGCTCTGAAAACATATCCTGGCACGTGGCGAACCACCGACGACAAGACAGTTGGTTTCGACAAGGTAATCGACGAAGAATATAAGGAAGGCATATATGTGGGCTACCGCTGGACGGAGAAGAAACACATCAAACCGACATTTGCTTTCGGACACGGACTGAGTTACACATCATTCAGCATCAGCGCCCTGCGACAGTCGGCAAAAGAGATGACTCGCGACGGCAAATTGACGTTCACCGTAACCGTCAAGAACACCGGCACAAAGCGTGGCGCAGAGACCGTACAGCTCTACATAAAGGACGTGAAAGCATCGGTAGACCGTCCTGTGAAGGAGCTGAAAGGCTTCAAGAAGGTATGGCTCAACCCCGGCGAACAGCAGGACGTAGACATCACCATCGACAATGCAGCTCTCTCTTTCTACGACGAAACGTCAAGTGCATGGAAATCGGAGAACGGCGTGTTTGAGGCTCTCATAGGAAACGCCTCTGACAACACACCATTAAAAGCACGCTTCACACTTAGATAAAACAGCGTGAGGCAGACAGATACGCCGCGCAACAAAGCAGAATCGTACAAATTCAAAACAAAAAAACATCATTTCACAAGAGGTATGACCACAATAGGCATACCTCTTTTTTTATTTTGCATAGTGTAAAACGACATCGGCAGAACATAACGACTATCGAACAACACAGAATAACAATATATTTTTAGCTCTTAAACGATGAGAGACATGAACTGCTTCTTAAAACGACGGTCATGATTAACGTCAAAGTATCTGTTAATTATACTCAACACTTTCAACTTTTCGGAAGAAAGTGTTGAGTATGCTTCACACTTTTATTATTTTTGCAAGAAACGTAAACACAAGAAATCTATATAATTATATAATAATGATAGAAAGCATCATAGTAGTAATAGTGGCAGCCATCATCATCGGCGTGGTGGCGTATTCTTACAGCAAGAGAATAGCAGACCTTAAGGATGTGCACAACAAGCAAATCGCCGAACTGAAAGAGGCGCACGAGAAGCAGATTGCTGAACTGAAAGAGGCGCAGACAGCACAGCTCGAACAGCTGAAGGCGGCGCAGACGGCGCAACTCGAGCAGGTGAAGGAGGGTCAACAGAAGCAGATAGAGGCACTCAGAGAGATGAACCGCGAGCAGGTGGAGAGTCAGATGAAGCTCATCCGCGAGCAGATGCAGACCACGTCGGAGGAGATTCTGAAGCGACGTCAGGACGAGCTGGGCGAGCGCAACAAGGAGCAGGTGTCGAAGATAATCGACCCGCTCACACAAAGCCTGAAGAGCATGCGCGAGGCGTTCGACAAATCGAAGGAACAGCAGAACGAAGCGCTCACGCGTCTCGATGCTACGATAAAGGTGAACATGGAGAAGAGTGCGGCGCTGGGCGAGACTGCCGACCGGCTGACACGTGCGCTCACCGGAGAGGTGAAGGTGCAGGGCAACTTCGGCGAGCTGAAGCTGAAGCAGCTGCTCGAAGACCTCGAGCTGAAGGAGGGCGAGCAGTTTGACACGCAGGAGACGCTGCGCGACAAGGCGGGCAAGCAGGCGAAGGGCGACGACGGACGCGGACTCATACCCGATTTCATCCTACACTTCCCGAACAACCGCCACGTGGTGGTCGACTCGAAGATGTCGCTCACCGACTACGAGCGCTACATGAACGCTGAGGACGGCACGCCCGAGAAGTCGGAATATCTGAAGGCACACGTAGCAAGCGTGCGTGCTCAGGTGAAGCGACTGGCGCGCAAGGAGTATACGAAGTATCTGCCCGAGGGCTACAACCGCCTCAACTTCGCCATCATGTACGTGCCTATAGAAGGCGCATTGAACCTTGCGCTGCTCAACGACACCACACTATGGCGCGAGGCTTACGACGAAGGCGTCATGATTCTCGGTCCGCAGACCATGTACATGAACCTTCGCGTGCTGGAGATGATGTGGACGCAGGTGCGCCAGCTGAAGAACCAGCAGGCGATGATAGACGCAGCGAACATCGTCGTGGAGCGTGTGCAGGACTTCGGCATGCGCTTCATCGACGTAGAGACGAGCATGAACAGCACGGTGGAGAAGATGGCTAAGCTGAAGGTGTCGACGGCGGAAAGCGGCAGAAGCATCATCACCGCAGCAAAGAGTCTGCTGAAGGCTGGAGCGAAGGAAAACAAGAAGAAGAAGTCGCTTGACGAAATGGACAATACGGTGTTCATCGAAAGCAACGAATAAAAAAAGTCCTCGAAAGTTGGCAACCAACTTTCGAGGACTTTTTTATATATTAGAGTGCGTCGATCACGCTGCAGATATCGCCGAAGATGCGTGGCAACTCGCCGAGTCCGTTGATGTGGTGGTGAATGCCTTCGCCCTTGTACCACTCGATAAGCGGAGCTGTCTGGTTGTGATAAACGTCGAGGCGCTTCTTGATAGTCTCAGCGTTGTCGTCAGAGCGTCCGCTCTCCTGACCGCGCTTGATAAGACGAGTCATCAGCTCGTCCTCCGGAACGTCGAGCTCAATCATGGCAGCCACCTTGTGTCCGCGCTCTGCGAGCATCTTCTTCAGAGCCTCAGCCTGCGGGATTGTGCGCGGGAAACCGTCGAAGATTACGCCCTTGTGCTCCTTGCCGAAGTTGTCATACACACTTGCGAGGATGTTGACCATCAACTCGTCTGGGATGAGCTGTCCGTTGTCGATAAAACCCTTGGCAGTCTTGCCAAGTTCTGTTCCGTTCTTGATCTCGTTGCGAAGAACGTCGCCTGTAGAGATGTGGTTGAAACCATACTTCTCAATCATCAGGTCGCTCTGAGTGCCCTTGCCTGAACCAGGAGCACCGAAAATTACGATGTTTTTCATCTGAATTTTTTATTATGTAATGTTATTGTTTACTCCTACTCCACCACTGTATAGATATCGCGCAGGTTGCGTCCCTGCTGGTCGTAGTCGAGTCCGTAGCCGAGGATGAAGTCGTTTGGTATCTCGATGGCTACATACTCTGTGTCGAGAGGCACCTTCAGACACTCCGGCTTGAGCAGCAGAGTACAAATGTGCACCGACTCCGGCTCCTTCTCCTTGAGTTGCTCGAGAAGAGTCTGCATAGTGAGTCCCGACTCGATGATGTCCTCAACGATGATCACGGTGCGGCCCTTGATATCATCGTTCAAACCGATGAGCTGCTTCACCTTTCCGGTAGACGCAGTGCCCTCGTACGACGACATCTTGACGAACGAAATCTCGCACGGCACGTTGATCATACGCATGAGGTCGGCAGCAAACACGAACGATCCGTTAAGCATGGCGAGCAACAACGGGTTCTTGCCTGCCATGTCCTTGTTGATACGATCGGCTACTACCTTTACTTTTTGAAGAATCTCAGCTTCGGGGATTGACACCTTGAAGGTCTTGTCCTTTATTTTTATCACGCTCATAGGGTACAATATTTATAATTAGGTGCAAAGTTACTGAAAGTCTTGCACATAAAAAAACTGCTTGCAGATTTTTTTTGTCGAGACGCATCGTTAAGTGTCAGAAAGTTAGTGCAAGTAGCTTAGCTATGACAAAAATTTGCGAGCATATTTTGTATTGTCTTCGGTTTGCAGTAACTTTGCACACATGAAACAAAATCAAGCATCTTTGAGCAGCAAGCAGTATGCTGTGCCGTTCATCCTCATCACCTCACTCTTCTTCATGTGGGGCTTTGCGCGCGCCATCCTCGACGTGCTCAACAAGCATTTCCAGAATGCGCTCGACATCAGCATCACACAGTCGGCACTGATTCAGGTGACCACTTATCTCGGCTACTTTCTCATGGCGATACCCGCCGGTCTGTTCATCAACCGTCAGGGCTACCGCCGCGGCGTGGTAAGCGGACTCCTGCTGTTCGGCTTAGGCTCGCTGGCGTTCATTCCCTGCTCAATGCTGGGCACGTTCTACGCCTATCTCGTGGCGCTGTTCATCATCGGTTGCGGACTCGTGTTCCTCGAGACGTCAGCCAATCCGTACGTAACGGAGCTCGGTCCGAAGGAGACAGCCACGTCGCGCCTTAACTTCTCTCAGTCGTTCAACGGCGTAGGCTCAATGTTCGCCACACTCGTCGTGGGAAGCTTCCTCTTCCAGGGCGCCGACGGCAGCGCAGGCGGCGACGCCGTGATACCTTACACCATAATGGGCGCGTTCGTGCTACTTATAGCCGTGGTTTTCGCACGAGTGAAACTGCCGGAGATAGTTCACGACAACGACAACGACACAAAGCAGGGCGCACACAACCTGAAGATGCTCTTCCGCAACCGCTGGTTCGTGTTCGGACTACTTGCGCTACTCGCATACGAGGTGGCGGAGATTTCGATAAACTCCTACTTCATCAACTTCGTGACAGGTCAGGGCTGGATGAAGGCAGCCACGGGCTCTACGATACTCACCATCGGTCTGGGCGTATTCATGCTGGCGCGCTTCATCGGTGCGGCTGTGATGAGCAACATTGCGGCAGAGAAGTATCTCGCCGTATGCGCTCTCGGCACCGTGATCTGCATCGCCGTTCTACTGCTCGACTTCGGTCGCGACGTGTCTGTTCTGGCGCTCATAGCCAACTATTTCTTCGAGGCTATCATGTTCCCGACCATCTTCGCCCTAACGCTGCGCGGACTCGGCGGACTCACCAAGAGCGCTTCGTCGATACTGATGATGACACCAGTAGGCGGCTGCGGTTTTCTTCTGATGGGCATCATCGCCGACTCTACCGACAACTTCACGCTGCCGTTCTTCATACCGCTCGCAGGCTTCGCCTTCGTGCTCGTATACGCTCTGCGCTATACCATGAAGCGTGCGGCTTAAGACATTCTGCAACTTGTCAGCTTGCCATTGATTCAAGCTGACAAGTTGCTACTATTTCGCCCCCAAACTCATAAAAACTTCATTTATATACAGCCGTACCTGCAAAAACTTGGTGCAGGTATGCCTTATTCTGCGATATTTTCCGTAACTTTGCAAGTTGTCAATCTATTGATTGATTGATAGTTGTCCTTTTTATTCATCTATAAAGCATAAATACAGACAATGGCAGAATCTAATTTCGTAGACTATGTAAAGATATATTGTCGCTCGGGCAAGGGCGGCAGAGGCTCTGTCTCTTATACACATCTGACGCTGCCGACGATCGCATAAGTGTAGATC
>ENA-OYXD01000882-OYXD01000882.1-human-gut-metagenome-genome-assembly--contig:-NODE-882-length-15057-cov-4.848953_pt1 | contig 15057 bp, 18 predicted proteins | sample MGYA00244818_ERZ653412 | MGnify/ENA primary metagenome ERZ653412 (study PRJEB26926, sample SAMN06165146) | human gut metagenome | biome: ENVO:00009003; feature: ENVO:2100002; material: ENVO:00002003...
AATGTAATTAGTTTTTATGCTATTAAAATTAGTTTACGAAAGGAAATACAAATATGTGTACAAGATTTGTGTATAATGGAAAAGAAACCATTGTTGGGTTCAATTTTGATATTGACCTTTCTGAATGGGAACATACTGTAATTGCCGAAAAAGACCGTTTTTTTATAGGGATAAAAATGTCCGATAATAAGTACCACTCTTTTCACGGAATCAATAGAAATGGGAATGTTGGCACATTGTTGTATGTACATGGAAATGACAATGCACAATTTTGCGGTAATGAATCATGCTATACAATAGCTGATTTGACAGAAAACTTTATAAAAGGCAATCTCTCTTTTGACGATTCATTGGAAATAGTGAAAAAAAAGAAAATTACTTATGCACCTGACACTACTATGCAGGCTATGTTTTCGGATAGAAATGGGCGTGTTCTCATTATTGAACCGGGGATTGGGTATCGCTTGGAAAAAGAAAAATATTCCTTAATAACAAATTACTCCATTTTAAAACCAGAATTGACTAATCCATATGTTTTATCTGGGGATAACAGATATGAAAAGGCAAAGGATTTACTGCAAGGATATGGAGAAAACTTCTCTATTTCCAACGCCTTTGATGTACTTAGGTCAGTACGTCAGGAAGGACTTTGGGCAACCAGAGTTTCTTTTATATATTCCGTTGCTAAACATAAGGTATATTATGTGTTGAACAATGATTTCAAAAATATTGCAGAGTATCAATTCTAATATCACTGCAATTATAAACAAAAGTGGAGGATTTACATTTCCCCCACTTCCTTAGATTTGACAATACCATCTGCAACGCTTTCCATAATAACAAGGTCAGCGTCTGTGAAATTGTCTATTTTGTTTTCTAACTGCCTACGTTTGGTGCTTTTCACCTGACTGCTGGCAGGCAAGAAAAACTCATCCACTGATACATTCAGCAGAGATACAAGGTCGTAAAGCACCTGTAAACTTGGGTGCTGCCCTTTATTCTCAATGTTGGTTAAATAGCGTGGGTCAATCTCAATCATTGCCCCCACCTGTTCACGGGTCAAACCCTGTTTTTTACGGGCTTCTTTTATGGCAAGCCCCAACGCCCTGAAATCATATTTATCTTCTTTTTTACGCATAATGCACCACCTCCATACATTTTACTGTTCCTGTTATAATAGTGACAGGTATAGAAAAACGTATTGTATAGTTGTACAGTTCCTATTATGCGTATCAAAGATAAAACTATGCTGCTGAAACGGAAATAAAAAAAACCGTTATTTGGCAGTACACTTTTCTTGCGTCAAAATCTCATAAATCTTTCCAGACGACGGTTTGACAAAAGCCGCCGTCTTTCTTTTTCCCAGAATATATGGAGGTTGTATTAAAGTCAGCTTTTTTTAGGCTCCGGCGGCTTACAGGAGGAAGCCGCTATGCAAAATATTTTCTTAAATATATCTACATTCGGTAAACCGTTAAAAAAAGCCATCTACCTACACTAGAAAAGTCTGACCCTCAATGTGGTTTTTCAGAATACATAGAAAGAACTATCAAAGCACACAAACAGAAATATCGTCTGTTTGCGTGCTTTTTTAGTTGGAAGAAAAAGTTTTTAAATTTTTCTTTTCAAAACGCAACTGCACCCCCTGTCCTGTCGGGACTAAGAGCGAAAAGGGGGAAAGAAGCAGAAATTCCTATCAACTCGCTCCCTTTCAAGGCTGGAAAGGGGGTGAGCAATGATGAAGCCATCTGAATTTCAGACAACCATAGAGAACCAGTTTGATTATATCTGTAAAGTCGCTATGGAGGATGAACGCAAAGACTATCTCAAAGCGTTGTCCAGACAGTGTAAACGGGAAACCCTGTTCTGTGATATGGACGATTACACCGTCAATCTGTTTTCTTCCGAAGACACCTATCCATCCCACTTCCATACTTTTGAAATGGATGGATTTACTGTCCGCATTGAAAACAGCCTGTTAGCCGAAGCATTAGAAAGTCTGGACGGAAAGAAACGTGACGTTATTCTGCGATATTATTTTCTTGGATTTGACGATACGGAAATCGCAAAAATTCTGGAAGTCAACCGTTCTACCATCCAGAGAAGAAGACACGCCGGACTGGAATTTATCAAAAAATTTATGGAGGACGAAGCATGACAGCAAAGCACCCTATGATTCCGTTTCCTGTGATTGTAAGAGCTACGGACGGCGATATTGAAGCAGTCAACCAGATTGTACGCCATTACAGCGGTTTTATTGCCAGCCGTTCCATGCGTCCCATGAAAGACGAATATGGAAATACCCACATGGTTGTAGATGAAACCCTACGCCGCCGGATGGAAACACGTCTGATTGCAAAGATTTTATCTTTTGAAATCAGGGAACCAAACTAGAAATAACGCTCGCCTGTGGAAGCGTGGACAACCCCATGCTTCCCAGACAGAGCTTGCCAGTCTATTAAAGTGCATTATCACCAGTGCATTTTAACAGGCTGACAAAGCCGGATTGTTCCTTGAAAAAGAAAGCGTCTAATCAACGCAGCATAAAGCAGCCGAATACGTTTCGATAGAAAGAGAGCCGTTGGGCTGGCACGCCGTAACCCACCAAAGGAGGGATGATACCGGATAGCGATTCCTGCCAGCGTTCCATAAGTAGCTTACCGCAGAGCTGCCGCCATGACCTTTCTATTGTGATAATGATACTTCCGTACAGCCTTAGTCCGTGTGATGATGTAGCACCGCTGGCAAAGGGTACGGCTGGATGAGAACCATGCAGGGGTGAGATTCCCATGAGCTTTAGTGAAAGCTGTTCGGCTTGCTTAGATACCATTTTGAATTAGAATTTTTCATTCAAAATCAAATAGCTATTTGCAGGAAATACAATCTTAATATTACTTTTGCCACAAAATCTGATATAATATAGACAGATATTGAGGGTTCCATATCTGGTCTATGGAAAGGAGGAACATGATTACAGTAACAAAAAAAGACTTAATAGAACTGGGTTATGGGACTTCATTCGCAGCAGACATCATAAGAGAAGCAAAAAAACTTATGATTTCAAAAGGGCATACCTACTATCAGTCACGCAAACTGGACAGGGTTCCCAGAGAAGCTGTGGAAGAATTGCTAGGGATTACTTTTACTGATAAATCAAACTGATTGTACTTCTTGCACATTTATGTAAGGAGTGAAATCATGGCAAAAGACCCTATTAAGAAAGCAGAAAACGGAACTTATTATTTTAGAGCAAACTTAGGTTTTCATCCGATTACCGGAAAACAGATTCAGAAATACAAAAGCGGATTCAAGACAAAAAAGGAAGCTAGAGAAGCATATTCAAAGCTTATGCTGACATCCACAGAGGAATTAACGGAAAAGAAACAGCAGCTATCCTTTCAACAGTTCATTGAAGAAACTTACCTGCCTTGGTATAAAACACAGGTAAAGGAAAGTACCTATCTGAACCGCCGTTCTACCATTCAGAAGCATTTTTCATACTTTTACAAAATGACGGTGGATGAGATAGAACCCATTAACGTCCAGAACTGGCAGCTTGAACTCGCAAAAGAATTTAGTCCAAACTATATCCGTATTGTACAGGGTATGCTCTCCATTGCCTTTGACAGAGCAGTTGTTCTCGGTCTTGCAAAGAAAAATCCGTCACGAATGATAGGAAACATCAAGAGCAAGAAAACAAAAGTGGATTTTTGGACACTGGATGAATTTCAAAAGGTAATTTCCCTGCTCTACAAGGGCGATTATTACGAACATTACCTTTTCATCTCATACTGGCTCCTGTTTATGACCGGAATGAGAATCGGAGAAGCCGCAGCCCTGCAATGGTCGGACATCAACTTTGAAACCGGACTTTTAAGTATAACAAAAACGCTGTACTATAAAACAATGGACGAATACAAATTTGTGGAGCCAAAGACACAAGCCAGTATTCGCACTATCTATATTGACACAGATACCATCAAAGAATTGAAAGCATGGCAGGAAGTACAGCAAAAGGTTTTAAAGGGCTGCGACCTTGTACTAAGCTACAATGGGATTCCCACCAGTAAGCACACCCTCCCACGGGCATTAGAAAAACTTGCTGGATTGTCAGGCGTACACCGTATCAAGATTCATGCACTCAGACATTCCCATGCTTCCCTGCTCATCAGTATGGGTGAAAATCCTTTATTGATTAAAGAACGTCTGGGGCATGAAAAGATACAGACTACGTTAGGAACCTATGGACATTTATATCCCAACACCAACGTGGAAGTTGCCAAAAAATTAACTGGTGTTCTCACTTATACTCCGGCAACAACCAGTGTTGCCGATTACACCAGCAATCAGCATACAGCAATCTATCACAGAGCAGTTGAATAAAAAAATGCAATCAAAATGCAATTCTAAAAGGAAAGAGCCTCAAAACCCTTGAAAATAAAGGCTTTGAAGCTCTGCTCCAACTATTCAAACTCGATCGTTGCCGGTGGTTTTCCTGTGCAATCATACATAACGCGATTGATGTGTTTTACTTCGTTTACAATTCTGCTCGTTGTTTTTCCGATGACATCCCACGGAATTTCTGCGCTTTCGGCTGTCATGAAATCGGTGGTGGTGACGGCGCGGAGGGCGATGGCGTAATCGTAGGTTCTTTCATCTCCCATGACTCCGACGGAGCGCATGTTGGTCAAGGCTGCGAAGTACTGGCCGATTTCGTGGGCGATTCCGGCTTTGTCGATTTCTTCGCGCCAGATCGCGTCGGCGTCCTGTACCATTTTGACTTTCTCGGCGGTTACTTCGCCGATGATACGGATGCCAAGGCCCGGACCCGGGAATGGCTGACGGAATACGAGGTATTCCGGGATGCCGAGCTCAAGGCCGGCTTTTCTTACTTCGTCTTTGAAGAGGTTGCGCAGCGGCTCGATGATTTCTTTGAAATCTACGTAGTCCGGCAGTCCTCCGACGTTATGATGGGATTTGATGACGGTGGATTCTCCGCCGACGCCGCTCTCTACAACGTCTGGGTAGATGGTTCCCTGTACCAGGAAGTCTACAGCACCAATTTTCTTTGCTTCTTCTTCGAAGACGCGGATGAACTCTTCGCCGATGATTTTACGTTTTCTCTCCGGCTCTTCTACGCCTTTTAATTTTGCATAGAAACGCTCCTGTGCGTTAACGCGGATGAAATTCAGGTCGTATGGGCCGTCCGGTCCGAAGACTGCTTCTACTTCATCGCCCTCGTTTTTACGCAGCAGGCCGTGATCTACGAATACGCAGGTCAGCTGGTTTCCGACTGCTTTGGAAAGCATAACAGCTGCTACGGAGGAATCGACTCCGCCGGACAGTGCGCAGAGGACTTTTCCGTCGCCTACTTTTTCGCGGATAGCTTTGATGGATTCTTCTACGAAGGAGTCCATGTGCCAGTCGCCGGCGCAGCGGCAGACATTGTATACAAAGTTGGAAAGCATTTTCTTTCCTTCTTTGGTGTGCAGAACTTCTGGATGAAACTGGGTTGCATAGAGGTTTTTCTCTACGTTTGCAACGGCTGCTACCGGACAGTCATCCGTATGGGCGATGATTTCGAATCCCGGAGCTGCTTTGGAGATGTAGTCGTTGTGGCTCATCCAGCAGATGGTTTTTTCGGATACGTTCTCAAACAGTGCGGAACTGGTATCTACAGTTACCTCAATTTTTCCATATTCTCTGACCGGTGCTACTTCTACTTTTCCGCCGAGCAGATGCATCATCAGCTGTGATCCGTAGCAGATGCCGAGGATCGGGATTCCAAGTTCAAAAATTTCTTTTGTATAAGTCGGGGAATCCGGCAGATATGCGCTGTTCGGGCCGCCGGTGAAGATAATACCTTTCGGCTGAATTTCTTTGATCTTTTCGATGTCTGTTTTGTAAGAATAAATCTCACAGTAAACGTTGCACTCACGTACACGTCTTGCAATTAACTGATTGTACTGACCGCCAAAATCAAGTACGATAACCGTTTCTCTTTTCAAGAACGTTCCCTCCTGTTTTTTCTTCTGTGCATGATGAACTACATGCGTTTTTTGGGTTTGATGCTAATTATAGTAAAGAAACCGTAAAATTTCAACCCCCGAAGTACAGGAATCGTGTTCTTTTCGCTGTACTTCGGAGGTTTTTCTTTTTTTTCGGGTCCTTATTCTCCGATGGTGATGGTGTAGCCTGCCTGGAAGGTTTCCCCGGCTTTCAGGTGCTGTTCGCCGTATTTGTCTTTTAATTCGCCGTCAAAGCCGACGTTGTCGCAGCGGCCGATCCATGGCTCGAGGCACACGAACGGGGCATCTGCTTTTGGCTTGGACCATACGCCGACGCTCGGGAAGCCTTTGCAGGTGAGAGTGACGTACGGTTTTCCATCCACTTCTACGCCGACGCGCTCGACCTGGGTATTGTCGAAGATCAGGGCGTCCTCGTCGAAAAGGGTTCTGGTGTACGGGATTCTGCCGTCCTGAAGTTTCAGTTTTCTCGGATGTGCGGCATCGACGCCTGCTGTTTCCGGGTCGATCAGGACGTATTCGAGTTCGGTCTCGGTGTGGTTTTCCAGGCCTTTGTTGAAGACGATGTCATACTGTTCCGGAATCATGAATGCAGGATGTCCGCCGACGGAGAAGTACATGTCATCATCACCGGTGTTTTCTACGTTCCAGGTTATGGTCAGGGTTCTGCCGGAGAGTTCCTGGGTTACGGTGAAGGCAAAATCGAACGGGTAGACTTTTTGGGTTTCTTCGGTCGATACCAGGCGGTGTACGGTTTTGTTTTCGGTGTTTTCGATGCACTCGAATTCGTTGTCGCGGGCGAAGCCATGCTGACCCATCGGGTATTTGACTCCTTTATGGGTGTAGAAGCCACCGTTTACTTTTCCGACGAACGGGAACAGGACCGGTGCGTGGCGGTTCCAGAAGGCCGGATCGCCGATCCAGACTGCCTCACGGTCTGCCGCTTTGTCATAGATGCTGCTAAGTTCTGCGCCGTGATCGCTGATCTGCACGCGCAGGTTTTCGTTTTCCATGGTTCTCATGTTTTGATATCCCCCTGTGTTATTTTTTATGGTTTATTCTGGATAGACGAGACGGGAATCATCAATTCCGTACAGGACTTCATCCAGGTATTTTTTGCCGAGGTAGTTGGCCATGGAGAGGTTCATGTCCAGGTAGTTTCCGCAGTCTTTCGGAGATGCGCCCGGAACTTCGCCTTTAAAATCGCGGATGAATTCATACATTTCGGTGACGAGCGGGACGATGTCTCTGGAGGTGTAGTCTCCTGCCAGCAGCAGGTAGAAACCGGTGCGGCAGCCCATTGGACCGAAGTATACGGTTTTGTCTTTCCACTGCTCATGGTTACGGAGGAAGGTGGCTCCGAGGTGCTCGATGGTGTGGACTTCAGCGGTGTTCATGACGGGCTCATCGTTTGGGGAGGTCATTCTCAGGTCGAAGGTGGTGATGATGCTGTCACCCACATGATCTTTTCTTGAAACGTAGACGCCTGGTTTAAGTTTGATATGGTCGATCGTAAAGCTTGCAATTTTTTCCATGACTGGTATTTTCCTTTCTTTCTGTCCTTTAATAGCTGCGGAGTTCATCATCGGTATCCGCAGTGTTTTCGATGGATTTGATGATGAGATCATAACTATAGGCATCGCTTACTTTTACAGTGACGCGGTCGCCGACTTTATGACCCAGAATGGCTTTTCCTAATGGCGAGTCGATACTGACGTATCCTTTGAGAGAATTACCACGAACGGTGGTGACAAGTTTGTAGGTTTCTGTCTCATCATCTTCTTCGATGTAAACCTGGACGGTATTGTTGATGCCGACTTCGTCGTCCTTTGAGGTATCTGAAATAACGTGAGCGGTTTTGATCATTTTTTCCAGATAGCGGATGCGGCTTTCGTTGCGGTTTTTGTCCTGTTTGGCAGCTTTGTATTCAAAGTTTTCGCTGAGATCGCCCTGGGCACGGGCTTCTTTTACAGCCTCGAGTTCTTTTGGACGGACAACCAGTTTGCGGTAGTCAATTTCTTCCTGCATTTTTTTAATATCGTTTTCGGTCAGTTTATCATACATGATTTTTCTACCTCTTTTCTTGTGAGGTTATTTTAGCACAGAATACGGTAAATTGGAAGTAGGAAGACAGCCACGGTAGAATCACTTTCTTACGCACCGGAACAGCAAATGTTCCGGTGCTGAATGAACTATAACGGTTCACTCAGCCGTGTTGCTTGGTTTTGAAGGCGGAATTCCTTTGTTGTCGCTGTTATTTGGCATTTTTCCACCTTCGGGATCGCTCATCGTTTTAACAGACCGGGTTCCGGCGGTGGTGATGATGTCCGTGAGGGTGATCTCTTCGTTGTCGGTACCGGCAGCCAGAGTATACGTTGCGCCCAGTTTCATTTCTGGGCAGGTCAAAACGATGCTGGCGTAGGCTTTTTCGGGTGTGACCGTGAAGAGGGCACTTCCATCGCTGTCTGTCAGTGTGATGGCAGTGTCAGCGGACTGGGTTTCCGTACAGTAATAGGTGATAACGGGCTGGGTGGAAGCTTCGTCGAAGCTTTCCGTCATGCCGGCACTGCCGATAGCAGCTAAGGTTCCGCCGGTCACAATTGCACTTCCGTCGTAATCGAGGGCACTGTCACCATCGCTGGTCGGCCCGTACACGATCGTGGTTCCGCCGGTCACGAGAAGACCGCCGTTGGAATCAAGACCATCACCATCGGCAGATACGGTCAGGGTTCCGCCGGTAATTTTAATGTAAAGCTCAGAGTTTCCCCCGCCGCCAGGGCCTCCCTGCATCATCTGTGGAGCATCGCCGTCAGAAGGAGCATCCCCCGGATCGAAGTCCTGCGGCGCATTTCCGCCAGACGGAGCGTTCTCCGGATCGAAGTCCTGCGATGGCTGCATATCGCTGCCGTTTTCTGTATCAGGCGGCATTTGCGGAGGTTCCTTTCCGTCTGCCGCACCGGATATGCTGCTATCATCACCGGAGTTTACGGCAGCACTGCTATCGTTGTTTGCGCTTGCGGCATTGCTGTCATCGTCACCGGAACCGGCAGCATTGGCGCCATCGTCGCTGGCATTTACGGTAATGTCACCACCATTGACCACAACGCGTTTTCCTTCCAGTCCTTCGTAGCTTTTTTCAACAAGGATCGTTCCGCCATGAATGACGGTGTCGAGATCCGCATGGAAACCGTCATCACCGGAGTTTACGGTGATGGTTCCGTCATCGACAACAATGCTGCCGGTTGCATGGAAGCCGTCCTGTTCCGCCTCGATCGTAAAAATCCCACCGGCAATATAGATATTTCCAAGCTCTGCGTCATCCGTATTCTTCGCTTTGACCGCACTGTTTGCAGCATCAATATCAAAGCTTCCGTTCAGAATTTTAATCTGATCTTTGGCTGTGATCCCGTTGTCCGCAGCGGCGATTTTGTAGGTTCCGCCGGTAATCACAAGGTCATCTTTGGATACAATCCCGTGCTTGTAGTCTGCCTCGATGGTCAGACTTCCTGTCCCGTTGCAGACAAGATTTGATTTGGAGAAGATAACGCTGTCTACCGTGTTGTCGTCAATCTGAGTGTACTCGTTTCCATCGCCAAGCGTGTTGCTGCTGTTTTCAGCAAGCGTGATGAAAACTTTGTCCGCTTCGCGAACGTAGATGGCAGCATTCGTCTCACAGTTGATATGGACTCCATCGAGTACGATCTGAACCTTGTCGGAATCGGATGCGTTTACGATAATCTGGCCATCCTCAAGTGTTCCTCTTACGATGTAAACGCCTTCTTCCGTGATGGTAATTGTGCTGCCGTCTGCTTTGGCTCCGCTGCCGGAGACGGTAGCTGTCGTCTTATTAAGTGTAATTTTTACGGCTTCTGATGCTTTATAGCTTCCGCTCTTCTCACGGTCTGTGAATTCGGTGTCGATAGTGGATTCGGTCAGTTCCAGGTCAAAATTAATATCGGAAGCACTTTCCATTGCATTTTCCGAATCTGTGCTCTCTGATGTGGTATCCGCGTTGTCGGCAGATGTTTCGCCGGTTGACTCTGTACGGGCAGATTCGGCATTCACAGAGCTGGAAGATGTCACTGCTGTGCCGCATCCGCCGAAGGCCAGCGATGATGCAAGAAGCAGGCTGACGACTGCGCCGGTCTCTTTTTTTCTGTTTTTTTTCTTTCTGTTTCGATTCATTATAATTCCTCCCTTCCAGTCTGCGCACGACTGCACAGGATTTCAAGGTTTCCGTTTCTGCAGCGGAGCTGGTCAATCATGTTTTTCTCTTCGCCTTCCTCGCGGAATACGATGCGATACTCCAGCTTGAAAAGACTTCCCATATTCGTGGTTTTTACCTGTACAAGCTCGCAACGGGTCAGATACCTGGCAAAGATATCGTCAAAAACACTGGTATAATCAAGGGACTCCGGTTCCAAGATTTCCATTGACGAGCATGATCACCCTCTGTACGATCACAGGCATCAGAACAAGCGTGACAGCAAAGCTTTTGGTGCATTCACTTTTGTACCTGTAAACAGCAGCGATCAACAGTCCCAGAATCAGAGACACTGCTGTGCAGGCAAGGAACTGACCAAAGGTGAAGGCGGCGGTTGTTTCTGTAAAAACGGAACTGAATATTGTGTTAAGCATAGCAAATTCCTCCCAGAATTTTTTTATTTTCTTGTCTATTCAGAGCCCCATCTCGATTCCGCTTACGCTACATCGCGATGTTGCTTCTCGCCATATGAAGTTCCAGAAAAACCGCTCATTCATGCAAGCATGATTCGCGATTTTTCTTCTATTTTGCATGGCTCTGAATAGTTACATTTTCTTTTTTTGTGAAGCAGATTATGTTTGAAAAAGGCTTTTCGCAAGCTGTGAGTCCACCCACTGCTTCTTGCTTTTCGCAATGGCCGCAGAGGACTTACCTGATTCAGCTAACGGAATGCTGTTTTTGATACGGTTTGCCGGATATCTGTGAATGGTATGAAAGCTTTTTCTTTTTCTTCTGATTCTTTCTGATTTTCGATCTGATAGGCAAAGCTGTATTTAGAAAATGATGCCGGATAGATTGCAAGATCATCCAGAATTTTGCTGAACCATAGGGGCACAGCACCTGGTGTTTTCACCTCCATGAGATACCAGCCTGGTTCTAAAAGCCTGGTTCCTTCCGTTGGACCGTCAGGACACAGATTGTCGGTACGCCATCGGATATTGGTGTCGAAGGTAACACGAAAGTTCCTGTCTTCCGTGCCGAAGCAGGCGATGCGGTCGTAGGCGATGTACATAGCGGGAGCAAGCCCCCGGTAGTAGTTGCGAAACCAAGTGATTTCGTGGAGAATCTGGCTGTCGAAGCCCGGTTCTGATTTTCCCGCAAGATAGGGAACCGCTTCTGATAATATCATGCGCTCGCGGCGTTTGTAGACGATTCCTTCATATTTTTTCTTTAGTTCTACGTATATGGGGCTGGTCTCTTTGGCCGGACCATAACTGCGGAGTCGCAGTTTTTCTTTGTAGACGGTTTTTTCCAGCGAACGGCGTATGAGCTGGTGATCCGGGGTATCGTAATAGAGGCTGCAGATGGTATCAAGGCCGTATTCATCCATCTGCAGATGACCCGGAAGGCTCTTGCGAAGCTTGCGGGCCATGATCGGGGAAAGCATGTATTTTGTTTCATACCGTTGGAAGGTCATGGGAATCTGTTGGCTTTGCATCATAATCGATTAATCCTTTCGTTTGATTTACTTCCGGAAATGTTTTTTACATTTTTAAGTATAATGAGGAAACTTTAAAGGAACCTTAAAGAATGGACGGAAAATGTGAAAGCTTTGTGAAAAGACGGACCTCTGTAATCCGGATCGCTTTTTGAATACCATATAAAAAAAGAAAGAGCCGTTTCCGGACAAATTCGTTGGAAGCGGATTTGTTCGGAACGGACTCTTGTAGCCGATATGCAAAGTCATGAAACATATAAAATAGGAAAAGCGTCAAAAATCATCTTGGCCAGCGCTCTTTTCTGGACATGAGTGGCGCGAATGGTACATGAGGATGCGTCTGGTACCAGTAAGCTGTGGTAGCAACATCATCCTGACGTTCAAAGAGACCTCCATGACTGACGCCAATCTGCTGAAGGGTTACCTTAAGATCCTTCTCAAAAAGGATAGGATCAAGAAGGTGCCAGCGGTAGAAGCTGCGCTGTGGCATCTGATCATCATTGTGGTAATCATTATGAAGGAAGGTATCGTGGCTAGAGTAGTAAGGATAGCCAAGATACGGAGTACAGTACTGATTTTCAACGGTTTGGCCATTTTGCTGTGTTGCAAAGCTCCAGGCACCGCCGAAATAATCTTCTGTTCCGGTTCCGCAGATGGTTGGATAATCCTTGTCTCCATCGATGTAGAATTTCATCTCACCTTCTCCGTACCAGTAGCGTTCGAGGCTGGTCAGTGCAAGATAAGTTCCAACGTACTGGCCTTTCCCTTTGATGTTGTCGAGGACAACGTAGTCTTTTGCCTTTTCCGTGATGCGCTGACGACGCCACTGGGCATGGAAATAGGCAGCATCTTCCGGAACCGTTGTCAGGCAATAGTCGATCTGATAAAAGAAGGCCGGAATCGGCTCATCACACTGATTTTCAATGGTAATACGGGCGTTTTTACGGAACGGCATCGGGAAATAGCTGTTGAAACCACGGGTCGGATTGACAGCAATCGGGACGGAATTTACCTGATAGGAAACACCGAAACCGCAGCAGAAGAAATCGCCAAGCGGACATTCCACGGATGGGAATTCTTCATCGTCCCAGTACATGCGGAGAACAAGATCCCGCAGAACATAGCGGTTGCGTTCACTGGTACGGTCTGTGACGGTGATCCAGATGTGCTGAATGATGCCTTCTCCCTGGATCTCACCAAGTATTACGGTCTCTCCTGCTTCTATTTTCGGGATGCACGGGGAACCTTTTCTGGACGGACCAAGATCGCTGGATGCCATGCCGCCTTTTCCTTTTTCTCCATTCCGATTTTCCCAGTTAATAGAACGGGACTGTCCGCTTTTCAGCTGGAAAATGTTTTGTAAACCACAATCAAACATCATATATTCCTCCTTTTGTTTTCTTTTGTTTTCTTTTGTTTTTTCTCTCTTGGAAGCTTTTGATTTCTGCTTTTTTGTGTGTCTGCCTTTCCTACCCTGCCGTCATTTTTCCGGAATTTTGTTTCTTTCATCCTTTTGCCGGAAAGACTGCTTTAAAACAGATGCCATCTCGTGTCCGCTCTGCGGTGATTTTTCCCTTATGTGCCTTTACAATTGCAGCTGCCACGAAAAGGCCGATTCCATAGCCGCCGCTTTCCCTGGCCCGCGACGCATCCGCACGGTAGAAGCGGTCAAAGAGGCGGTTGAGATCACCTTCCGGCATGGTATCGCAGGTATTCTGCACCGAAAATTCTGCTTTTTTGCCGTTTTTTCGCCAGAAAATGTGGATTTTTCCACCCTCCGGAGTGTATTTAACGGCGTTATCCACAAGAAGAGAAACGAGCTGGTGGATTCTTGCGGCATCCCCTTCCATATGGAGTTCTTCTGCAATATCGCTCTGCAGCGCGATCCTGCCCGGATGTTTTTTGAATTTACAGGAAAATTCAAAAAACATCCGACCGGCACTTTTGCATGGGTGCTCGCAGCCGGATGTTCGGTTTGCATTCATTTTCTTTTTTTCTCTGCCCGTCTCCGCAGCAGCTCTTTTGCGCCTGCGTACAACAGAAAATATACCGTCAGAATCATAACAACTACAATCCTGTTATCTTTCAGGCTGAAAAAAGAGGTCACATTGACTGCCGCCAGAAACAGCAGCAGTGACACACTGAGATCAATTTTTTCTTTTCTGTCGGCCAGCACCATTCCCGCGGCCGCCAGAACCAGAAGAACGGCAATTCTTGCAATCAGATTTGCCATTTTGACGCCTCCTTACTGTTTCCGGAAGGTAATTTCCCCGGTTTTATCATCCATACCATCGACGATGGCAAGAGATTCCAGATGAATGCCGCGGTCACGCAGCAGCTGTCCGCCTATCTGGAAACCTTTTTCGATGACAACGCCTGCTCCTACGAGCTCTGCACCGGAATCCTGTACCAAGGTTGCCAGTCCTTCCAGCGCTTTTCCGTTTGCCAGGAAATCATCGATCAGGAGAACTTTGTCTCCTTTTCCCAGAAATTCTTTGGAAACAATGATATCATAAACTCTTCCATGGGTGAAAGATTCTACTTTTGTGGTATAAACATCGCCGGCGATATTTTTGGTCTGTGTTTTCTTTGCAAACACAACCGGAACATTAAAAATTTCAGCCACAACACAGGCAATTCCGATTCCAGATGCCTCGATGGTCAGGATTTTCGTGATCTCCTCTCCCGCAAAACGACGCTGAAACTCTTTTCCGATTTCCCGGAACAGATTGACGTCCATCTGATGATTTAAAAAGCTGTCCACCTTCAGGACATTTCCCTCGCGTACTTTTCCGTCTTTGCGGATTCTGTCTTCCAATAACTGCATTTTTTTGAAGCCTCCCGAATTTTTATTATACCCATTGTACTTACTTCTCACTGGAAATGCAAGTCCAAATCCATCAAATTTCGCACTGTCTCAAATTTTATTCATGGCAGCCGCCGGCGTCTCTGCAGCAGAGATCCTCTTTCCGGTCCAGATCCTTTAATTCCCACGCGGCTTCGACCAGGAACGGAATTACCGATTCCCAGTGCCGTTTCAGCACCTTTTTCCCGCCGCGGTCGCCGGAAAGTTCTTTTAGTTCTGAAAAATAAGGTTTTGAGAACCACGCCGGATTACCGCTCTCGCCGCCGCAGAAAACGCAGCCAAGTGGAGCCTTCTGCATCTCCATGGATTCCAGAAAGCGCTCCGCCGTCTCTTCCTTCAGGTATGGCTGATCCGCCACAAAACACGCACAGGCATCGGCATTTTGCTTCTCCGCCGCCTCGATTCCCGCGCGGATTGTATAGGCTGTCTCTTATACACATCTGACGCTGCCGACGATCGCATA
>ENA-OYXD01000883-OYXD01000883.1-human-gut-metagenome-genome-assembly--contig:-NODE-883-length-15048-cov-4.112519_pt1 | contig 15048 bp, 16 predicted proteins | sample MGYA00244818_ERZ653412 | MGnify/ENA primary metagenome ERZ653412 (study PRJEB26926, sample SAMN06165146) | human gut metagenome | biome: ENVO:00009003; feature: ENVO:2100002; material: ENVO:00002003...
CTCATGATTTTACAAATAACGGTAATTTTATTGGTCATGTGGTTGAAGGTCAGAATATGATACGTGATGCATGTAAAGATATTGATGGGTTCCCAGATGCTAAGCGTGATGTTGTCTGCCATTGTATTTTAGCACATCATGGTGAATTAGAATTTGGCTCACCTGTCAAGCCATCATTGATTGAGGCATTTATCGTAAATGCCTGTGATCAGATTGACGCAAAGTCAGAGATTTTTGCAAAGCATCTTAATGACAACGAAGCACAATTACAGAAATCTGGCTTCACATCAAAGAGCTCTTTGCTTGGTGTACATATCACTGATTCAAGACTGTATTGATTGTTTGCAGTAAGCACGTGTTTGCTACAAACAAAAAAGTGCAGATAGTGAGGTGATAAAATGAATAATTTAGCAGAAGAATTGGTTAGTGTGTTTGATTCTTTGCTCACCGATCATTTTGGTGCAGCATTAGATGATAATGCAATTGCAGATCTTATCTTGCAAATTTCAAGTGTATGGCAAACCTTATCGGTTGATTCTTTGACAGAGATTCTTGCCGAGTATGGTTTGGATGATCTTACGTACGATGATGTATTTGCATTTCATGAAGATCTCAATGACAAAATAACCTTTTCAGATTTGGAGGAATAATGTTCACTTATAAATTCCTTGGGAGTGGCGGCGTATGCCCACTCCCAAACAGAGATTTAACAGCATTGTATGTTCAGAATCAGGGAACATCATTGTTAATTGATTGCGGAGAAAATACACAGGTTGCTGCAAAACGCAGTGATGTAAGCTTGTTCAATATTTCAGCTATTCTTCTTACGCATTTACATGCAGATCACATTTTAGGCTTACCGGGCTTATTTTCATCATTTGCTCAGGGAAACCGAACAAAGCCACTGGTGATTTATGGACCTACAGGAACAATACCGGCGGTATCTGCCTGCTTGAAACTTGTTTCGCAGATCACATTTAGTGTTTTGCCAATTGAAATAAAGGCAAAGGAAACAATTAGTTTTCCTGATATGAATGTTTCTGTCATTCCTTTGCAACATAGTATTACATGTTATGGATATGCAATTACTGTGGATAGACAACCTGCTTATAATGCAAATGTTGTTGAACAAAAAGGCTTAACATCAGAAATTGTATCTTTGCTTCAGAAAGGGTATGTAATAGAACGTAGTAATGAATATATTGATATTCAAACATTGTTTGGTGATATTCGTGATACTTTTAAGCTAGTGTATGCAACTGATACAGGCTACTGTAATGCACTTGTCAACGGATGCACAGATGCCAATGTTGCAATTCTTGATGCCAGCTATGGTGATGCTTCATTGATTCCAAAGGATAATTCAAAAATATCCAAAAAGCCTGCAGATATTCACATGACATTTTCTCAGGCTGCAACAGTTGCTTCAAGGGCAAATGTTAAGAATTTAATTCTGACGCATTTCACACCAACAATGCCTGATCCAGATAACTACTTATTTAATGCAACTAAAATTTTCCCAAATAGTGTCTGTGCTTACACTGGACTGGGACTTGATGATGACTATGCATCAAACAGTAATGACAATGATTTAGTCATTCGTATATCTGCAGTGACAATGAATCGTTTTTTGAAAGATTCATTTGGAGTTATTGTCACACGACTGATAGCCAAGTTTGAAAATAATGTATGCTGTTTACAGGATACAAATGGTACATGTGTTAGAGTCCAGATTATTAAGACAAATTATTTGCTTAATAATTCATTTTGTTCTTATGATACTGCCATTGAAAATCGCAAGGATGCAAAATCATTGCTCGTGGTTAGGATGCTACGTTTGTGCAGCATGGCTAAGAAAGGTGGTTCAAATGCGAAACGGAGATAATATTCATATTAGAACTGGACGTAGTTATGGTGGTATTTTACATAATTCACGAAATGAATCACAAAATGCGTATAATGATGCTTATTATGATACTGGCACAACATTTGATCGATTTGGTAATAGATTGAATAGAACTAATTTGTATAATGATCAGTATCAGACAAGAGAGCCCAATTATAGACAGCAACCATACACTAGACAGGGATTTGTTAATAGAGGAGTTTATAGAGAGCCTGTACAAAATGGTTATTCTGATCCAGAAATAGATAGAAGATATGCGGCACATGGGTATTCTGATCAAGAAATGGCAGAAGCACAACGTATGGAAACAGTTAAGGAGTTTAAATACAACAGCGCAACATTAAGTGGCACATATCACAATTTAGACAATCCTAAAGAAGATGTTCGTAATTTTCCGGAGGGAGGCCAGAATGAAGAATAAGCTAGTCGCAGCTTTAGTGCTTTCGGCAGTTTTTGTCAGAACTTCTATGGCTGCTTACACTGTACAAAATGTTGTGAATGCTCAGGTTATTGAGAATGACTTACATCCTTCTGAAGGTACACCAACGTTATTTAAAGCAAAAACTCCTGTGTATTCAAATAAAAAGTTGACGGGCAAGCCACATGCTTATATTAAAGCTGGCACAGTTGTGCGTTCTCAGAGTAAAACATCTATGATTTATAATGGCCTACTTGTGTATTTTAACTCAAAGAATACAATATACGGTGATGATTTAACTGAGTATGCTTCTAATCATGCTTCAGAATTCGATAAATTAGTTTCCACAAACAAATCAACAAAACTGTATTCATCGAAGACTTATAAGCCATGCGCAACTGTTTGTGTGGATACTTCATTTTTAATTACTGGTGAGGATTCAGATTTTTATACAGTAAGTTATGATGATCACAGTGCTCTGATTTATAAAAAGGATGCTGATGAGCAGATTTATGTCAAGGTTGCTTCTTATAATGATGTCAAGGAATCACTTAGTAAAATTTATGCTGATTTACAAAAGCTTGCAGATTCATTAAACCTTGATGATTCAGGCGTATTAATGAATTTTTCCTCTGAAGCAGGTTCCGAGATTGTTGAGTATGCTAAGCAGTTTGTTGGTAATCCTTATGTTTGGGGTGGCACCAGTTTAACAGATGGTTGCGACTGTTCAGGATTTGTTCAACAGATTTATGCACATTATGGTATTACATTACCAAGATGTTCTGCAGATCAGTCACTAACCGGAACACAGGTTTCCGTAGAGGAGTTGCAGCCAGGTGATCTTTTGTATTTTTACAGAGGTTCTCGCATAGGTCATGTTGAGATGTATGCAGGTAATGGAATGGTTGTTCATGCCAAGGGCTCTAAGTACGGCATTGTCTATGAACAGCTTCACGAAAAACCTGCAGTTTGCAGACGATATTTGGAGGATAAAGAAATTGAGAAATAAATATGTAAAATGGTTTATTAAGCATAAAGTGGCTGTACTTGGTGCAGTCGCTTGCCTTCTTGTGTGCAGTTTAGGTTTTTCTATTTATAAATACAAAACTGATATGGAAACATTAAAAACTGCCGATCAACAGCAGATTCAAACGTTGCAGGAGCAGGCTTCCTCAAAAAGCCGCACAGGGTATGTTGCCACAACAGATATAAAGCAGGGTGATATTCTACAGGACGGAGTAAACGTAACTGCTGGGTCATTTGCTTCAGATGCAGACCAAACAACTTTTGCTGATTCAAGTTGCATCAACAAGCAAGCTGTTGTTTCTATTCCATCTGGTAGCCCAATTACAAATAATGTTGTTGCTACAGTAATGGATAAGCAGCTGAATGAGCGTGAGTGCACTTTTGTTAACCTAAGCGCAAATTTAAAGGAAGGGGATTTTGTTGATATTAGAATTCTTTTCCCGAATGGTGAGGATCCAATTGTTGTTTCTAAAGTGAGTATTCAGAAACCAGTAGTTGTATCCAACCTTTGTTACTTATGGCTTACAGCTGATCAGATCTCTAATCTTGATGCAGCTGCAGTCGATGCCAATTTGCATGGCGCTATTATTTATACAACTAAGTATATTGAGCCTGAAGTGCAGCCTGCTAATGTTGTAAACTATCAGCCTAATGCAGCCGTTATTGATTTAATGAAATCTGACCCTAACATTATTCAGGAATCCATTAGTTCCCTTAGCGTTTCTGCTCGTCAGGGCTTGGAAGACAGATTAAAAGCTTTTGAAAAAGCTTACCCAGATTTCAAACTTAATTTGAAAAATAGTGATGATGTTGATGAAGCACTCAAGAATATTGGCAATGCTAATAATGCAGGAAGCTCATCTGGGTCCACAGATTCTTCTGGAACTACTAGTCAGCCATCAACACAGAGTTCTACAAATACATCTGATTCCGGGTCTGATGCAACAGATGCAGCCGGATCAAATTCAACAAGTTCTAATGACACTACAGTTACATATGGGAATTAGGAGGTAGCGTATGAACACAAAAGTTTTTGGTTTTGTAGGTGTTGAATGCTACGATATTATTTATTACACAGCCAAGGTTGCTACCAACCTTGGCTTTAAATGTATTATGGTAGATTTGGCTAAAGATGGCGCTTTATCTTATCTTTATCAGGGTACATTTTCTGCTGGTGAGGTTGTGAATGTTAATGATATTGATTTAATTAAAGGACCATTGGAGGCTGGAAGTCTCGCAGGATACGATTATGTTTTTATTTCTTATGAGCGTACTCCATTACCTTTAGAGCTGTGCCATGAATTATACTTTGCCGCAACATTTCAACGCAATGATATTTATTGGCTTAAGAATTTAAAAGTGCCAGATGTTGCCAGATTTCTCATTGTACGAGATCGTGCAGCTAGCTCAATGAGTTATAAGTATATTCTTAAAGAACTTCCGAATTTGGAGATTTCAGAGGATGATATTTATGCTTTGGAGGACACTGATGATGATATTGCTGCAAAAATTTATTTGCAGCATTCGATGAAAACAAAACTCAGTAGGCTCTCTACAAGTATTAGAGATCTTGTTGAGCATCTGCTTGATATTGATTCAGATAAGAAACAATTAAATGCTGCTTGGACAGCTTTAAAGAAAGGATAGAATAAATGCATATTGTTTTTTGGTCTTGTATGCCTGGGCATGCTGCTGTATCTAGCAGCATGCTTTCTATTGCTTGTGATTGCGCAGGGTATCAGAAGTCCTTTACTGGAATTTTGCAGACACAGTATAAGAAGAATAATCTTCAGTACCCATTTTTCAAATTAGCTGATAAGGAGAACGTCGAGCAATACAACAGCGTAGGAATGGATTCTTTAATTCGTGCTGTGCGCGGTGGTTCAATTTCTGGTGGAATTGAAACAGCCGCTGTTTCATTCTTCGATGCTAAATTGTCACTTTATACACAGTCAACAAATTATGACGGTAAAGCTTACTACAATAATTTACTTCAAAGTATTCCACTGCTTGTTAAATCGTTAGACACAACTTTTGATCTTTCGCTCATTGATACAGCAGGTGGCAATGATCCGGTGTCTATGGCTATGCTAGAGAAAGCCGATTTGATTGTAGTTTGCTTACCGCAAGAAGATTGGATTTTAAATTATCAGTTTGCTAAATACAAATTTGATGCTTCTAAGGTGTTCTACCTCTTTGGTAATTATGATCCAAGATCTGTAATAACTATTAAATCTCTGATGAAATCCAAACGTTTTAAAGGCAAATTTAATTCAAAGAATTGTGCGTACATTATGCACGATATTGACTTTGCTAATTCCTTAAGTACAAGTTCCTTAGAGAAGTTCTTTGTCAAGGGAATGGAATGCGATAGCTCAAATCCTAATTATGCATACTTCAACAGTGTACATAATGCTACTCGCAAACTGCTTACGTTTGCTGGTATGACTCCAAGAAAGTAGGTGTAAATATGCATTTTCAAGATTTGGTGGCTATAATCGGTATCTCAGCTGCAGCTGGTGTTGCTTCGTATATGAAGTTTTTCAGAAAATACAAATTTACTACAGAAGGCTTAGATCCAGCAAAGCAGTTTACAGTTGAGTTTTTAACTGAAGGTGTACGTGATACTTTCGATGCAATTCTTAATACGGATTACACCGAATTAAATCTTAATAAGGAGGAAACTGAGAAAAATATTCGAAGTAAGGATATTCTCAGGCATTCTTTAAAGGTGTGTACGCACGGTAACACTGGTGCAAAGATGTTCGTAGTTGATTACATTAGTGATCTACTACAGCGTAAATTTGGGGTGACAGAAGAAACTATAAATTATGCAATTCCGTTTGATCGACCAGATGAATTGACAGCAGAGTATAAGTTGAAGATTTTGCTTCATATTTACAAGAAAAAATTTGATATGAATGCAATTAAAGAACTGATTCTACGGAATAACCTTGATCGTCCTTTAGGTGAAGGGTCTGAAACTTATTATGAAATCTCATGCGCTGATATAGATTTGGTGTTTAGACGTCATTTGAAAGTTTATCAGGCTCTTACCTTTTCTGATAAAGTTGCTATTCTTTCGCAGAAGATTTATGAGAAGTATAAGGGTCTTGGTGTAATTGATGATATTCGTTTTATGAATATTGATGGTTTAAATGGTGGTACATCTGGAGTACCGCAGACCTTTTATCAGTATGGTGCTGATACCACTTATGGTGCAAAGCCAGGAGAGCTACCTTTGATTGCTTGCAATGGTATTTGGATGATGTTTAAAGGTAAGAAAATTCATTTATCGTGCATTGGCTTTGGAACAGAAACCGAGTTGCAGCGAGTAACAAAGAATATCTGTAGATACAATAATGCACCAACCCTTTCAAAAATGAAAGGTTATTTGGTTAATACTACAGAAGATGGGTGTCGTGTTGTTGGTGTTCGTCCAGATATGGCAGAGTCATTCGGCTTTTTCTTCCGTAAGTTTGATGCCTCTCAGCGTATGCCACTCGAGGTTCTTTATCCATTTGAGTTTGTCAATAAACTCAAAGAGTTACTTAGCTTTACTATTGCAGGTTGTATGAATACAGGTTTAACTGGCCAGCAGGCTACAGGCAAGACAACCTGTCTCATGTCATTAATTGGTGACATTCCAGCAGCTTTTTCAATTCGTTTGCAGGAAATGGCTTTTGAATTGTATTTACGTAAGGTCTATCCAGGTAGAAATATTATGACTTTCGTTGATACACCAACAGTCTCTGCGCAGGCTTGTATTGAGTTGACGAAGAAGTCTGATGGTGATGTTAACTTATTTGGCGAGGTTGCGCAGGCTTCAGTAGTTCCATTAGCCTTGAAAATGGGACAGACTGGTTCAGCTATGCTTATGTTTACCTCACATCACAAAACCACAGATGATTTGGTTAATGAGTGGGGTGACGATTTAGTGTCAGAAGGTGCTTCTACAGATTCATTTAAGGCGACACAGACAGTTGCTTCAGTGCTTGATATGGATATTCATCTTGAGCGTACCATTAATGGTATACGTTACATTGCAAGGGTTACACAGATTTTGCCACATATTGCAGAACCTTATCCTGAGTATAATCCAGAAGACGTCAATCGTTCTATGTACAATCTTCAGCGTGAGTACTTTTATCGTCGGACAGATAGACGCATGTTTGATACTGCCGATATTATTGTATATCATAAAGGACGTTACTTATTTGTGAATGATATTCATCCCGATAAAGTTGCTTTAATTAAGCAACATTTGTCAGATGTTCAATCTGCTAGATTTGATAAATTCCTTGGCCGAGTTCACAAGGAAGTTGTTTACAATCGGTCTCTTGGATTTACTGGTTACAGTACAACGGATTCACAGAACCATATTTATTTCGGTACCTGTGTTGATGAGAACAATAATGTAATTGGACACAGAGTTGATGATGTAATTAAGTACAACAATGGACGTACAATTAGCATTGATGATACGCAGGCAATTGTTGGTGATCTTGAGAAAGCCAATTATGCATTTGACTTACTCGAGGGTATCTTAAACATTGCATAGGGGGTGTATCATGATTTTACTTTCAGAACAACAGTATGTGCCTACTGTTGATGGCGATTTATCACAAGTTCAGCAGAAAACACTTTTTAGCGATGGTACATCTCAGGCAATTGCTTTTCTTATAATAGCAGCTGTCTTAATGGTAATAACTATCTTGTATATTGTTATATCAAGACAGAGAAATAAGTCTGCAAAGGAGTCTATTTTCCTGACTAATAAAAGTGCGGCTAGGTTCAATCGTATTCTTTTGCTTTACAATACTTTGGACAACCTTCCTCAAACTCGTAAGTATCTGAACAGACTACGACGTGAGTTTGAGATGATTGCACCTGGTGACGCAAAGTTTGCAAAAGAAAAAGCAACCTGGATAACTCTTGGTACTTGGGGTGGAGGTTTACTGGCAGGCATCCTTGTACTGTTTTTAAAGCCAACGCTCTACATGCTGTTCATTACAGTTTTTACAGTGTACATTGCTTCGCAGGAGATTGTGAACTACATTGTTAGCACAAACGAGTTAAAGCTTATGAATCAGTTTCTTAAGTTCTTGAGCAGATTCCGTTATCATTATTTAATTGATAATACTGTTGATGATGCTATTGAGGATGCTAGAGCTGAGGTTCCGCATTTAATGCAGTTACATGCTAAATTGATGCTGGATGTTCTTCATTCAGAAGCAGATAAGATTGATGAAAATTTGTTACGTTACAAGAATGCCATCTCTGATGTTTATTTAAAGCAATTTGTCGCTATTTGCGTAACAACAATGCAGCATGGTGATATGAAAGTTGATGGACAGTCCTTGTGTCTTAACCGTATTAAGGATCTGCGTGTCGATGTTGAAATTGAGATTCGTAAACGGAAAGATATCAATGCAGGATTTAAAGGTGCTATCTTACTTACAGCAGCGCCAGTGTATGCAATGCAGTTTATTTCAAACTGGGGTGTCAGCACAATCGCTGCTTTACAGTCATTTTACTATGGTACTCTTGGTACATTAGTAATGATTGCTTGCTTTATTGTAACTATTGCAGCTCATGCGAAGATTAATCAGCTTCGTGAAACGCATAGGCAACAGCCAAGTGAGCATTACATGCTTCGCGCTATTTGTAATTTACGTTTTGTGAAGAAATTCACTACGAATTACTGGAATAAAAATTATGGTAAAAAGTTAAGAGTTAACAAAATCTTGCGTAGAACGGGTAATACAATTAAAGCTGAGCATTTTTTGGTTCGCTCAATGATCTTAGCATTTATCACATTCTTATTAGCAACCGTTGTATTTATCGCATCCAATATTTCTACTAAGAATTATGTTAACACTGATTACTCTGCCATCGCCGGTGAATCTTCTTCAGGTACTGAGGAGCAATTGATGATTGTAATGATTCTGACGAAGTATTATTTCGATTATTACAAAACTCAGGATGTTTTAGCTTTGTATAATCAGGCTAATGGAACTGCAGTGGCCTCTTTGAATGAAGATGTGCAAACATGGTTTAATACACAGCTTGAAAATCAATTTCAAGCTGGTGGGGCAACAATTTCTGAAAATGATGCAATTACATTGATTCAGCAGTATAACCAAGTTAACTCAGCAAATACTACATTGTACACAAAACTCTTTGGTACGACAGGTGTGCCAACGCTTGACCAGTCAAACGTTGAAAGTGTAAAAGCTTTTAATCAGATGCAAGAGATGATTCAGCGCGCTACTGAGAAAGATCCGCTGTACAATACAACAGGTCTTTACGATATTGTTGAGAAGTATACTTGGGATAAATATAAGACATATACAAATACTTATTTCCATTGGTGGTTTTTCTTGATAGCACTGGCCATGGCTGCTGTTGCTTACAACGTTCCGATGATATTGTTAAAAGCGAAAGAGGAAGAACTACAGGTAAGTATGCAGGAAGAGGTAGTCCAGTATTATTCTATCATTTTGCTTCTTGTCTACTTTGAAGATGTTAACGCATTGACAATTCTAGAATGGTTGAACCTGTTCTCCAGCATCTTTAGTACATCAATTTCACGCTGTATTACCGAGTTTACAATGGATGAGCAGGCAGCTTTGCAACATTTGTATGACAGTGAGCCTTATGAACCATTTCAGCGTATTGTTGAGAACTTGATGATGGTTGACGACGTCGGAGTTTTGCAGGCATTTAATGAACTGAGTGCTACACGTAAATCAAATCAGGAGACAAGATCTCAGGATAATAAAAATGTCATTGCTTCGAGAGTATCACAGGCAAATATTGTAATGATGCTACCACTTAGTTCAGTTGCTGGCGGCTACATGATTATTCCTGTCATTGTAGAAGCTTTCACAGAGATGACAAATCTTGTTAAACAGATTTCAGCAATGTAGGAGGTTTTATGTCAAGTGCAGAAGAGGGATTAAAAATTGGCGCTGATCTTTCAATGTGGGTTTTTATTGCTAGTTTAGTATTTTTTGCTGTTTCTGTACTCACTTCGTTGTATAACCGTCTTGATTACAAAAACTTAAAGTCAGTATACACATATGTTAATGAGTATGCTGACTTTAATAATAAAGTGGTTACAGGCGATAGTGTACAGCAGTGCATTGAAAAGTATAAAGATACTATTTTTATACGAGTTGCTACTAATAAGTGTCCTACAGGTATCACCGAGAAGGATTTAAACAATGTAAAGAATCTCGACTCAAAATCATATGTTAATCCAATGTGCTATTACTATGGTACATTGCTAAAGGATAAAAATGGTGATGTTGTTGGCATTAATTTTGAGCAAAATGGACTTAATTTGTCTAAGGAGCAGATAACAACTGCTATACAAAATTGTAAGCAGAAATTAGAGGAGTGATGCTAATGGTTGCAGAAGAGGGCTTAAAAATCGGCGTACGTTTGATTATAACTGTAGCATTTATTCTTCTTGGTATTGTTTGCATCAAGATGTCTGGGAATATGATTTCCTCTAAGGTGTCCAACGCGGCTGGTTTTGCTGCAATGAGCGATAATAGCCTGGCAAAATCTTTGACAAACAGAACATCAAAAGGTTCTTCTGTTATTAATCTTGTTGATGAATACTACAGAAATGTTCCAGTATTATTGGTGACAGGAGAAACTTACAATACACAGGAAAAATTTACTTATGATCTGGACAGTGTCCATGATTCTTCAAATGCAGCTTACATAAATCCACTACTCAATTACAGAGTTGATGTTGGTTTTAATCAGAATAATGATGTAGGCTGGGTTCGTGTTGTACAGTCTGATTTAGTAGGTAAATTAGATCTGCCTACTGTACAGAATACAATTAGTAGCTACAATGATTTGCAATCAAAATTTAAGTTACAAAAAATTTTAATAGAAGATCAGTATGCTTTGTATCAAAAGCATAGATAGTTCTAAATTCGTTTGAACTCTAATTAGAGCTGGTGTGAGTAATATCACACCAGCTCTTTGACGCTTAGGCGTCAATCGTGGTTTCATAACAAACACCTTAATTTAGGGATTTACGGATGAATAGTCTGTAGATCTCTTTTACTCAGTAATGAGTAATAGGCCACATTCAATTAGCAACGTAGTTTGAAAGGAGGTTTATTTTTGAGTGATTCTGTAAATTCTGGTTTCCTAACTGGATTTAACTTAGTACTCACTTGCGCATTGGTATCAATCGCGATGGTACTTTTATCTAATGGAAAAGTTCTTACAGCATCGGTTAGTACAAAAATCTCTGCAGTAAATGCAAATATACAGGATGATGGTCTGATCCAGTATGATGGTGCAACCGTTAAAGGATCAGATGTTGTCAATTGCATTAAACGGTATTCTTCAAAACTTGACATTACTGTTAATAAACTGTGTGGATCAAAAGCTGAAACAGCAACAGTGTGTAAATGGTCAACCTTAGACTTAAATGGAAAGAAATTTAATAATCTGCCATCATACGCTTATGATGACATGACTGGAAATCCATTATCTGATAGACAAATTTACATCAATCCAAATGCTGACTTTAAAGGTGATGTGATTAAAAACGCAAATGGTGTTATTACATCTATTGTTTTTGATCAGGTTTCTTATCATCAGGATGCTTATGAAATTCCAGACTCTGGAAATACAACAGTTGTTATTAACAATTCAAATAATGACGTTAATGCTACTCTAGCTGCATCACTTTCTAGTTTACAGGTTGCAACGGAGAGTCTTAATAGTGCTATTGAGAATCTTCAAAACTCTGGATCTGGTACAAGTAGTGTACAAGCACAGATGCTTGCTATTTTGCAGACTCTGAGCGGTGAAGTATTGCCAGGAATGTCAAGTAAGTTAGATGACCTTAGTTATGCAACTGGCACAAGTCCGGATATTTCTAAAGATATTACAAAGATGCAAGGTGATATTAGCTCTATCTATGAATTACTTAAGAAGGCTGATTTTAAGACTTCTGATCATTCGATAGATGAACTTTATAATAACACAACAAGTGCAAATAATAACCTTGCTTCTGTGGCATCTGATATGAATGCAATGAATGCTAAGTTTGAACTAATGACTCAGCATGTTCAGAACATTCAAAATTCAATCAATTCTATGGCATCACAAATGTCTTCCGACCATGCAGCCATTTTAAGTGCATTAAATTCATTACAAGCAGAACAGGCGAAACAGAGTCAGAAACTTGATGAAATTGAGTCAAAAGTTTCAGGAGTTGTTGGTGAAAACTCAAGACTCAAATCTAAGGTTAAACAGCAGGCAGACGAAATTAGTTATTTGGAAAGTTTGCTTGCAAGTAGATCTACTGGAGTTTCTACCTACGGAGATCTTAAAGAATACAGTAAGAGAGATGCTTCTTACCTCAATCAGATCAGAGATCTGCAAACTCAGTATCAGAACTTAGTTTATATTATGAAAACTGTTTCTGGTGACTTTTCAGATTTTAATGATTGGGTACAAGCGCATCCAGGTAAGATAGCATGAATGCAGCTTCAGATGGTTTAGGTCTTGCAGGTGATCTGCTTATTGTTTGTTTGATTCTGTCGGTCGGAATTGTAGTTGGTAAAATGTCAAATCAGATGGGTAGGGCGACCTCAACAGTGATAAATCAGAATACTATTGAGTATTTGGAAGCAGATATTTCTAGCTTGTTGGCAAGCAAACATACAGGCGCTTCTGTAAAGCAGTATGTAACTAAATATCGACGGACAATGCTAGTAGAAATTGAAACAATAAAGTCTGATAAAGCTGGTGTTAATCCTCTTTCTATTGACGCTAAGACTTCAATAAAAGAGCTGAGTGACGAGAGCAGTGCTTATTATATTGATAACGCTGCTCAGTTTTCTTGTACCGCTAAAAAAGACAGTAATGGAAATTATCGTGAATTGATCTTTAAGCAGAGTGGTGCTGTTACGCATCCCGCTTTACCACAGGAAATTAAAACAGCTGATGAAGCTAAGAATTACTTATCATCTTTATTTAGTACTAATTCTCTGAATTGGTATCAGATCGCATTGAATGTGAAAGATACTGTTGAGGATTCAACAGATGCTAAAAGTAAATTAGTGCAGCTTGTAAATTCCTATGGGCAGCAAAATACAATTACTAAAGACAGTGAGTGGTCTGCTGTAACTGCGGGTGTTGGCAGCTTACTTGAAGATTATAAAGGTTCTTTGGATGCTACTGTAATAACTGAGCAGCATCACAGGGATGCTTTTGCAGTCGATAAGTCTGGTGAATACGAATTAGAGTTTGTCCCTACTACCATAATAGTAGTAAACGATGCTAACAGTAAAGTATACGTTTGGAGTTCAGAGCATGGTGCTGGTTGGATAACTTCCAGACCAGACGTTGGAATTTCAGACAAAGTTATTGTCAATAACTCAGCTACAACTTCTATTTCTGTTGTAGCTTACAATTAAATAGGTGTTTGTTGATATTGAGTGGCCACAATAATCAATATGTTGATTGGAGATATTCATATGAAATCAGTAGTAAAAATTATAGCAGTTATTACAATAGCAGTAACTGCTATTTTTGTTGCTTTAATAGCATTAGTAAATGCTAAGAGTTCAGAACAGGAGGAATTTTAAGATGGGAGCAGAAAAGGGTATTAGCGTTGGTGCCGCGCTTATAATAACCGTAATGATTGTTGGTATAATTTTTGCAATTTATGAAGTTGGTACTGTTTTTTCCAATAAGGGATTAAGTCAGGCTGCACACTTATCTAAAAATTTTGATGATGTTGAAAAGCAGAAGTATGCAGGCATGACACTGACTGGTGATTCAGTGGTTCAGGTTATTCAGGACTTCTGGGAAGATCCTACTTGCGAAGTTGTTGTGTGTACCCTTGATGGTGTCAATGCAGTTTATAATAAAGAGTCAACTGATGGTACATACAAAGTTCCATTTGATGAAGCTTTAACAGGTATGCCAACTACTGACAGTAAGGGAAGATCTTTCCCAACTGATATCAGTATTAAGGACACATCGAAGTTAGCAGCAACATCTTTTGTTAATGAAGATGCTAAAGCTACAACTAAAGGTGTAACATACAATGTTACTGATGTTGCAAATTATAATATTACTGATGGTAATCCTGTTGGACCAGCTATTATTGTTGATGCTGCCCAACTTGTGCAGAATCCAGATGGTACACACGTTGTTCTTGGTGCAAAATCTGGGTACAATAATGCATCTACACTTGGTTCAGGCGGTTACATTTCCACTTCGTCTTCTTTTGAAGGAAGTATTCAGAAGGATGCAAATGGCAAGATTCGTAGAATCACTTTCGTACAGAAAGGTTAATTTAGCATCATGCGGGTGTGTAAAAGCACTCGTGTGATTTGGAGGTATACAATGCAAAGACTAGGAGATTTCTTCTTTAGGTTAATTGGTCCTATTCTTTTCTCTGCAGCTTTTTTACTATTTGTCTCTAATTACAATGTGGTTAAGCAGTATCTTGATACTGTTAAATCAGGATTTGTTGAAGGTGAGGTCTATGAGCAGAGTAATGTAGACACTAATGACCGTATTTACAAATTTAAATCGGATGGGTCTTATGAAGTCGATGGATCTTATCTTGCAGGAATTCTAAGCGGTAATATAACCTGTCTCTTATACACATCTCCGAGCCCACGAGACGCGTAGTAATCTC